>Ga0307509_10005617_pt1 | contig 17357 bp, 15 predicted proteins | sample 10_EM_MG_FD_202245 | JGI IMG/M metagenome (GOLD analysis project Ga0307509, IMG submission 202245) | Populus trichocarpa ectomycorrhiza microbial communities from riparian zone in the Pacific Northwest, United States - 10_EM | ecosystem: Host-associated > Plants > Roots > Unclassified | place... | reverse complement strand
TTAAGTTTTACCGCTTGATTCTACTTTGAATTACCTTTATCTTTATTTTGATCCTTACTTCTACTTTGAGTCTTCGGTGCGGTCGCAATCTTAGGATCCGTCTTCCTACAGAGTGCCCCCGTTACACATAGTCATGTGAGAACTATGAGTCAAGTAACGTCATAGTGTGAAATCCAACATACCTTATGACTCATAAGTATGAGTCATGTGAAATCTACCTTGCTTAGTCACGATTTGTGACACACAGTTGCTCTGAATGGCCAGGATTATCCATGGACAGGGGAAGCTATTGGCGAGGTTAATGACTAAAACAAAGTACAAGATAAATTGTGCAAAAACCCATGAGCTCCTTTTGCTTGTACAAAAGGTTTCAAACTTCTAGCTTGCTTAATTGAGAACAAAGTCGTAAAGGTACCGATGAACAATTACTTGTCAACTGGAATTGAAAACTCGATATCAATCAGCTATAGCACCGTGCATACCTTGGAGAAACTTGAATGAGACTTGGATATATATGAACTATAAAGGCAATAGTTTGAAGGACATGGTGATAATGGTTAAAGAATATAATTATTCTTCTAGTTGGACATTCTAAACAACCTGAGATGTCTTCGCCACATAGCATATCATAATGGCTTGGTGTATGTGCCTTGTCATGAATATGACCGGGAGGGGGGGAGTGTGTATGAAAAAATGTATACAGCTAACTGACGGTGAAATTTCTAGCACCTATTGCGCTAACTCTTTTATATGAAAGCATACTAAGTGATGATAGAAAATACTCCGGAAAAGGGAAACCCTTGTTCCAATTATGAGGATATCAGAATAGATAAATCTTACCAAGTTCGCCGGTGAGAACAAGGTATGGCCCGTTGATATAACAATAGCAAAGATTCGCTTGATACTGCACTACTGTGATGATGTAGCTAATATGGCAGAGTTCTGATCTAACTAGGCCAGGGATACTTGAGATGATGGACAAAGCTCAGGAAGACTCTTAGATAATTGTTTGGTAGGGGTGAGGTAATTGAGCATATTCAAATATCAAAGAGTTTCATTCGAACCTGATAACTAATTATATTGTTAAGGTCTCTTTATCGTTGATTGATGATTCTTTCACCCCCTGGGGAGAGGCTGATTGTTCATACTATGGTTTAGGCTACTTCTGCTGTTCTAGTTAAGAAATATCTTCTTAACAATTGAGTTCATTAAAAAAAAGTATGAACATCAGTTAACAGTGAAAACTTGTGGGCTCAAGTGAGAGATTCTCCAAACTAGTATACCATCTGGGGGTATTGCCACTCTACCAGAAATCCATCTATATCTTCTTGTTCTGATAGAAGATATAGAAATATGTGGCCTAGTTGCTAATATACCAATAGTAATCTAGATTATATTACGATAAGTTTTAATATCCAGATATTAAAGCATTATATTATGAAATGCATAATCGAGTAGGCAATAAGCGGAGGAGTATTCTCTAGACATCATTCCAACCAATTAAATATATCAGGAAACATGAACTCATCTAGTATCCTGGGTTATCTTTCAGGAGGCTCCGGGAATGCCATGGGCGATTGGACTTAGAATCCGATATATAGTCAGCCCCTCGTAGTGACAGGTCACACCCGTGAAAATAGGTAGGCTATTCTGACTAAGGCAAAAATACAGACCTTGATCAATTGCAATTCTGCTTCTGGGGCTACTGCCTGTTCTATCACAGCTTGCAACATCCTTTATGGCCAAGTGACTGCAGAGACTAATAAATGCCAACACATATGGTGGGGTATTCAAAGTGACTTGAACTCTTGAAAGGTTTGGTGAGGGTAGGCACACTAATTGATTGTGCTGATAACAAGATCTGGAGATAGTTCTGAATCATGTCATGGTGGATTGCACTTTAATAGAAAATATTATACTATACTGGATTATATCTCATACATGTCGCAAATGAGAGGTGCCTTCAGAATTAGGAATTGGAGCCAAGAATTATCCAGTTAGAGATTACTTAATATGTGAACATAACAAATGTGACAACCCGTTACAAGATTCTGAGACAGATGATGCATCTTGAACTCACGTGATCCGTAATGTTTTCTTCTCAGTGTGAGTACACTGAAACTTTGAAGAACCAATTCCACGTTGTGCACTTTTTTCTTGTCCAAATGTAGTTTAGGTATTATGCTATCAGGAATAGCTTACGAAATATGCAAGTGTAAGGTATATCGCTTCATAGGATGACCATATATCTGAACTCAGGCTCCCAAAGTTAGGAGATTCTATAAGGCATGTGAAAGAAGACTCACAATATCGAATGCGAGCACATTTCAAGATATGTTTCATTGATTGAAAGGATCTTTAGAGAACACTACTCCTTTCATATTCTAGTTGCATATGCATTAGCTGCATAATGTGTGGATAGCTGGATATTGGAAATGATCACTCTATTTTCCATATTACAATTGGTATATAGGGATTTGGACTGTATATTTATATATAGTCTCTTATGAAGATGAGGTCGAAGACTGTGTACTGGTGGAGTGGGGACACCTTCAGATGTAATAGCAGTTTGGGGGATTCTGTGAGTTGAGCTGGGCAAGCTTTCAGGGTCTAACGGTGTTCGCAGTTTGTTCTAACGAACTGAATTGTTAAGAAGATACTTCTTAACTAACCAAGTTGAAGAAACATGAACATTAGTATAAATAGTAGGCCTCTCCCCGCCAGTTGAAGAATTACCAAGCAAAGGAGAAGAGAAATTAACAATATATCAAGTTAGAGGGTTATATTATAACTTTTGATATTTGACATTTGACAACACTTTATTACTTTACCTTTACCAAACAATTATCCACTAGCCTTTCTAACTATTAATCTATTGTCTTGAATATCCTCGACGTATTCAGCGCGGAATCCTACCGTGTTAGCTACCCCTAAACCCTAGGCGGATTGATTAAGTAGAAGCTGTGAAAGTTGGTGGATAAAACCTTTTATTATATAGCTAATGTCTTCAAGTATTTCGTGGGTTCTTTCAATCAAGAAGAACATCAGCAAAAAAGGCTTTGCCTCATGTATATTGCACTTTGATTCATGTAGTAGGTGGTATTACCAGGGAGCTCCATACCTCTCATACCTTATAAGACATTAGGTATTGATTGAGACCCCTGAGGCCCCCATGCGACAACTATAGTTTTCTCATATTTCAGGCCCTTACCAGTTGGGGCCAGCTATGCATGGTAAATACATGGACTATTGCACGAACCACATAATTCAGGGGTAACAGATGGGTCATCTGGCGGTGTCCGGAGTCCCACACAGTGTCTGGTAAGGCAACTCGTTTGCATGAGTTGGTCCGGTATGGATCTGGGACCCCACAGTTGTTCTGTTGTGGACAGTGGAACCCTGGGGTCCCCTGGGGGACTTTGTTTGCCCTAAAGTGCCTGTGTGCAGGAGTACAATAGTGCCGAGATTTTTAGCCTTTACGTAAATCATATTTTGCTGTTGCGCTTAGATCTTTTTACAAGGTAGCTGCCACACAAGTTAGAAAAAGACGCAGAAAAGACACAATAGGACTCTGGGAGACTCGCATAATTTGTTTGTCGTGCCGAGATTTTCAAACCCACCTCCGATTCCCCAGTGCCTTTAGGCTGCTGAAAGGCCCCTTCCACACTGTTTTTCCCTCTTTGGTTGTTTCTTAAATGCTGGTACACCTCTCTTATTGGATATTTCAGGCTATATACCTCCAATCAAGACGGAGATACTACCGTTGGATTCCCCTAGTTGAAACCATTCATTTGAGCAGTTAAACGTCCCATTTGCACCATTTTCAAGGTCTATTATTTACATTTTTACACTTGGGCGGACTTTTGAACTACTGACTATCTCATACGTTTAGTTATGCTACATATATTATTATAAAATATGGTATTTTTGACTGTAAATTTTATACCATACATACAATACATACGTGCCCTACAGGCTTTTACCCTAAAACCTTAACCCTAAAGCTATATCTCAATAATCATTAGTTGTAAATTAGTTGTTACCCTAAGAGTTTGGTGCATGATTTTTCTGCTTGCAAGTACATTCTGTATTTGAGGGTGACATTTATTACTTGATACCATCTTCTCGGAACAACAGCGCAATATTTCTGAAAATGGGCCGTATAAAGGACCCACAGCTCCACAGTGCTTACGAGACTGTCTCTCCTGAAGCAGGGAAGAAGGTAACACATTCTACTCCTTAATAAAATAGATATTTGAATATACTAAATATGATGAAGCTTGAATTAGTTCGTTGTATCGCATGTGGAAAAACCTTTGCGAAACGCACAAGACGCCAGCTGGAGCACTTATCTACCTGTGTTAAATACCAAGAGCAGATGTCCATAGACGGAAAGTCAAGTATTGGAACCTCGAATCTGGACGCAGGACAAACATGCATTACTAGCCGAGTCCAACACCTCTCTCCTACCGAAAAGCATGATGCAGATATCTCATTTGCCTTAGCCATCTATATGAACAATCTTTCATTTAAGGTTACTCAATCGCCCTACCTTCTGGCCCCAGTTCAAAACTTTTCACCAGCCTAAAAGCCACCCAGCTCATTCCTATTGCGTACTACCTTACTCGACCAGACCTATTATCTGGTCAAGGAAGATGTTGAGAAAGTCATTCGATCATCCTACTATCTCAATATGATTACCGATGAAAGCGAGAATATATCCAAGGATCAGATTATCAACATATCGGTTAATACTGACCGGGGTACCTTTCATTACTCCTCTGAGAATGCTGGATCCATGGCATTTACGGCTGAGAATTTGGCTTCCTGGCTTATGGGCAACCTTGGTAAACTCATTAAAGGGGATTGGGGGCGAATCAATAGCTTCGCCACTGATACATGCTCTACAATGCTATTGTTGTGGTGAATTCTTGCTGCTCACCAAAGATTACAACTCTCAAAAGCACTCTTCGTTCCCTGCGACTCCCATGGCCTGCAACTACTGATTAAAGATGTACTTGGAATTCCTGAGTATAAGGTTATCCAGTCCGAAATTATGCTAGTAATTAATACATTTCATCATTCACCACTTCAGCTATCGTTTCTTCGCCAGAAACAGAAACCTTGTTATGGCAAAACTAGTGCTTTGGTCCTTGCTGTCATTACCCGCTGGGGGACCCAAGCACGCGCGATCGAATCGATTTACAAGAACAAAGAGGCCTTTAAGGCATTTGTACTCGATGATCGCATCCAACTTGATCATGAGGTTTCCCAGCTTCTCTGTTCACGCAACTTCTGGAACAATATTGAGGAGCTCCATGACCTTATCCTGCCAATTCACATGATCCAAGTCCAATCAGAATCCACCAATTCGCATCTTGGATTGGTTGTTTCCTGCTGGCTTACCATTTAAAACCGTCTTGAGCGTATTGTTGATCTGCAGCCCGCTCGGCCAGAAATCTTACAATTATTTAAGAAGCGAATGGACCGCCAAGTTCTAGCTCTTTATTGGACAGCCCACTTTCTAACTCCAGGCAATATTGGAGTCGCCACAACTGTTAAGCAACAGAATATAGTTATTGAATATCTTGGGAATGGTCATAGTGATCCGATTATTCAGAACCATGTTCAGAAATAATATTACATGTACAGGGCGAAGGCAAGACCTTTTAGTCCTCATAACCTGGCCTGGAATATTACTTCACCAACTACCTTCTGGCATGCCCAGCATACCTTCTCCCCTGAGCATTCACTCTTGGCTACCAGACTGTTTTGTACCCCAGCCAATTCTGTCCCCACTGAGAGTTCCTTTTCTGCCCAAAATCTTATTCACAGCAAGGTCCACAATAGTCTCAATCCTACTCGAGTTGATAAGCTTACATATATTTATCTCAACCGCCGTGTATTGGACCACAAGGCTGGTGAACCCCGTCAGTGGCAGGATCAGTCTGGTAAGGCAGAAATTGAGTTGAAAGATGGTGTTGTTGGACTACAGGACTCAATTGAAACTGAGAGTGATGAAGGTATTTTAATTGAATTGCGTTTTAATAGAATTACTCGTTTTGCTTTCACCATTGACTAATATTATTATGCGCTATTTAGAGAGAGACAGAGATGTGGAAGAGGCAGGGCTGAATGCAATCCAAGATGATAAACCTACTGCCAATTAGATGGAATCTTCTATGGTGGAGCACAATTTTTTCCAACTGTATGACAATAGCCAATCGCTTGATGTTCAGGCTAGGGGATCGAAGAGGCCAAGGTATACCAATGATGACAACTACTAGCTAGCAAAACGATCACATTTGTAACCTTGTACATTAGTAACTTAACAATTGAAAGTAGTATTTCCAATTTTCTACATAACTGTGCCATTGAACCCTATGTGAAATATTTAGTACTACATATTTTGAAATCTTGAATAAAATAGGTATTTAAAAATAAAATACTGTTTTTATACGGTATTATACGGTATTATACAAAATGGTATAAATACGATCTCAAGCACTAATGCTACAGGCATCCCATTGGCATGTGGATACCTAGGTTGAGTGCCGCTCATCAAGAGCCTTCATTTGAGCGGTTAATCATCCCATTTGCACAATTTTCAAGGTCTATTATTTACACTTTAACACTTGGGCGGACTTTTGAACTACTGACTATCTCATATGTTTAGTTATGCTACAGGTATCTGATCGGCATGTGGATACCTGGGTTGGATTCCCCTCATCGAGAGCATTCATTTGAGTTGTTAAACGTCCCATTTGCACCATTTTCAAGGTCCATTCTTTACACTTTTACACTTGGGCGGACTTTTGCACCACTGACTATCTCATGTGTTTACTTAGGCTACAGGTATGCAATCACCAATCGGATATCTGGGTTAGATTCCCCTCATCGATACCATTCTTTTGACCTATTAAACGTCCCATTTGCACTGTTTCCAAGGTATCTTCTTTACACTTTTACACTTGGGCAGACTTTTGAACCTCTGACTATCTTATATGTTTACTTAAGCTACAGGCATGCGATCACCAAGTGGATACCTGGGTTAGATTCCCCTCATCGATACCATTTATCTGAGCCATTAGACGTCCCATTTGCACCATGTCTAGGCCTTCTGGCTTCTATCTTTCATTTACTAGTATTAGTTGTAGCTTAGTTTACTGGTAGTTTAATATACAAAAATACAAATTTAAAATTATAAAAGCTTATGAATATGGTATAATACTAGCCTGAATAAGTAATTGGATACAAGATTGTGACCTGAAACATGTCTCACAAAGCTTTTCTATAGGTCAAATCTATTGACCTAAAGGGTATTTGAGACGCTGAGAGGCCTTTGTAAATTGGTCCGGTATTTTTCCGTGATGGATTCCATCCCCCTAGGGAATCTGACATTACCTCAAAGTACTCTGCGGGCTTCCTGGGGTGTCAAATGAGACTTTGTACATCTCCCTTACCTTTTACTACCCCTGAATCTCGAGTCTTCTCAACTTGTCCACACTTCCTTCTAAATAGCTTGTTTCTTCTATTATTGTCACTCCGTACATCAACTGGAGTTTCATATTTTGGCCCCCCATCCCTCACATGCCTCATGAGGTATAGGGGAAAAATGTCAACTTTTGCTGATGAACTAAAGCGGTAACCATCCAACAAAGTATAGTGAAAACTCTGTCAGTGGAAGTTGAGCCTTGCAAAGTCTGAAAACAACAACCTTTAAATACACTGGCAAGCTTTGCTAAAGCCTTACTCGTCCAAGCACAGCTTCTATCTTAAACCAACTATACTATCAAATTGATACAATAAAACAATACATAAAACAATCAAGGTATGAAATGATCTCAGGAAGAAAAACTAGAAACAACAGGAATATCATGTGATACATACGAAACATAATTAGGTAGAGGCACAAGCATGTATTCTGAAACAAAATATAACACAAACTGGGTATCAAAACTATACCTTCTGTATAACAAGCCTACGCTCCTAGGCTTGTATCCGAAAACCACAACTAATGCTTAAGGCAATCTATCACTAACTATAGTACCCATACCAGTTACACAACCGAATCCAAATATCTGTTTCTATTAGGTTAAACAATCCTGAATCCAGCTTGTAATAAACCTGCAATCCTCAGATCTAGAGTTGTCAAACATTCTTTCGTAGTAGGGCTTGCAAAAGTAGCTATCAACAGGTTCTTCCTTCTCGAATTGTGTCCCACTGTGTGATACTTGTACATATGTTCTGGTAATGAATCCTCAACAAGGTCAATTGCATTCTCGAGGAATTTCAGAGGTTGCCTAATGTTGTCACATGTCCTGATATCGTTTCACGTTAACAAGTAAGTGTGACTTGCCTTATAGTTTGTAGTGGTCTGACACATCCTGAACCACCTTTTCAAAAGTCTCCACAAGTAGGATAGATGCGGGTTTGGTATAAGCTAGTTCACAGAACCAGCTATTATCAGAACTTCTTAACTATTGAAGAGTGAAAAACAGCCTTCTCTCTGTGGTAAATCTGGCAATCCTTTTGGACAGTATAGTTCTGCATTTGATGATCATAATTAAGAAATTGCAAATGTCCTTGCCCTTCTGGCTGAAACTTATTGCTCCGGCCAGATTCAGTCGCAAATGCTTCTCATATACTGTCACCTATTTTCCAATACTGATAGGGTTGTAGGCGGTCTTTCTTTTACCTGCAACTCTAGTACAGCAGATCAGAGCTAGCTTGAGTGCTTGAGAAGTGTCATCTCTCAGGGCATGCTATAGATTTTGATACATCAGCAAAGATTAATCTTGGGTATGAAGCCCAGGTGCCGGGTCCGGACGTATCCGACGTGGTTTTTCCCTCCTATGCGTCCCCTACGTCCGGGCGCCATTCCCAACCCTGCTTGCGTGCTGACCTGACGTCGGACATTACGGACATCCCGCCGCTTCCCATCATCACCTCCTCTTCGCCCACCCCTAATCTTACATCCTGACATCTCTTTTCCTGCGTCCCATCTCCGAAGCATCCGGACCCCTCCTCCACGTACTCTCCTGTTCTTCTCCTTCCTGGCGTTCTCATACTAACTTGCCGCGGATATCACACTCGTAGTCATTCCTGCAGGTGTGCCTCCTACTACCAGTACTACTAGGCTCGTACATAATTTGTTTGTTTCTACTAGAACTTTCTATTCCTCTATGTCTATGTCTCTATATACCTATCTATTATACACAGTTATCCTCTGGTCGTGATCGTGATGCTACATCACCGTCAGGGAGCGATGTAGCCCTCTGCTGGGGTACGTTGCTCTCCGAGTTTATGTTATCAAGCCCTGTCCCTGATTCTGATAGATCTTGTTGAACGTGTGTAAATCAATCCAACTGTTGACAAGCCAGCACTATTCTGTCTCTTGTATGAGGTGCACTAGGATTAAGATTGTCCCGATATCCACAGTGGTCAGCTCTGACCTATCGTCTCTGAGCTGAACGGTTACCAGACCATTTAGGTTCAACAGACGTCCGGAGCCTACTACCATCCTGAATTGAACCCCGGGGAGGCGATAGACCGTTTCCGGGTATATATAGCCTCACCAGATTTTGAACAACGCTATGAGCCTGGGCGTGAGAAAATCCCTGAGCGCACTATATGTATTCTCCCCACCAGCCTGTATCCAAAGGCAAGTATTCAGACTAAGATAGTTACGGAAGAGTCGAGAACCCGTGTATTGGGCCATGTGTATGTCGTAAACATCTGACTCCTGGAACGCAAGAACCTGGATCTCCACTTGTGTCAGTAGTTCCACGGTAAAGTTCGAACTATTGACGGAATTTCCTGCAGTAGGCGCTGGGGAGGCCGGCTCAGCCGGCCATATCGTATCAATTCCCGACATATTGTCTCCGGGAATATATCTGGTGCTCTGCAATACTCAACGACGTCGTGTATATTATCCCGACATTCCTTCTGAATCCTACGATGGTCTGGTGGGTTTGGCGCGGGTCTGGTCTTCTCTCAATGTTTGACAACCTCAGTTGGTAAAACAGCTCCTATAGGCTGAAAGAATTGCAAGTTCAAAAGTCTCATGCGGGTCGCATGTTGTCGACCATAGCTGCTTAGTATCTGTCTTGCTGCGTCAATTTAATTTGCTCATCATTATACATTCTTGATTTGCTCTGTGTGTGTGAGCCCTCCTTACTCGGTTGAATAGATGGGAATATTGCCGAACCTATGGATGTTATCGTGAAAGTCATTAATTAGATTCATCTTAACAAAGGTGAAATTAGATTTGGCATGTATCAATTCCATATGTTGGTCGTTCTCTTCTTCACTATCTTGCCACAGATTTGCCGCAGTTGGGATACAGGCAGTCTCTCCCTAATCTGAACTGTATGACGACGCAGCTGCTTGCGCAGCTCATCACCCTTCTCTTGTGTCCGTTTGGATATGCAAAACTCCAAGAAGATGTCCTTCGTCTTGTCGAAGTGCGTCGCATATTCTTCCATTTAGGATATAGGCTCGGGTGTGTGACTTCTGTATTGAGCTATCATGGTGAAGTAAAGCAGTGATCTGACACCGGTGAGCGCATGTCTGAAAGTTTGTACCTGCATACTAGCAGGCTGTCTCAACGCCAGAGCGAGGAACTCTTAAAAAATAACCCCTGAGATTCCTCATATCTTTTCCTTGCCACTGTGGAACCTCCCCGGAGGTCTTTTTGGGGACAAACATTACTGGGTAAGGTGGCAATGCTTTCCAGGCGTCGTCGAAACCCTGCTGTTGGGTGTGGTCTTTGAGAAATCCCTGAATCCAGTTTATCATATGCTTGCCAGTGCAGAGTCCTAGATAAATAGTATGTAGCATATACGGCTTGTGTAGATCAGGCGTCGAAACTCTCACCGGTCTATAAAAGGCAGCCTCGTGGGTTTCGGACTCTAGGGATGAGTTTTCGCTTTCGTAGGGTTCGTATCTTACGTAATGTCAAGCACAATGATGACCGCTCGACTTCCTAATTCTTCTGGATGTACCTAACATTTAGGACAGGGGTTGGATATAATCTCGTGTAGCCTAACCTTTGCTATATGGTCCCTAATCCACCCTGACAGGATCGGCATGTATTTCCGGATCTTGCTATTAGCACAATCCATAGGGGCGCAATCCCGCACCACACTGTTCAAGTACGCAAAAATGAGTTCGAATATACCACGGAGTGTCTTAGCAGTTATCAGTCTCTGCAGTCTTTCGGCCCTAGAGGACTTGGCGAGCTTGGGTTGCATGGGCAATTGCCCAAGAAGTAGAATCGCCATTGATCCAGCTCTGTTACGTATTGTTAACAGAAGAATTCTGATCGTCATATAAACCGGCTATGCTTTCTTGTCCCGGGAGAAGTTGGTGACATTCGTCTGATCGGACATACCAATGATTGGAACCTGAGTCGCCCCTTCCAGGAGTGTTTGCTGTGATTAATGACAATGCTTTCACGTAGAAGAGGCTACTCAGCAGTACTTGGGCCTTCCACCACAAGTCCCCCATATGTATTTCTGCATATATTCTCTGTCCGCTCTGGTTGTATTCACAGCGTGGTGCATAGACAAAGTCATCACGATAGGCTAGCCGGTAAAGAAGATAGGATACGAAGTCTAGGACGTTCCGATAGAGAGATATGGTAATGGTCTCTGACCGTCCTCAACATGTCCTTCAAACCGTTACAGATACGGGCTATCCTGATCCACCTGTCGGAGAAGATTCTCCAATGTATGCATAGAGCTATACCCGACGGATGTTGAGTTTCCCATACGATTCGAAAAGTAATCGTGAATCCCTGTCATTGAGACATTGCTCTCAAAGAACCAAGATGCAAGTTGGAAACCTTGTGCACATCTAAATGGTGCCCATGGGTTCTCGCCCAAATCCCTGAGTTCTTCATTTTACTGTTTAACATCTCTAAGGGCTTTACCAGAGCCTGGATAATCTTCGTGGTGTGCAGCGACGGTATATGTGTTGTCCTTGAGTACTTCTGTTTCAGGTTCCCTCATAAGCGTATCATCATGTGTGTCGCGCTCACTAGTGGGTGTATTTCCTGCAGGATTTGATTGGTAGCACAATCGAAGTGTTCCAATTGTTCGTTGGTGGCAGATAGGTCGGTTGCCCAGTCGTTAAGGACGTCTGCAGGTTCCACTGGGTTCCGTGTGATGGATGCGAGTACGATACTGAGATTTGCTTGTGCACTTCGCAACTTTGTCTCGTATGCGTCTGCATGCTCGTACCTTTTGCAACAAAATAAACATTTCACTGGCATAATGGAATTCTGCGCCGCCAATTTTGGGAGTCAAGTGTGAGTGATAGTAGTGTGATGTTGTCATTGTCTTGATGTTAATGCGTGTGGATGACTCGAACATGCTGCGCCTAGCGCTGTCCACACTGATCGATCACTGGCCGGGCTATGGGACGGGGTGCCTCTTTGACTTTCCCGCTGATTGCATAGACGGCCTCCCTCTTCTTATCTCCTACGCTTTCCCTGTACGGGGCGTCAGTTATTCCTACGAGTGATATTCTGGACTAAACAAATTGCAGGTTGAAATCTAAGGGGTGTTTGGCATCTCAATTCTTATCTCAAATAACAATTTGAGATCAGAATTGGCAGGCCAAACACCCCCTAATTATCCCGGATGTCCAGTATGACGACTCTACCATTAGGATATCCCAAATAGCAATCCGGCAACTATCTCAAAAGATAGGATTTGAATATAGTTCTTACATTATCATTATGATTAGGGCTTCTAGTTTCAGATAAATAGTGCTTGGAAATCGCTCTCAGTATATGATTGTAAACATATAATCTAAGTAGGTTTCTAAGTACTTCTAAGAATATGATTCCGGGTACAAAACTCTAAGCATATAGTTGTATAGTTATGCATGCACGATTCCTAACTTTCTGAGGATATGGTCTCTGGCTTATCATTTCGTGATCTCATTCAGGGTGTATGGCTTTAGGCTTATGGCTTTGGGTGTTCAGCTTTGGGCTTTCCATTCTGAGACTATTGGTTTAGACGTCACGTCTCATATGCCTTGCAAGCCATCCACCCAAATACTAGCCACTATTTAAATCTGGTCTGAGTTCCAGGCAATCACTTACCCTAAACTTGCAGATAGTTGAGTAAAGTGGGCGCTCACTATGGTGTACAAAAAGCTATGGTTTTATGTGAATCTCTTTGTCGTATGGTTTTGGCCGTATGGGTTTGGGCATATGGCTTTTAGGAGTATGGTTTTGGGTGCATGGTTTTGGGTGTACGACTTTGGATGTAGGGTTTGGCTTTGGGCGGATGGTTTTGGGTGTATGGCTTTGGCTTATGGTTTGACTTTGGGCATATGGTTTTGGGTGTATGGTTTTGGGTGTATGGGTTTGGGCGTATGGTTTGACTTTGAGCGTATGGGCCGGTATGGCTTTGGGTATATGGCTTTGGGCGTATGGTTTTGGGCGTATGGCTTTCGGCGTATGGCTTTGGGCGTATAGTTTGGACCTATGATTTTGGAGGCACAGTCTTGCAAATGACGGCAGGCCAAGCTCAAAAGTCTAAACTCATACTAAATAGAAAAATCAATGATTCGCAAAATTTATACATTCAGATGCATGCGCAACTTCTGCCAGCATTTACGCAGCTTAATGAACACCCACCATAGCTTCCCCATCTTCGCCACATATGCATCGTGCACTGCTTGATGTGTAAAGTAGACAACACTACACTAATTTCCCACAAAAGAGCCTATATAATGTTCCACTGCATAGGAACGCATGAAAATAATGGAACCTAGAGAATATATCTTGGTCACTTATTGGAATTGGATAAGATGGGCGGGAGTCGCTACATACCAGGGGTATAATCAATCTTGACTCCAAGCTCAGGAGGGCAGGCATCACTGCCCTCGAAGTCTCTCAATACTACTATCGCACATGACCCATGGCATACGTCGTCCAGATCCTTATAGTTATTGGCATTCGCGTTGATGACAAGTGAGCAGGAGGTCCATATTCCAAATGCTTCGTCAACATTGTCAGCTTTCCCATTGTTAATGGTCTCATAGAGTACTATGTATTTGGAATGCTTCTCCGAGAGGAAAGTCTGAAATAGGGCCTCAACGTTTTGGGTCAATGGTAAAAGCTGTTTGCCGAATTCCTTTAGTGCGTGAATTGCTGATTTTGGATTATATGACTTGGCTGGCTCAGGTTCAAGTTAAATATTCTGCGTTCGTGATCCCATTCTTTAAACAAAGGCACAGTGCCTAATGACATAGTTTTTCGTTCACAAAGTACTGTCCGGGTTATGTTCGCTGCTTCCATTTCCTGCCTGAGAACTCAGGGTTGTAGCATAGTTCATACTATCACTTGCAGTGTAATGAGTGGTTCGAGCGCCTTCCATCTCGGTTAGCCTATAGCGCGTGCGTGTACCGCTTGCACCATGTCGGGTATGATCTGCCGCTATATTCCATGACGCAACATATTTGTGTACCACTGGTTTAACTTGCGGTAATAGTCAACATGCCTTGTTATTCCAAGGTTTGATTACCCATGGGACGCCTTGCCTAAAGATAGTTTAGTATATAAGCCTAGTCTTAGCCCAAAGGATGAATTACTTAGTTGTACTTTATTATAACAATGTCACCGCTGATCTGGTCTAATAGGGGCTCATTTTCCTCCTCCAAATGCTCTTTCAAGTTGCCCCCTGGCTGCCATTTAGGTTGCGAAAGCATTGAGTCCCAAAGGTCAAAATCGCCACATTGGTACTATCTGACGCCTAGATGATTGGAGGTTTTCAACATCTTGGAAATATTCCTTTTCATTGAATAAACTTTATCCATATCCAGCCGTAAACATGGTTCCCCCAAATCTAATACAAGTGACCAGGAGATTAGTATATGCCCTGAATATCGATATGCAACCGAGTTGAAAGCGGAGTACAACAATTGATAATTTCAAGCCCATTCAGAGAGATCGGTTAAATAGCAGAAAATAACACGCGTTTGGCATCCGTGGTAGAATTTCAATATCTTCACTCACCTGTTCAGAGTTGTGGAGGTGATTTGCGGTTTTTCTTCATTCTCACTGCTGCTTGCGCTTCTCAGTATCCCTCTTCTTCATTTTTGATAGACCTCTTGTAGTCTTCCGCAGCCACCCAAACTCGCTCAACTCAAGCTTCCCACCCGCTCAAAGCAGGATAGAACGAAGTACACTTGGTATAGACCAACGATAAAAGTATCCAAATGAGCTAGAGTGGATGGCGGGAGGAGAGATTTGGGTGGGGAGGAACTTGGGCAAGGAGGAACTTGGGTCAAGAGGGCCCAACGCGGGATATAGATTCAGAGTGCGGGGGGGCGAATGATTTCTGTGTCTATGGGAGAAAAGGGGGAATAGAAAGAATATAGGGGAAGACAACTCATGCTATGACCTCACAAACTCAACTAACTAGAGCCAATGCAACTAGCCTTTGCACTAGTGCGTATTATCTACGACACCATTACCAGTATATTATTTTGGGCCAATGATTTTTCTGAGTGTATAATTTTGTGTGCGTATGATTTGTGTGCGTATGATCTTTCTGAGCGTATGATCTTTTCTCAGCATATGATTTGTGTGCGTATGATTTTTCTGGGGGTATGATTTGGGTGCGTATGATTTTTCTGTGAATAAGATTTTCATAACGATGCTCCTGTTCCTGTAGCTTATCATAAGAACTGAAATAAATGGACAATGTATTGAGACTTCTTGAATTTCAGCCTCTGAAAATATAGAATCACTCTACACACTCTTATATTTACTTGAGGGTGTGCACTGGTGATTGGACGAATGAAGGTCAGAATATGGACTGGTCTGCGCAATCCCACATGCACTTCCCCAATTATATGGGGCATTTTCCAATCAATCCATGGTGGCTCGTCATTCACTACATTATACATTGTTGACTTGACACCTTCTCAGCATGGCTTGGCCACTAGGATACCTTAGGGGATAGTAAAAATGCCTTCTCCATTACTCAGTCAAATTCTATCAGTTTATAATCATTTTGCACGAAATTAACTTAGTGGAAACGGGATCTTTTCTTTTCTCTCCCCCAAGTTCAGACAGCCCTTCTAGATAAAACTCGAATCGTGGTATTAGTTCCTATCTAGTCTCTTCCACGAGTTACTTGTATACCATATAGTAAATGAGTGGTTTCAGATGGAGCCTCCTTCTCTGAACAATCCTCTTTCTGGTGGCCCCTTGAGCGTGCTATGCCGCCGGAAGCTTCGTCACCTTGTTGGTCGATACTTTCAAGATCGCTCAGCTAGTATAGACTTGGGCTCTCGTCCAAATGCTCGCCTGCCATCCTGATCAACAAAAGCCCATTTGGTGTAGTTCTTGTATGATTCGTTATCATCGGAGATACAGCCATTATCATTCGCTATACTTTCTTCCTTCTTATCAACCCAATAATGAAAATCCTCTGCAGCAGATATTTCTTCGAGTTTTTCCACCTCCCGTTCACTATCGTGACCTGCTAGCTCTCTTCGGAATTCTTCGTACCTGTTGGATTTCACCAGTATTGAGGATCGAATTGTACTGCTTTTGAGTCATGGGCTCCGATAGGGAATCACATCTCTTGCCATGCTAAACACCCGCTCTACACCAACACTACCCTCTTCAACAGCGAGAATATCCCTAGCCATCCACGCTAAATTGGGGGATCTTTGGGCATTAACCTTCCACTACTCCAGTATATTTGCCTTGTAAACGATCTCGGCTGGAAAGGCCTCACTTGTGGGATCTGTAACCTCAGCGTCTGGCTCGGGCCGCGCAATCTCAGAATCAGTTTCGAGCTAGGCTAGTGGCTCACTCAGGATAACTGCTCTGTGTTTCAAAGACTAAAGGTGTTTGGATCGACTCTTCAGACCAGTCTGTGGAATTGACATGTCAGGTGCCTGATTATTTATTGGTACATAGTACAGATCATAATACATTATGAACTCCTTTTTATATGACTTATACTCAGTCTCCCCACTGGCATCAAGATCCCATTCTCGAAAAAGGTTGAGTTTGCAATAGGGATTTAGGCAAGTTCCAATGCCAAAGAGATGATCTCTTGGACATTCTGTTTTACCATAGTAAGTGTAACGGGGGCACTCGGTAGGAAGACGGATCCTAAGATTACGACCGTACCGAAGACTCAAAGTAGAAGTAAGGATCAAAATAAAGATAAAGATAATTCAAAGTAGAATCAAGCAGTAAAACTTAATATCGTTAAGCCTGAAAGCTTCACTCAATAAGTTCTCTCGAGGATCGTTGGTTATCAGAATAGGGTGTCTCTCGCTTTAGTTAAGTAGAATAATGTAAAGCCAGAGGACAC
>Ga0307509_10005616_pt1 | contig 17359 bp, 16 predicted proteins | sample 10_EM_MG_FD_202245 | JGI IMG/M metagenome (GOLD analysis project Ga0307509, IMG submission 202245) | Populus trichocarpa ectomycorrhiza microbial communities from riparian zone in the Pacific Northwest, United States - 10_EM | ecosystem: Host-associated > Plants > Roots > Unclassified | place... | reverse complement strand
TCTTATCACGGTAGAGTATGTCCCGAGAGGCTGGCTATGGGTAGCGCCCACTTAGCCAACCATCGGCTACATCTCACCGGGGGAGCTTGCATGTCAAATTATCACATTGAATAGTCGCGTAGATTAAGTGATGGACTGCATAGCTTGTATAGACGAAATTGCCACTAGGCCAGTGAGTCCACCACCTAGGTATTGATTCCGGTTGTTGTCATAACAGTTAGCCACTGGTATGACTTCCATAGGAAGAGTTTTTCACCTGCGGTTGTATTGGAGATGCATTGCAGAAACTCATATCCTATTGACGGAGTTAAGTGTACCCGAGTTGGTCCGACACTTCCGGCAGGATAAATCCTGATGGAGGGTAGACTTCGGACAGACCCTGAGCAGGACAGGGTGCTCACATAAAGGTCGGAAGTAGTGTTGAATGTCAAAGGCTTAAATCTGATATCTACTTAAGTTTAAGCGTTTGGCATTCTACTTCGACAACCAACTTTTCCTCGGGAGAACTAAATTGAGTGAAGCTTCGAGCTTAACTATATTAAGTTTTACCGTTGATTCTTCTGAATTATTTACTCTATCTTTATCTTCTACTTTGAGTGTTTGGTGCGGTCACAACCTTAGAGTTCACCTCTCTACAGGGTGCCCCCGTTACAACTTAACCCTGACAATTCTGTTATCTCACTTCGACTTCCGAATCGCAACACCATGAGTTTTCCTGACGGTGCTCGGACACATCAGTTTATTGGTTACGATCCATCTTCGTCGGCATGGAGTCTTGCTTACCACGGCATACGCAGAATGGTCTCCATGATCGAACCAACAAAGGGGCCAGCTTTGTTATCGAACCTCTCAGCATTGCAGATGCATTCTGCACACGACTACTGCGAGGCATAAGATAGACTAGTTACGATAATTGCTCCAATAGCCATTATCCCTCCATAGTCATATCGTTATCGTATGGTTCCATCAGTATCGGAGAATACTATTGATGTGTGTAAGTGCCGGTATGCCTGATTTCTCAAACTACCTCATCCAACAACACCATTCACTTCTGCGACTTTCCTCGTGAGAGCGTGGAGTATAGAATGTGTTGCTTAACCATTGTCCGTAAAAATGTCCCGTTACCTAGTGACCACTTTCGCGACTCTCATCTTTAGTGCTCAGTAACCTTATGCAACGTCGACCGATATGGCTCGAACCACTTGCATAAGCTCGCCAAATGTGTTCCCATATATATCCTGCGAACGGGATCCGGTCAGACGGCCGGCCGCAATGTATACAGGGTTACGAGGAGGGCTCCAATGACCATGTCTTTGGTGGTGGGACGTAACTACGGCGGCGTCTGCCGATGTAGCGCCATCCCAATGCTGGTGCCGGAGGGGGGTTTTGGCTTGTCCTTTTGAACTCAGAATCCTAAGGTAGGGTAACTATAGGTCTTTATTCACTCATGGAAGGCTATGCCTTCCGGTATGCCTAACAGATACTTTTTAGGTACACCGCAAGCAGGGAAAGATCGTGCGTCGAGGTTTCTTTCATGTTAAAGTCAAGCTGTTATTTAAGGACTACCACCCTGACTAAGGGGTATTTAAGTTTTCTAATGGCTGGTTCAATGGTATAATTAAGAATAGAATTCCTAGGGGTAGTTGAATGAAAGCTTATATAAAGTGCTCTAATAGGATTTCTCAATTGGTATAATATTTCGCTACAGTTTGGCACAAATAAATCAACTTCAATACCGATAGATGTATTTAATACACTAGCCAATTTTGCGTGCTTCAACCGTTGCAACTCCCAGATCTGGGATGGAGATATACCAGCTACTTTTGGACGATACCGGTTATGCAACATATGCAACATGGATCAAACCCCGTTTCCCTTTGAGTTTTTAAGTGGCCAAACCTATAATACCAAGGGTGAGAAGACTGTCTGGATAAAAGGGGCAACAAGTGGTTGGGAAAAGCGACAAGCTACTCTTCAGCTTACAGTTTTTGCAGATGAATGGAATTATGTAAAGCCATTGATATTTTACCGTGGCAAGGGCTTGGGACATAGTGTTCTACGAGAGATGAGAGAGTATGACCCCTGGGTTGTGGTCAAGTTTAACCCTACTGCATATGCCAATAGTGGTAATATGGTGGAATGGCTACAGGAGCAACTCATACCTGTTTTAGAAGGCTGCCCAACCCTTTTGGCTGTTGATTTATTTGCTGGGCATAGAACTGAAGAAGTTTTAAATACAATGAAAGCCAATGATATTACAGTCTCAGTCATCCCAGCTGGATGTACAAGTATTGTCCAACCATTAGATGTCTCAATCAATAGGTCTTTTAAAGCCCTGTTACGGGTATTTATTATATCCTACTCTAGTGGCCTTAGTTTTTGCTCTGTTCTGGTTGTTTGATATTCCAGACCTGCAAGTCTTGGCTAACTACTCTTGACCGGCCCTCTACTTTTGCTAACATATTGTAACGACCCTATGATAGGTAGCTACTATAACTAGCACCATAGCCCAAATAGTATACCAAGTAGTAACCAGAGGTGGTATGGTCTCGTATACAAATGGCCGGTTAACCTAAGGCAAAGTCTAGAGAATGGTTGAGTAGCCTTGGGCACTCTATTAGGCAGGGTAACCTTTCGGGAGGACATTCGCATAAGGTCAAGAGAATTATGGGAATGTTGCACAGATCTCCGAGATGACATTTGTGGTCGACTGGAGTACTTCCGGAGCTGTTAATAGCTTCAGAGGACAAAGTTACCCTACCTTGGGAATTTGGTCATTATGCCCATGGACCCCAGTTACCCTACTGAGGAGTCCAAGTTACCCTACCTTCACCGGCAAAGTTATCCTAGAACTTTGAGGTCGATTGCCTTACAATCTATAGGCTCTTAGATGTTCATGGATATACACGCATCTGCGTGAGGAGGTCCCACACCTGAGTAAAAGGTGGCCCGAACATGCTATTGAACTTGGGTGGGTTTTGCTAACACCCCCCTCTGGCCCCAGTGTTGGGACGGCACGTCATAGGCAGACGGCTACATAGTTGCTCGTTTGCGAGTTAAAACAAGTTCTTGGAGCGGCTACAGAAACACCGTATACATCGTCGCCGTCCGTCCGACTGAATGTCGTTCGCAGGATATATAAGGCGAGTATGGGTAACCGCCAATATGGAGGTTGCCCATATATGGTCTCTCCGGCACCTAGGAGTCTATCTTAGCCTACGAGTAGTAAGGTAGTCTTCCTAGTGGTACTTAGGTAGTCCAAGGAAGCCAGGGAGCTTTCAGGACAAATCCCTCAGTAACAAGCCGGGACCTTCTCCCCTTGATTTGTAGCATTACTATGGGTTGTCAATGGACTCTAGATATGAGTCTTATCACGGTAGAGTATGTCCCGAGAGGCTGGCTATGGGTAGCACCCACCTAGCCAACCATTGGCTATATCCTACCGGGGGAGCTTACATGTCAAATTATATCATTAGACAATCGCGTAGATTAAATGATGGACTGCATAGCTTGAATAGACGAAACTACCACTAGGCCAGTGAGTCCACCACCTAGGTATTGACACCGGTTGTTGTCATAACAGTTAGCCACTGGTATGACTTCCATAGGAAGAGTTTTTCCACCTGCGGTTGTATTGGAGATACATTGCAGAAACTCATATCCTATTGACGGAGTTAAGTGTACCCAAGTTGGTCCGGTACTTCCGGCAGGATAATTCCAGATGGAGGGTAGACCCCGGACAGCCCTGAGCAGGACAGGGTACTCGCACAAGGTCGGAGTAGTTGTGAATGTCAAAGGCTTAAATCTGATATCTACTTAAGGTTTTAGCGTTTGGCATTCTACTTCGACAACCAACTTTTCTTCAAGAGAACTAAATTGAGTGAAGCTTCGAGCTTAACTATATTAAGTTTTACCATTTGATTTTTTTGAATTTTACCTCATCTTTATCTTCTACTTTGAGTGTTTGGTGTAGTCGCAACCTTAGAGTTCACCTCTCTATAGAGTGCCCCCGTTACACATATTATCTGAAATAGGAAAAAATTGAGGAATGGGAAGAAAGGATGAGAGAGAAAGAGGAGGCCCTTATTGCTACAGGAGGAAGGCTGGCAGGTAGCAAAGTTGGTCGCAGGCGAATTATGACAACATGGGCTATTGGTGAGTCTTGGGAGGAGTTTTGTATTGAACGGCGTCAGGTTATTATTCGCTCTTTTACTGCAGTGGGACTTTCTTTACCAATTAATGGTAGTCATGACCCTAGTCAGCTTTCCTTAAAAGGTGTAGATATGAATAGGTTCACGGAGGATGTATAAGATTGACGAGTGGGTGGAATTGAGCATGGTGGAGATGAGGAGTCAGATGATGAGGAAATCATCCCGGAGGCAGAAGACAATAGTGAAGAAATTGACTACATTGTCGGTCCCCTAAGGACCGAAGAATGATATTGCCGATCACTCTATTTTTATAAAATTGCGCAAGTGGATGTCTCAGCCTTGATTTAACCTCTTAGCGCGATTCTCTTATATTCAAGATAATACGGCACCGTAAGAACTCGAACAAACGATCCTTGTGCTATGTAGTCCGCAATTTCCTCCTCGGGAAAAGTGGTGAAAAACACACCAAAAATCTGCCCCGAGAGCCAAAAGAAAAAGAAAAAAACACCAGACCTTACTGAGAGAGGCAAGTCCAACGTCCTAGCACAAGGATCGTTTATTCGAGTTCTTACGGTCGTAACTTGGATGATTTAAATGTGGAGTTTATTGATCAAGATTGAACTACTGTAAGAGCTCCGGCAATTGAACCCCCTGCTAGAACGTTGGAGTTACCTTTTGATATTGAACGTTCACATATGTACTTTATACCCCCCAGAGTGTGACAAAGCCATTCATTCTCCTGTAGCATCTGTTTCCTACTCTCCAAGCGAGACTTTCTATTCGTTTCAATAGCACCCAAAGTCCGGCTCCATAATTTTGATATTCGCTTATGTTGCCACCCTTGCGGGGACACAATGGACCCTGAAACTAAGTCTTAGTGCTATTTCGGGTTTATTCAAATTTTGCGGTAAGAGTTTTCTCTTTGTAATCTGTTTCAAATTCGTAATAAAACGCCTTCACTTAACCCTTTATGGCCAAAATCAGGCTTATTTTGGACTCTTCCTGACTGTATTGAATGGTCCGCTTCAGCCCCTGCTCGATTTCAACATAGGTACTCGAGTATGATACTAGCAGCAGCAAGCGAATAAAACCAGGCGAGTTAATGCGGTATCTTCCCATACCCTTCCATCCAACTCCCCTGCCCTACCCTCATTCCAGCGACGTTTACCACCACAAGAAACTGGAATAATTGGTCCTTGTGCTATGCCAGGGCGTTGGCGTTGCCCCCGTCTCGAGTAGATTAACCCGATCAACCCGCCCTGGGCGGTCAGGAATTTCCACTCCTCCTCCGCTGGAAAAAAGGAGGGTGAAAAAGAACCAGAAACAACTGCTCTCCCGGGAGGGAACAAAGAGAGCATCAAACCTTATCGAGTGGTATTGCGAGAAAACCACTCGCGTATTATATTATATCTCTTCACTTCGCAACATCCTACAAGTATATTTTGCCGGTATGATATGAACTACGGTATAATATCAAGCTCGCCTTCAGGAAAATTTCCCATTCAAGTTTAGCCCGTCCGAGTGACAGCGGGTGTCCGTGTGGCTGGCTGGCCTGTGGCCTCCCCTTCCTTTTTCGTGGGTGCACTGCCACGTTTAATAATAGCAATGGCTGGTACAAGTATGATAACAAGTATGATAATATTATGCATCATAGTCTACCAGTTTACCGGTATCTGACTAAGTTGATATCCATAACCGGTAAAAAACCCTTGCTCACGCCACCATCACGATTAGGTTGCGTCGAGGTTAAATTTATGGATGATGTGCAGATCCTTGAAATATCCGTACAATTATCATACTCCCAATTGGACGGCGCTTATGGACGCGGTTGTTGTTGCATAGACTAGAACTACCTACGAGCAAGAGTACCCTTGGAATTCAGCACTCTTTTTTTTTTTTTTGTTCTTCTTCTTTTGCTTAGATCTTAATGCTGCGCAATACCGTATACTCGGGTACTCGAGTAGTGGCTCAAACTGAGAGTATCATAATTGCGCCCTCTGCACTTGGAAAAGTGGGGACAACACTCTCGCTAGCTAGCTATCGAGACTTTATCGTACTCGAGTACGGTACCGGTGCTCCTTGTAGTACACAGAGTGCCGGTATCGGTCGTGGTGGTGATCCCTCTCAGCTCAACTCTCTACTGGTTCAATGGGGTGTGAAACTGAGGCTGAATCCCCCCCCCCCCGGCCTACTGTAGGGATTTAAGCTTATTGCCCGGGTCGGGGATAACGGCTACCGTAGGGCCGAGCAACGGGTGGTGGTGGCAGTGTCAGCGGCTGTTTGAGAGGTTTTAGATGGGTTTAGGTTTTAAGGGTGCCGTACAGTATCCAACTTGTGAAAAGTTGGCTGCTTTGGAATCAAACTTTTGCGGAAGGGGGAGAGAAGAAAAAAATAAAAGCCCGACCTAGTAATAATTTACAACGCCCGAATGGAAGTAGAAGGCTAAAAAGCGAAAAAGAAAGAAAAACTAAATACATAGAGTCGATTATATAAATTGGGATGGTTCTCTACTGATGTTGTTGAAATTGATGGCAAATTCTCCTTTCCATTTGCCGACAGCCCATTTCGCCTTTCTAAGACTCCTATTTATGTGTCCCTCCTTGTACTACCGTATTATCTAGCTCATGTATCGGGGTTTGTATAGGCACGCTATCCATTTCATACCTCGCTGGCGAACTTTCCTCGTAATTCGGTGCTTGCGAGTCCTTGTGCGTTCCTATGAGTGAGTTTTCCTGACTTCCAACCATAGCTCCACCTTCCATCGCGTGATCTGTGCTTCTACGACGGCGGCGCAAGAGCATCCAGATACCCGCTCCGACAATCGCAAGACCTGCGACACCTCCAGCGACACCACCGGCAATTGCGCCGGTTGGGCTAGAACTTCCACTATTGCCGTTGACGGGATTGGAGGAGCTGCTCGGGCTAGGGGGATGGGTGCTGTTAGCTGCTGTAGCGAAAAGCCTACCCAGGCCTTCGGCGAAGCTTTTGTCGTCTGCTGGTCCGGTAATGGTGGCGCCACCTTGCCCACTTTTTGTAACCGTTAGATTCCACTGCCGGTATACACAGTACATGAAACGAGGCCGAGGGAGGGTTAAAAACTTACTTCCCGCCAATAACATCGTAGATAGTCTTCGGCACTTGGTACTCTGAAGGCTGATACTTAAGGGCCCAGGTGAGATTCGTCATATCGTAGAAGTACGTCCCCCCATTCGGATCGCCTCCATTTATCGGGACGCGACCACGGACCATGGCAAGTTGTCCGCCGATAGTCTGGCACGTTGTGGACGAGCGTCCGAGATCTGGCTCACCGGAAGAGCCCACGGGGATCCATTGGAAGTAGGGCATTGTCAAGGCCCAAGTGCCCTTTACCTGGTTGCCAGCAAATCCTCCGTAGACGTAGATCGTGAAGCTGGTATTGTCTGGGGCTGCGACGGCTCCCGCGCAGAATCCCCCCCTGCGATCGTCCGGGAAGATCTTTGTTTTAGAGGTAGTTGGCTGGCGGTACCAGGTTTTGGCGGCAATGTCGTAGACGTAAACCGTGTCGAAGCCAATCTGTGCGAGAGAAATACCTATGTCAGTGAAACCCATCTTCATCGGGCTAATCATCATGCATACACAGCTTCCCTGGATGTACGTGTGACGAGTAATCAAGAGAACACTCACAAGCACATCATTTATATCACTCCCCCCGATTCTAACCAATATACCCTGCTCTCCAACACCTGCAACATACACCATAGCCCCATCTATCATATCATTCAACCCCGACGCAACAGTCTCATTCTTCCATACATTTTGGGTAGCATCGTACACGACCATCGAGCCTACATAGTACGACTTAATCCCAGCCCTAGTCGCATTTGACCCGTCCCTATTCTTCAGCTCATCTCTAGAGACCTTCCCCCCGAGGTAGAATGCCTTTCTTGCCTCACCAGAGTAAGTGTATGAGCCCAGGGTCGGGGAAACGGCCAACTTATCTGACCCCTTAGCGTCCGAGATCGAGACTGTTTCCCACGACCCGGACCCCCTCGGCTGGCTGAGGTCATAGGTATAGTACTTCATTGGGTCTGGCCACTCCCTTGTCTTATTTTGGTAAGCCCCGTTCATGTATACGGGTTCTACCTCTAGCTCTCCACCCCAGTAGTATATTTTGTTCTGGTCCGCCCAGACTGCACCAAGCTTGACGTGTGGGATCGCGAAGGGAAGTTCGGAGATTACCTCCGTTGTGTCCGAGAATTCGGCTTCGAAGTTCACAGGTTTCGAGAGGTCAAGGGCTCGTAGGTATGAATCTGCGGAGGTTTGTTTATTAATGCATGAAGCAATACAATCTCGGCATGATGGAGATGTTGGGGGGAAGATAGCTTACTACTTGTTTTCAGGATATAGGCGGAATTATTGTTGGAAGAGATTTGTGCACCGGGAGTAGATTTTGGAGTCCAGTAGTACGCTGTCCCTCCGATGGTGTATATGGTACTGTTGACCACGGTCGCTGTCGAATTGTGAATAACTTGTCAGTAAAACTCACGATGAACAACGGATGATATTAGGGTAAAAATGCAGCAGGGAACAAAGTTGGAACGAGGAACACAAACACATATGATTTGCCATCTGGCAGAGGTGTTTCTGAGGATCCAACGTCCATCCCGACTGAGAAACTGATAAACCGCTTAACGTTGAGAGCCATAGCAGCGAACCTGTTACCAATGAAGGGTATCGCCCCATCGCATAAAGAAGTGCTGGTCAAAGGTCGCAGTATTAGACTTTTTATCTCCTATATTGCATCCAATCATTCACGGCTCACTTGTTTGTTTCCTTCCTGCCGTAGCTCCCTCGCCCGCTCGCTCCCGGCAGCTGGCGTTCCAACAGGGATAATAGAAGAAATAAAAAGGAAGAAGGAAGCTGGATGGGATTCCCGGGAGTTAAAAAAAAAAAAAAGAGGTGAGAAGCAAGGCTCGAAGTTTGAAAGGAGAAGGGGGGAGGAAAGGAGGATCAAGGTGAAGAGGTGCTTCCCCCGCAGGCCGTCAGGCACAATAGAGGATTTTCTGGGCACTGCACCAGTACTGTACTCGTACCAGCAGTACTAGTACGGCAAGGTGGTGAGGATGTGTCTCAATCCGCCGCGCTAAGCCCTCCTTTCCCCTTCTAACTTTGTGCTGTGATTTGCTGTTGAGAATAGTACCTGCAAAAGTAGCTTATTCATCTAGGATGGTGTTGGAACCGGATCGTAGCCCCGGCTAGCCCCGAAAAAGGTTAGTTGGTAGCTATTACGGGATTTAAACGCACGCACTAGTCCTTGATTATTGAACTCTACAGGTTGGAGTATCATATCAATTGTCATTTCTGTCTACTTAATAGCGTCCTGTAGAGCTCTGGTGGGTCGAAAGAGGGAGTGTGTGTGTGTGGAATAGGGAGAGAGCTAGCAAACATATGCCTGGGGGTAACAGTGGTTAGCAAGGATAATGATATTGCAGGCTGGTTCGCTACGAGGGCATTCTAAGGGAGGAAAATGCAAGTCAATGTTACACCCTGACATTTTTTGGTGACAATATCAAGTCTGATGCAAGTTTTAACAAGATGCGAAACCTCCTCTCTCCCACTTCTTCGAACCTTACCCCTGTATGGGTGGCCGGGATCTCTAAATACTCAGTGGACTGCCGGTATGATACCATGACCAAAAAGCCCGGATATCGAGATGCTCTTTTCGTGATTCTGCGTCGCGGCAATTCGTACGGGCAGGTGTGCCAGGACTCCAACAAAAGCTCAGCGCGGCTATGATACCATTCCACGTGAAACACTGCCTAAATACCAGAACACAGAAGCACCGGTAGTATAAGGTTTTAAGCCTCTCCACTGATGAACTAATATCTCAAGGAATATAGAGGGGAAGCCAGCGGCCCATAGAACCCCACAGCTCTTCAGTGTCCGATTCCATCATTGCTTGTTACTTTATCGCATAAGTGCTCTGTACGAGTAATGATGTATTTGTGCAGCTGACACATGCAAATATAGCAACAGCGGCTCCACCCATCTAGTAAGCACTGTCAAGCGCTACTGTAAGTTAGGACGTTGAAATAAGAAGTGGCTGGGGCGAATCTCACAATTGTGTATGAATCAGCCCCTGAAAGGTTTAGTCCCGGCTATAAAGAGTTAGCCTAATCAAGATTAAAAAAAAATTCTATTCCAAAGTATTCGAGTGCTGGCCACAACCCTTCTCGCATCCTCACTCTCCGGGTCCCTTCGCCCAAACTTCTACTCGTATCTCACTTGAATAACACTCGCAAACGAAGGTTATCTACTCGTACAAGTACCAGTAGTCGCTAATGCATAATCAAACAGCGGCGGAGCAGGGGGGAAGGGGTGAGTCAGAGAGTATCGTACCGTAGTGAATCCGGTTTTTATGCTGGGTGGGGTACGGTAATGGGACCAACCACATCGCACACTCACAGGGTGATCTGAAGAACACCCCCGTTGAAACAAGTTGGGGCTAAGATCCTGTGCTTCTACACATTCGGAGGGAAACTTGGCACCATTTATCTGTCTGCCCGTCAAGATTCCTCACCCGGTTCCGGTCAGTGCCCGGACCATATTACCAAAAGTGCCCAAGTGCAAGCGCTCGCATTGTACGAGTACTCGTACAGTACTCGTACTCGGGTACTGTGCTCGTACGGGATACTTGTACCCTGTCGAGTTAAAGATTCTTTAGGGGTGGGAATTGATCTAACCCGCGCAGTCCAACTGAACCAGTACATTGATCGAACACAATACCAGTAGCAACAAATCCTTAACCTAAAGTAGACTATGGCATTTCTTTTACGGTACAAGCAAAGGGCCTTTCTCCTCTTGATACCAGATGCTAAGGAAAAAAGCTCTACCGGTAGGATGCGGGATCAGGTTTCTCCAGCAAAACTATTGGCAATTCGATTCTCTCTATCACTGCACCATAGGTGGGCTGGTGCATTTACCGAAGTCAGCTCGTGGTCCGCTAAAAGCCCCTCCCTCACCGGAAGGTGGTCTGATCCCTGTAGGGGCTCATTTCTGTTATTTGAGCGGGGAGCAAATCCCGTGTGCCCTTTTGTTCTCGGGAACTTCGGAATTGCTTGTCTACTTTGCTCTCGCATTGCCAACTTGGTCATTATTCTGAATAATTTGGACCGATGGATATTTCCGAGATTGATTCTTTTTGTGGTATTCTGTTCATTCGATATCACTCGGCTTCCTCTCTCGACACCCTCCAAACTACAATACTCGAGTACGGTAAAGGCTCGTGCCGCTCTCTATCTCCAGTACGCCTCTAATCTCTAAACTCGCGGCGGGGGTGATGTCAGTTCCGGGGTGATGTCGGGAAGAAGTGTACACAGTAGATGTAGAAACTAGAATTGATGTTTGACGTCATTCTGAGTAAACCAAATGAGTGTAATAGAAGGAGAAAAAGCTACAGGAAGTGTTGTATCTTTGTTTGTACTGAAGCATACTCCCCCAGTGTATCTGTGGTCCCGACATCACCCCGGAACCGACATCACCCCCGCCGCGAGTTTAGATTTAGAGATAAAGGGTCTTGGGAAGGGTTAGCGTTTTCCTGTCAGTGTGTGGGTCAGCCTCCAGGACGTGCTAGCTTAGATCTCATTAGCTAGTATGCGCGATTTTGTTAACTTTCACCTTCTCGAAAAAATTTTGTGATATCACATTTTGAGTTGTTGGCAGAATACTACTGGTTGTGAAAGAGGCTGAGAGGATTTTACTGGCTGAGAGGAAAAGAAGAGGAGAAGTGTGAATAACTTCAAAGAGGGGAAATTAAAGACTTCGCTTAGGTTCAGGTTGAGATATCTTGGTTTACCGAGTAATACCTGGGCCATAAGGCGGGGGATTTGATCCCTGTGAGAAGATAAAGAGTTGGATTCACCTTGAGAAGGCGTCAGCACCCATTGCAAGTGCTGAATTCAGGAAACAAGGTGGAAATATCGGGGATGAGTGCTGGGCGTGTTACGCCTGATGGATATGAGGGAGGGAGAAGGGAAGGGGCTGAGAACGCCCAAAGAATATTGACGAGGATGCTGGTCACCTCATACAAACTACCATGTGGACTGACGTTCCAGTTCGCACATACGGACGGATGTAGAAGTGAGGGGAGGGATGAATCATGGAACGGATTCATCACAAACAGCGACCCGAGGACCGTCAGCGAACTAAACACTGTCATCAGAGGTCTGATGAAAACATCGGGTTGCAATGGATGCTCCCTGATAAAGGACACAACGATGGGAATTCTGTTTGACCATTCCCAAAACTCGGAATACGTACCGTCGACCCGTTCTACTCAGAGCGACTACGTATCGGTCATGTCACCTAGCTTGACGGCAGCTAGCTGGCCAACATCAGATGGGCTGGGGAGTATCCCCAATTCCGAAAGAGCCCTATACGGCAAAAGGTTCAGGTTGGACAGATCGTCTGACTCTGACTACGCTCCACCACCGAGCAAGAAAACGGTGAGGACACTAGGGTCGAAGGTTAACATACCGATGACTCTCGAAGATGGGAAAAACACGGAGGAATCTGGTGTGGGAAACAGCAAATGGGCTGTGATCCCCGAAACACAGGAATCCCTACCAGAGACTGTCGGGTACACTCAATCCCGATCCCAAACTGAGGCTATGTTGGAAGAACGAGCTAAGATAAACACCCCCGAAGCGATACCGGCTGTCGAGGAGGACACCCCCATGGAGGAAACCAGGGAAGCGGAAACTATGGTATTCGGAATGGAACGCGTGGAGAAGAGGATCCTGGACCTCTTGGAGGAAGTGGATGTGATGAAGGACAGGATCATGGATCTTGAAATCGAACTGGAGAGTAGGCCGCGAAAGGTGCATGTTTCAAAGGAAACTAGACCGGCCATCCCCATCCCCACCCTGACCACGAAGAAAGGAAAGGGGAAATGTACCGGAAAGACGCGGGAGGAATGTCTGGTTATGGCAGTTCCTCTAATTCAACCGGCATACGAACATGGTATCGCCGCTGGACCGTCCAATGCGACCACCTATAGCAAGGTCGCCGCCGATGCAAGTGGAACCAAGGAGTTCAGCATCGTCAGAGGACGAAAGAGATTCGAGAAGAAGAAACCGGTGACGGTTGTCGAAACCTCGAGGATCAAGGAACAGGAGCGTCACCTGAAGATCAGGTTCAACACTGCCAAGGGTGTTGTGACAAAGCTGCCGGTGGGTGTGAACCCGGAGACAATAAGAAATGGGTTGAACGAATGCCTTCAAAACCTTAACGAAAGGAAGGCATACTTTTCAAAAGCCAGCCTGAACAGATTTGGGGATGTGCTACTGTCCCTAAGGGACACTAGGGTGGAGGACATCCACCACTACCTGAATGCTCTCGGTGAGGAACTCGAGAGCATGGGTCTTGAAAAAGTCCGGTTCGAACGAGACGCCGAAAAGGTTAAAATCTTTGTCGGGATGGTCCCATTGGCAAGGGCGGGGAAGGAATCATGGTCCCCTTCGGACTGGGAGGGCGAGGACGCGTTCCGTTCGATGGCCAACGACATCGAACAAAGCAACATGGGAATCATGCTGGCTGCCAAACCATCATGGGTGGGCAAACTGGGTAAATTCCACCAGAGATGACAATCGACAGCTGGTGTTCTCCTGGTTGTCGAAATGAGCCCTGAGGTCAGAACAATGATGGCCAAGGACACCCCACGGATCACCATATCCGGCAAACCCAGGATTTGCCGACCGTGGAGGGAGGAGAACAACAGCGTGCTGTGCACAAGATGCATGAAGATCGGACACGTTGGAGCGGGATGCACGGCCAAACCGGTATGCAAATACTGCTGGAAGGACCATCTATCCACGGAACACAAGTGTGCGGTGACGAGATGCCCCAACACCTGTGACGGATGCAAGCACTACCAGATTTGGTGCATGCAATGCGAGAGCAACGAGCACATGACCGGGCACCAGGAATGCCCTGCCATCAGGAAGAGCTCGGCATCGCCCAGCCGGATGGGTCCCAACACCCCTGTGATATCTGACCCGACCTCCGTGACGGGAGTTGCAGACAGCACGAGAAACTGGGAGAGGAACAAGACAAAAACCGGTAGAGGCACTCCGCTGGTCGAACAACAATCCAAGTGCGATGGATTGAAACCGGTCGGCAATGCACTGGTGACAACGGAGCGATATGAACTCCGGAAGAGGGAGCATGGCATTGTTAAACCCGGTGCCAAGATCGCCGAATACGAAAAGATCGCCGAATACGAAAAGATCGGCGAGGTAGTGGGGATCCCTGTGGTTAAAGGGAGACTACTAAATAGAGGAAAGGGTAAGGAAGTGGCCAGACCGGCATCGGTACCGGCCAAACACACCGATACCGACCAGGATGGTTCCCAATTTATGAGAGGATCATACCTGTTCGGCGAGGGCAGTAAATCCTCGTAAATATGAGGGTTACAACTTGTACGATAAACGTGGGGAAGAGTTTGGGTAACCGGGAACTAGTGATGGAATTACTTTCATTTGTTGATTTATTTTTTATTTTGGAAGCACCTGCCAAAAGGAACGAGGAAAAAGAGGAATGTGAAAGTGCAGGGTTTGAATTATTTTCCTTTTGTAAAGGGAGTGGGGTGGAAGTTTTTGTAAAAAGGGACATTGTAGGATTAGTTTCATTGGTTAGACATAATGAGTGGAGCACGGTGGTGAGATACAATACAGCGAAAGGGGAGGAAAAGTTATTTGGAGGTGTGTATCTTAGACCGGGCGAGAAGAAGGAGGAGGCGATGGAAAAGCTGGAATCGCTGAACGACTGCGACATAATTGCGGGAGACCTCAATGCCAGACACCCCAGATGGGGTTCGAAGGGCGGGGACAACCACAAAAACACATACGGATACGCAGTCAACGATTACGCGAATAACCATGGATACCGGATCGACGCGCCTGAAATACCAACATTTAGGGACATATCAGTTATTGACATATGCCTGAAGAAGGGTACCGAAAGATTGACATGGACGGACAAAACAGCTTTGGAACATGAAGGGATAATTGCCAGACTGGATATGGAAATCCCGTGGAATTACATCGAACCCCAAATTGCATGGAAGAAGGTGGATTGGAAAGAGATGGAACATAGACTGGGGGAGATATGCAAGGAAAGGGGCGGTTGGGATGACATTACAGCTCTGGTAAACGAACAACCCAGAAAGAGGAGGTTCCGCGGCAAAGACGAGTGGTACAAAGAGGAAATAGCACAACTGGCGGCGGACACTAAATTCCTGAGGAGAGGTGGAAGAAAGGAGGAATGGTCGCTAGCCCGGAATGTGCTAAGGAACAGGTTGATCCAAGGAAGATACGACAACCTGAAAAACAAACTGAGCAAGGCCAAGTACCCGGAAATATTCCACATGGTCAAGGACTTGGAAGGGAGACGGTCTGTACCCCCGATTAAAGACAAGGATGGACAGCCAAGGTACAAGCACGAGGAGATCAGCGACATTATTGCCAAGCAGATCGAGTCGGACGAACCCAGAGAATGGTCCAATGTCGAGGTTAACATAACGGTGGACGCCCAGGAACTGAGGAAAGGACTAGACAGATCACTGGGGAATACAGCCGGAGGATACGATGTGATAAGTTATCCAGTCCTACGATTTTGGTTTAAACAACAGGAAAAACACATGGTGGACACGATGAACCACCTGATCAGATATGGCGAGCCAATGTGGCACAAAGCGAGAACAGTCCTAATACAGAAAGCCGGAAAGGACGACTACCAGATGGCCAAATCATAGAGGATGATACATCTCCGGCCGACGATGGCGAAGGTAATCGATCGAATAATACTACAAAGGATGGAGAACAATGTAGTATTAGGAGATACACAATACGGTTCAAGAAAGAGACAATCGTGCCACGACAGTGTTAAACAGACGATGGAATTCCTCGAATACCACAAAAAGAGTCACAGAGTGGTGACGACCATGGACGTGGAAGGAGGATTCGACAACATTAAGACTGACCTGTTGGTGAACATTCTGAAATACAAATCCTGCAACAACGAACTCGTTAGATGGATTGACAGATGGATGTCAGCCTGGCGAATGAGGCTGAAATTCAACGGAAGGATGAGCAAGGCTTACCGGACCGACAAAGGGGTACCACAAGGATCCCCAATATCACCGTACCTATTCAGTGTGTACGTGGAGGAAATATTCAAACCACGCGTATTACACACACCAACCAGGATGTTAGGCGGGAGCCTATCTCAAAGTCTTGCGAGATAACTCAGGCCGATAATCTTAATCGGAGACGGAGATTGTCTAGGAAGGCTCAATGATTCAAAAATAGAAGTAGGTAAAGCGATAAAGATTTTTCTAGCGTCAAAAAACTTATATTGATAAGATCTCTTCTCCGTTGCTTGATAGTATTCAAATAGCTCGGGAGGCATCTCGATATTTATATACCGCGTCTGGGTGGTCGCAAGCTACATCTAGTTCTCATACTAACTAAGTACCTGCTAACAAACTCCAGCTTTGTTCCAAAAGTGCGAACACCATTTAACCCTGACAATTCTGTTATCTCACTTCGACTTCCGAATCGCAACACCATGAAATTTCCTGACGGTGTTCCCACACATCAGTTCATTGGTTACAATCCATCTTTGTCGGCATGGAGTCTTGCTTACCATTTGCATACGCAGAATGGTCTCCATGATCGAACCAACAAAGGGGCCAGCTTTGTTATCGAACCTCTCAGCATTGGAGACATATTCTGCTACCGACATCTGCGAGGCATAAGATAGACTTGTCACGATAATCGCTCCAATAGCCATTATCCCTCCATAGTCATATCGTTATTGTATGGTTCCGTCAGTATCCTGAAGATACTATTGACGTGTGTGACTGTGGGTATGCCTGATTGCTCAGACTACCTCATCCGACAACACCATTCACTTCTGCGACTTTCATCGCGAGAGCGTGGAGTATAGAATGTGTTGCCTAACCATTGTCCGTAAAAAACGTCCCATTACTTAGTGAGCACTTTCGCGACTCTCGTCTCCAGTGCTCAGTAACCTTATGCGATGTCGACCGATTTGGCTCGAACCACTTGCATAAGCTCGCCAAAGGTCTTCCCTCATATATCCTGCGAACGGGATCCGGTCGGACGGACGGCCGCGACGTATACGGGGTTACGAGGAGGGCTCCAATG
>Ga0307509_10005615_pt1 | contig 17361 bp, 12 predicted proteins | sample 10_EM_MG_FD_202245 | JGI IMG/M metagenome (GOLD analysis project Ga0307509, IMG submission 202245) | Populus trichocarpa ectomycorrhiza microbial communities from riparian zone in the Pacific Northwest, United States - 10_EM | ecosystem: Host-associated > Plants > Roots > Unclassified | place... | reverse complement strand
CATTCATATCTCCGTTCTTGTAATATAATCATCAGGCCTTGTCACTACTAGACACGTCCAACGCATGAGACCAAATCACAAGGGAAAACATTAACATGAGAAAATCAGGGAATTCAATAAAATAAAACCGTTCGAGGGAAAATTCTCGTGGGGACAAGATAATAGCTATGCCTCAGAGGTAGTGACAATCATGTATCATCATCATCTTCATATCTGATAATACGTGAATTATGATTGCATCACTGGCAGATCATTCATCTATGCTATTCATCCAGGAAAGAAATAAGAAAGAAATTTTACAGAAACTGCGGCGGTACCATTTTGCAAAACAAAATGGCTGTTTAGAATGCAAGACATCCTACATACCATTACGAACAGCTACATAAATCAAATCAATAAAACAAAGCAGTTTTCAAAAGGATGTTTTCCAAAACAAAGCCGCAACTATCCAAGGTCATGCATCGAAACCATCCATGCAGATAACATAACCACGTGAACGCTGTGGTCATAAGTGATTTGCATAAACAAGCCTAAATGCAGAAACATAGATAACCATCTATAGCATTTCTCCAACACTAAAATCAAACAATAATCCCCAAAAAACTGATTTTTGCATCAGAGAGATTCCCATTTAGACATAGTCAACATTCTCCAATTTCAATTGGAGTGGCTGATGTCCCTGTCTGTTTTATCATCATTTGCACTAAAACCAATTCAATTATATATACAGAAAAAAAAACACTAAATTCACAGTTTTTAATCTATGAAAAATGCATCAGAGAGATTCCCATTTTAGACTTAGTCATCATCCTCCCTATAAAAGGAGTAGCTGATGTCCCTGTCTATTTTATCATCATTTGCACAAAAACCAATTCAATTATATATACAGAAAAAAACAACACTAAATTCACAGTTTTTAATCTATGAAAAATGCATCAGAGAGATTCCCATTTTAGACTTAGTCATCATCCTCCCTAAAAAAGGAGTAGCTGATGTCCCTGTCTATTTTATCATCACCTGCATTTTATCCATAGACAATTAAAACAGCAGAATTTAAATTAAAAATAATAATTAAACTAACAAAAAGAAAAGATCCTAAATAAATGCCTCAGATTAAATTGATTTCATAGATATTTAAATCTCGGAGTATATTTAATACCATCACAGGCAAAAGGGCGCTAGCAGAAGAAAATATACTCTACACGGACCGAAAACTTATCAAAAAATAAATAAATTCAGAAGAAGTAATGAGATGTTATATAGAAAGACCTGAGGAGGGAGCGGTGGCGATAGCTAAAGAGAGTGGAAGAGACGGCGGAGAGAACAATGAGGGATTTGCACTAAACCCTAATTGCCACAAACGGCTAGAGAGTCAGGTTTATTATTGTGGTATTTATAATGTGTTGATGAGAAATTGAAAGCTAGGGTTTTGTTTTTTTTATTTTATTTTATTACTAGACTGGACAAAAAGACTGGTATTATACGATGTCGTCTCCCGCTTATTTTGATGACCTTCTTTCTCTTGTCGTTTCAAATTCTGGGCTTCAAGGCATTTACTTGATGGGCTGGCTTATGCTTTTCAATTTGAAGTGAATGTTTAGAAGGGTTTTAGTGTTTGTTTTTAAAATATTTTTTATTTAAAAATATATTAAAAATAAATTTTATTTAAAAAAATTATTTTTAATATCAATACATTAAAATAATTTGAAAATACTAAAAAAATATTAATTTAAAATAAAAAAATAATTTCTTCAAAAATAATTTTAAAACATAAAAGTTCATACTTTAAAAATTTGTTGTATTTAATATGATGTTAGAGGATTTACAGATTTCAATATAGTTTATCCCTCTGCTAATACAAAATATTTTTCTACCTTTTCTTTTACCAACGTATTATCTTATTGTATTTATATACAAAAAAAAATATCTAGTAACAATCCTTCATCAGTTAAACAGTTAAAAATTATCATTTTGCATAAAAAAAAATTATTGTGATTTCATTAATGAATTCTTAATTCATTACGGCGTTAAATGACAAAGAATTGTTATTAAATAAAAACTTAATGTATATATTACAAAAAAAAATTAATTTTATCATTTTATATTAAATTATTTGTTCTTTACCCTTTTTTTCCTTTTTTTATTGTTTTACTATTTCAGGAGCGGGTTAATCAAGCTAACTCGGGTCAGTTTGCATTTTCTTTCTTAGTGTTTTTTTTTTTAACTTTGTTCTTTTTTTATTAGGTTTTTTTTTTTGAAGTCTAAATTTTTTAATCTTGATCTCAAGTTGTGAATGGCAAGTTAGTTAAATTAATTCGAGTTGACTCAGTTTTTTTCTTGATTTTTTTATGAGTTTTTTTTCGCAGCTTCATCATTTTGTATTAAATTATTTTCCCCTAAGCTTTGTCATTTTTTCACTTTTTTTTATGTTTCATTATTCCAAGAGCGAGTTGGTAAAGTTAACCCAGATTAGCTCGGGTTTTTTCTAACTTTTTTTTAACTTTGGTTTTTTTTATTAGGTCCTTCTTTTGATATATATATATATATATTATCTTGATCTCATATTATAGGTTGTGAGTTCGTTAATTTAGTCAAAGTTGACTCGGGTTTTCTTCTTCAGCATTATATATATTTTTATTTTCATAATTGACATTGGTTTTGAACTTTATATTTTATTTTCGCTTTCTTTTTTTTGGTTGTTCTGTTCTCGTATTTCAGGTCATATTTTAGTAAATTAAATACGATTTGTCTTGAATTGTCGTCACCTGAATATTTTTTTAACATTGGAAAAAATTTGACCTACCCCATGGTATAAGTATAACACGAACCACCTATCTAGTTGTGTTTTAGAAAGATACAATAAAAGATTTTCTATTATATTTGAAAAGGAAGAACTATGTCATAAGCACGTTTTAAATAATTGTACAAGTACAAAATAAACTAACCTCCATTGCAATTGAGCTATTTAGAGCTCTAGCTTTTGTTTTTATATACTTTTTTTCAAAATGCACTTGTTTTGAAAAAAAATACTAAATTAAAATTTTTAGTGTTTTTTAATTATTTTAATGTTGTAATGTTAAAAATATAAAAAAATTAAAAAATATTTTGATGTTTTTTCAAGTGAAAAATACTTTTGAAAAGTATCGTATACCACAATACCAAACAAGCATTTAGTGCTCGTTTAACATTGTGGTAGCTTTTGCTTTTTAAAATATTTTTCACTAAGAAAAAAAATCGAATTGAAGCTTGTTTAGGTGTTTTGCAATGATTTTAATATACTGATGTAAAAATATATATATATAAAAAATATTATTTTAATATATTTTCAATTGAACAGTATTTTTTAAAAGCATGTGTCACAATACCAAACACACACAATAAACGTGATTGAGTTAGTATTTTAATGGTGTCTAGTGAGAGGTTTTATTGTTGAGTTGCACAATGAAACTATTTTTTTTTTTTGTCTCCTATTTTTTTTTATTTAATTCTTTAACATTGTGTTGATTTAGGACTGGTCATAGAGATTTTTTAATGCAAACATATGGGGTCTCGTGGTGTTGAGAAAATATTTCGTCGCTTAACTAATGCTTAGTTTGTCAAAATAAAATAAAACCTCATTGATTTAAAAGAATTAGAGCTTTGAGGATAAAAATTGAAGTTTAAACAAGTGTCTACACCTTTTTTTTCTTCTAGAATCATGGATTGATTTGCACAACAATAGCAGTTTTCAAGTCATTTTTTTTTTCTTGGCCACTCGAGTGTTTTTTTTTTTAATTTGATCTTTTCACATTATCTTTGTTTGAGATTTTACTTAGTGGATTGTTTTTGTTGCCTTTATAAAGGGTTTATGTGATATTAAGGGAAATTTTCAACGTCAGTTAATATTCAACTTAGTAGAATAAATAAAATTATGTTGATGTAAAACAATTAAGGTCCAAGGGACCAAAATTGAAACTAAAACAAATATGGTGGGCTAAAGTCAACGGTCATGACAACTCGGTTGACGTGTGCATTAACTACACCAATATTTTTTTCTTCTCCCTTTTTTTTTTCTTTATCCTCTCCAGAGATTCTTGTCATTTTAGTTTTTATTTCAAATTTGAACCTCTTTTTTATTACTATTTTTTTACTTTGGATTTTTTTAAATTATTTTTTTTTAAATTTTATCTTTTGATATTAGATTGGTTAGAAATTGAACTTTATGTTTTTTTTTATGGGGCGATCCTGGTTTTGATGACTTGGGTTGCGTTTTTTAAATGTTAGCCTGAGTTGACATGGGGTTTGTTAGAAATTAGGCTTCGTGATTTTATTCTCTTTTCTTTTTATGGAGTTGTCCTGATCTTATGATCTAGGTTGTGAATTTGATGGGTAGTCTAGGTTGACTTAAGTCTATTTTATAGGGTAACTTTTGTAAGATTGAATACTTTTTTTTTTGTTTTCTTTAACATTGGGCTGGTTTGATAATTAGACATCATAATTTTACATGTTTTGCTTTTTATTAGGTTATCTTGTATGTGTGATCTAACTCACAATGTATGATGAACTTACCTGTGTTTGCTGGGGTTTTTTTATCCTTTTTGTTAATTTTTTTTATTCGTCCTTCTATATTTGGATTGTTGGAAAATAACATCATGTTTATTTTTTATTTACTTTCAATGGGGTTATTCCATCATCACGACTCGAGTCACAAGTTTGGCATGCTATCTCTAATTGACTTCAGGTCTTTTATTTTGGGTTTTTTTATTTTATTATTCAATATGAATGAGTTGGTTTGGAATTGAGCCTCATATTTTTTTTTGGCAAGCATTCTTTTTATATAGGTCATCAATCAATTTTTTTTTTTAATTTGATTCATTTACTAGCATTATTTTTTTTTATCATGTAATTAAATAAAATTAGTTTACTAGATCAAGTCAAGTATAAGATCCAAGTCATGATTTTTTTTAAAACTTATTTAAAACATGCTAACAGTATATGAATATCCTTTTCGATCTAGCACAATTCACCAATCTAATATTAAACTGGTTTTGATTTAACAATTTCAAAACATATCCCATTAAGATATAAAATCCTTAAATTGAAACAAATGAATTATGTATCTACGGATTACAAAGTTTCAATTGCTGTTAAATTACCAAACCAATTATCCAAAGTTTGCAGTAACTCTTTTTCATGATTTACGGTCATTTCATATTTTTTAAAAACTTGATTTTTTTTTAAAATTAATTTTTTATGTTACTAGAAATATAAAAAATAATTTTTTAAAAATATAAAAAATATTATTTTAATATATTTTTAAATTATATTTTTAAACACTGTATTAATATCTTTGGTTTAACTTATGTGTTGATTAAATTAATCTTGAATTTATTATTTCAAGAATATAAAAAACTAATGACATTAATGACAGAACTATGGCCGGATAATAAATAATTTAGATGGAGTTGATGGATATTGGACTTGATGCCAAGAGAAAGATAATGACTGAAGTTATCTCATGCACTCAATTGATGAATCACACGTGGTCGTATTACAGACACAAGCCAGTTATGGACCTGACAAGGAAAACAACAAATTATGGGCAGCCACGTGATCCTCTGCAGCTTACCACGTTTAGCATTCCTGTCTCCAAGACAATCAACAAGCCAAATACAAAGTACAAACTGAACTGTATTCTCTCCCTATATAACAAGCTTTTTTTTTAATTAATAAAAACTACATCATCACTCACCCATCTCCACCACCCTCTCTGCTGATTTTCTAAGGTAAACTTTCTTATAAATTCCATAGTTCAAACGATGATGACGATGAAACTTTTGGTCAAGTTGTTTATTTTCTCTTTGCTTTTTTGCAGACTTTCATGTGTTATTATGTGGGTCATGTGATATTTTATGTGTTATTATGTGGGTCATGTTCATGTGATTGATATATTGGCATTGATTCTGGGATGCAGGTAATGAACCAATTGTTACTGGAAAATATGGTTTTAGAATAGAATTACCAGTCTAACATGGATAGTAACATATTTTTGTTGATTCGCTGCTGTGGTTGATATTTGTCATTGATGATGTGATGCAGCTATTCAATTGCTATTGGCTGATTGATCAATAATCATGCCAAAGGTTGTCGAGACGCAGTCCATGTTGCTTCAAGTACTTATACTGGTGTTCTTCGTCCTCTCGGCCTCTGTCAAAAATGGAAATGCAGGGATAACGAGTACTTTCATCCGGTCAGAGTGGCCATCTAATGACATACCTCTTGACCATGAAGTATTTGCAGTTCCAAAGGGTCATAATGCTCCACAACAAGTAAGCATTTTTACATTTGAATATCTCGTGCAAAAAAGATCTGTGGTGAGATTGCATGTGGACATATGAATCTGCTCAATTATTTTGTATGTGCTGCCCAACTTTAATGCTCATAGATTTATCATGCAATTATGTGAATGGAAAAGGGGAAAAAAATGGCGTTTCGGTGCATTTGCATATTCTAAGTGTCTTTCTTGCACCTTTAATATGGACGTCTTCTACACTGCAACTACAACAAATGAAGTAGAATTCAAGAGCAAGAATACTGATCGATGTGCTATGTTTTATGACATTACGTGGTTCATATACCTTGAAGTCTACTAAACTAAAAGTATGTTACCATCAAGCTCACTTTTCGTTGAGAGTCCCTGGAATCATTTTGTTTAGATGATGATGGGGTGATGCATATCATCTACCATATATAAATCTGCATTTTGGTTCTTTTTATAGTTATTTATTTGTCATTTAAACATATTTTCCTGAATTGCTTTAACCATAGGTGCACATAACCCAAGGTGATTACAATGGAAAGGCTGTAATTATCTCGTGGGTGACACCTGATGAACCAGGCACCAGCAAAGTGCAATATGGTGTGTCAAAGAAGAACTATGATTTTACTGCAGAGGGGGCAGTGAGAAATTATACCTTTTACAATTATACGTCTGGCTACATTCATCAGTGCCTTGTTGATGGCCTTGAGGTAATTAATAATTTGAACCATGGAAGTAGGTGAATTCATGAATTGCTGAATAATTTTTGTCCTTTTCTCCGAGTAACATATAAATTGCTAATTGCAAGTGGATATAGTAGATTACTGTGTTAGAAATTACTTGAATAAATTCTGTTAACCTCTTACATCAATGACTTTAACAGATTCTGCGATAGGCAGGGCTCGTTCATGTCGTAAATAGGTTCTATAGGCACTCTGGGCTTTTCTGCTATGCCAAACATATAAGAATGACTTTTGAGTAGTTAGTGTGGATCTAAGCATGCTCCGATTGAATTTCCATGCTGAGTACGCCAATTGACACAGCACCAATTTGGAAATCTTTTTGGTTCATAACTGTCTAAGAAATAACTAGTTGAGTTTCTTTCTTGTTTCCAGTATGACACCAAGTACTATTACAAGATTGGCAATGGAGATTCTTATCGAGAGTTCTGGTTTCAAACACCTCCGAAGATCAATCCAGATACTCCTTACAAGTTTGGAATTATTGGTGAGTTGTTTCCTTCTGCACAGAGTTCTGGTTGAAAGTCTTACAAGCTGCTTCGATATGTACTGCTGGTTTTCATATGGATATAATTTGGCATCATAGATTTGATGGAATCTTTGCTGCTTATGCTTGAAATGTTTATGTTATATGAAGCATGATAATGGCTATTAAAACACAATTATATAATCAAGTTTCCAGAACTTGGAGGAAATGGTTCTTCACCCTGACAAAATATTCCCTATATCCGATGGGCAACCAAGGTATAGGGTTTCAGACAAAACTATGTCAGAATGTGTCTTGGATCATTTCTTAGTATTTCAATTGAAACATGGCATATTATGAAAAAAAATGATCGTTATTTGAAATTTAATATCAGACAGGGCATGTCCGTACCAGAGTAATGTGTTTCTAAAAAATCCAACTTCTCAATGGCATCCCTCTATCTAACATGGACTTTCTCTTTTTGCAGCATTGTTCATTATACTTGTACTTTTCCTTTTGTCCTTTCTACCACCTAAAAGTTGATATACATAAGTTCTCTATATGCATGCCATTGTCTTTAAATACCAAAAAGTCTGCGATAAATTCTACTCCTCCTGTCTGGGCTTGGTGCCAGTGCCACCTCTATCTTCCACAAGTACTTTACCTTGGGGGTCTTTTTTTTTTCCTTCTCTTTACATGCATATATCTGAGTACCCTTAACATGTTTCTACCTATTATATTCTTATGAATTTCATTAATGAGTTACTCCTTTCTATTCTAGGTGACCTGGGCCAGACATATAACTCCCTCGCAACGCTTGAGCATTACATGCAGAGTGGAGCTCAAGCTGTCTTATTTGTTGGAGATCTTGCTTACGCTGATAGATACATGTACAATGATGTTGGTATACGGTGGGATACCTGGGGTCGTTTCGTTGAGAGAAGTGCAGCATATCAGCCATGGATGTGGTCTGTTGGAAATCATGAAATAGAATACATGCCTTACTTGGTAAAATGTTCAGTCATTCATCATGGTGCATTGCTTTCCGTTCAGATGTCACCATCCAGTTTTTTAGTTAACTTTTTGGTGCTACGAGAACTTTTAGACTATCTTGAAATCTTGTTATGTGCTGTCCATTGCACTGGAAAAATATGAATGCAGATACAGTATGCATCTGGGTCATTTATATTCCTTCCTTTTTCATTGCTGCTATAGTGCCATGGATATTGTGATCCAATGAGACTTTTTAGTGATGCATGTCGAGCAATGTTGTCTATTGTATAAAAGAACTTGAATACTGAATTGGTAACATTAACTGTAAACACTCCTGGACCATTTACCGGCTATTGCTTCCTGCTGTTCCCACAGTTCCATTGTTCTCATTCTATTCCATAAGCATGGAATATAGTCTCCAGGACACATGCAAAGTCTTCTTTTTCCTTTTTTCACTTTCTGTTAGTTATTTTTCCTTGTGTATATTTTTCTTATTCTTAGCAAAAGGATGTAAATCCCCATCTCCGTCCATACCTACATAAGATGATTTAATTAACTGTCCCATTGAACCAACAGTAACTGCTTTTTCCATGATTTTTCAATTTTTTTGTCCTTGTGTTCCTGTAAATTTCTGTAAATTTGTGGACAGATTGGTAAGACAAGACATGAGTTTCAGCTTGTGTTCCTTTTCCTTTTTTTTTTTCCATCTACTTCATACATGCAGCATGGCATGCTTATCAATATAGTTCCTATGTAGAAATCTCTTTCTGTTAGCAGTTTAAGTTCTTGTTCAGTTCCTAATCATTTATAATGATAACATATGTGCAGGGAGAAGTTATTCCTTTCAAATCTTATCTTAACCGATACCCTACCCCTCATTTGGCCTCCAAAAGCAGCAGTCCTCTCTGGTATGCCATCAGACGTGCATCTGCTCATATAATTGTGCTGTCCAGCTATTCACCTTTTGGTAACTTTTCATTCCCTTTTATACTTCAATATAAATTCAGCAGTCATTCTATGATACGTTGTAATATGGATCCATACCACAGTAGGCCAAGGAACCGCATTCTATTGCTCTTCTATTTTGCAGCAGGGACTTCATTAATTTTCACTAACATAATTCGCTAACATAAACAAATGAGAGTTTTCCATTCTCCCATCTCATAATTAACTACCTTGTACCCTTATGTGATTGATAATAATAATAATGTCAGTAATATGTGAAAGGTTTTGACAAGGGTCTCTGACAAGCATGATTCTGGAAGTCTTAAATTTCTACTATCTGCTGGATTGGCAGCCAGTATCTCTTAAAAATTCCTGAGGAAATTATTTCAATAAGGTGAAAATATCCTTTCTTTAGATTGTGACCCAACATCAAGAAAGCTTTAAGATTTTCATGTTAACCATAGGACATTCTCAGATTAGAGTATTCATGTGGTAAAAATTCCAGATGTTCAGTTTGCACATTAGGTGTTCGGCTTGTTTGTAAGGGTGTCCATCAGTATTGCACTCTTGTGGTAGTTCCCCTTGGCCTTGCTATAGGATACCACAATGCTGGGAGAGAAAAAACCAGCTACAGTTTGTCCCGCAGACAGACGTTAAAAGTACGAGCCATCAAATTGTCTTATGCAGCAACTCTCTTGGTCTCTTCCCAGCAGTCATAATGCCTCAATTTGTCAAGTGAGCTAGCGTCTCCTACTGGGTTTTATAGCGTTTGTTGTGCTGCTCATGAAATAAACATGAGGGCTATCAATATTTCCTGCAAGATATGAATTATCATTAAAGTGAATAATTTTGAGGGTATTAGTAGAGTATCTGCAGCATTTTTTTTCCTATTCATGATGTCGAACAGCATCATCTGGAATCGTGATAAGAGCTTTTCTGTCAACATATTGTTATCCTCTATGGTTTTTAAACCTTGGTATATAAACATGTTCAGAATAGGAGCAACCTGAAGACTACCAACTGACATCAGCAGTGCATTCCAGAAACATATCTTCCCTGTAAGATGTTTCCATTGAAAAAAATAACCATGTAAGATCCTCAGCAAGTACAAGGAGTTAGAACCAAAATGTAACATTAAACCCTGCAATGTCCAAGTATATAGCATTCTTGTTTAATGTCAGAACTGTGTGATTTAACTTGAAGTTTAAACTTTTGAACAGTGAAATATACCCCTGAGTGGGAATGGCTCCAAGAAGAACTTGAAAGGGTTGACAGGGAGAAGACACCTTGGCTCATTGTTCTCATGCACGTCCCAATCTACAACAGTAATGAAGCACACTTCATGGAAGGTGAAAGTATGCGGGCAGTCTTTGAGGAGTGGTTTGTTCATTACAAAGTTGATGTGATCTTTGCTGGCCATGTCCATGCGTATGAAAGATCAGTATGTTTCTTTCCTTTTATTTCTTTCCTTTTGCTTTGTAATATGGTTCCTAGTGTTTGTAAGTTAAGAGCTCAGAAAGAAAGAATTTTGCTTGGAGAATCTATTTGCTATGAATTATTTCACTGGTTCAGTCAAAGCCAATTACTAAGTTTGAGTTGCCATCAACTTGAACAAATTGTGATTCCGAATCTCAGTACTTTTGATCATTTAGTCATGCTGATAAGTGCAGCATGAATATCATGCATTTTATTATACAATTTTATTTAATTGTTTTTCCAATTTTCAGTATCGAATCTCAAACATACACTACAATGTATCTGGTGGTGACTGTTATCCAGCAGCTGACGAATCTGCTCCTGTCTACATCACTGTCGGAGATGGAGGAAATCAAGAAGGTCTTGCCGAAAGGTAACTGAAGCTGCAAAACTGGAAATCTGCCCTTCTTGGGGGGGGATTCTACATTCAGGGAAACTGCCGATGGTGGTCCTAAATAAATGTTGCATTCATCCTGCAGGTTTAGAGATCCACAACCAGATTACTCTGCTTTCAGAGAAGCCAGTTATGGGCACTCTACATTGGAGATAAAGAACAGGACACACGCACTCTACCATTGGAACCGCAATGATGATGGGAAAAAAGTGCCAACTGATGCATTTGTTTTGCACAATCAGTACTGGTAAGTATAATTTACCGCATTTTTTCATGTGGCCACAATGCAGCACCCATTGTGTTTTTGGTCAAAAAGGGCAAGTTTTCTGCTGCCGGAAAATCATATGTAAGCAATGCTCACAAAATTGTCATTTCCTGCAACACTGATATTAGTAGAAGGCGGCCAGGAAACCAGGGGCAGGACTAGGCGTTTGGTTGAGGGTGCCATTGCACCCCTTAACATTGAGAAATTTTAAGAGTAAAATTTTTGGGAGTAGTTTTTAATTATTTCAATCGAGTTAAGGCGTACTTCATGGAAACCATATATTTTTGCACCCCAAGATTTCTTTTGCTAATGAACTCATATTCACAAAGGTTATATTTTGCACAGGGGAAGCAATCTGAGAAGGAGAAAATTGAAGAAGCATCATTTGAGGAGTGTTGTTGGTCGGGTTTCAAGTTTCTGAAACTTTTTCAAGAAATTCAGAACTGTATTTTCAGATGGACTCGGCAAGATTGATGAAAATGCCTACAAAAACAAAGTGGCTTGTATTCTAGTCTCTCCACGACGATGTTGCCGGCATTCTTACTGGAGATTCATTTTGATCCTGGTAACTGTAATAGTTCTTTACAGAAATCCATGGATAATGCCTGTCCTGTAAGTGCTTGCAGTATTCTGTCGCATCAATGTAGAGCATTCAGTCAAATGCTGTCATCGGTGTCATGGGTTTTTCTATCAAAAAAATAAAAAGGATAGATGGATTATATATTAACATGAGCCTCCTGCTTGGTCCAGACTCCAGTCCATCATTGCACGAAACCTCCAGAAGATATTGATCTTGCAAGCATTGATAGTTACCATTAGATCCTTGAATTGTGCTGTGCTGGGGGTGGATTTTTTTTTTAACGTAAAAATAAAATATGTAGATAGATATTGTCAACATGTTTTCTAAAAGGAAAAAAAAATCGATAATGAACTCAAAATCTGAGGTATATCATGTTATATTTTAAAACATTGAGAGATAACAACGTACTTGGAAAAGATATTTTTTCCAATTTTATGAAAAGATTTATAATTGTACTTTATAACAAAGTAAAAAATAGATAGAATTTAATAAAATAATATCTAAAATATACTTTTAATTCTTCTAAGAATTAAAAATAAAGATAAACTAACGAAATAATGGAGGGTGAAACTGGAAAAGAATAATAAGAAAAAAAGAAATTAAAAAACTAACTCGAGTCAATTCGGGTAAAATTGCCCAACACATTACCAGAGACATGAGAATGAGATAATCTGATATAAAGCGAAAGGGGAAAAAAAATTCAAAAATCAATACTCATCTAACACAGTGTTGAATAATGAAATTGAAAAAAAATCAATTTTATAAAAGAAAAAAAAAAGTGACTCGAGCCAACCTAAATTAGTTGGCCAAACTCGTGAGATCATAATAACCCCATAGTAAAAAAAATTAGATAAAAATACAAATCCCAATCACTAACAAACACAATGTAGAAGAAGAAAAACGAAAGAAAAAAAATCAAATAATTAAAAGGACATAAAAAAACAACCCCAACCAACCTAGATGAGCCAACCAACCTCAGAACTCGGGTAATGTGAATGAGATAAAATAATAAAATAAAAAATAAAAAAAATTTATGAAGCTCAATTCCTAAACAAACTAAATGATGAAAATAAAAAAATTAAACTTTAAAAAAACCTAAGCCAACTCGTGTTAACTTGCCGAAGTCGTAACCCAGGTCATGAAAGTAGAATAACTCTATAGATAGAAAAAAAAAATCACGAAGTCCACTTCCAAATTAAGCTAATATTGAAAAAATAAAATTGAAAAAATATTATTTTTTTAAAAATAATGTAAAACAATCGACCAAAGTTAACTCAGATCAACCTTTCAAACCTCTGACCTAGAAATGAGGCCGGGATTAACCCAAAAAAGATAAAAAAAAAATCATAAAACTCAATTTCTAATAAATCAAATGTTAAAAAATAAATTAATAAAATTTAATTTAATTTTACCAAACAAAACATCAACCAAGCTATAGAATTTTCCCCGACACTACTAGATAGGCAGCCAAAGCAAATTGCAAAACCTATTCCCAAATGAACACAACATTAAAGGAACAAATAAAAAAAAATGGATCTAGCTAGTAACCAAATTAAACAAATCCGAAGGACCAAATATTTTTTTTTTAAAAGCAAAACACTGTATAACATTGTTTTAGTAAACAGTTTTGTTTCTGTTTCTGATCAGATTTATTTTTTATTTATTTATAATTATAATAATATAATATAACTGTATTTGTAATTGTAATGAGCCATTATCCAAATAAAATAAAATAAAATAACAACTGACTACAGTAGCTCATGCATAAATGGAAAGATAATTCCTTACCTTGATTCACAGAAAGCCACCAAATCATGCCTTATCTCCCTCGTACGGAAGTTTGACTCATTTGGATTGTGCAACCAAACACTTACTAGGAATATTTGTATGAGAAATCTTATTTAATGAAACAAAATCTTTTAAGCTTCGTCATCATTCAAGCCCCTTTTCTCAATTGATTCATTGTAATAACCACACAACGTGATTCTTTCCATCCATGAAAAGATACTGCATCGACTCAAGACTCAATAAAAAGAGGAAGATTTTCACCATCTTTATGCCAAACCAAACTTAAACTTGATCTTTCTTGAGTTCTCAATGGAATCAAGTGGTACGGAGAAGTCTCCCTCCGAGGGCTCTAGCATATCTGCAACCTCGGAGGGAACCCCGCATGGAGATGGTGGTGATCTTGATCAAACAAAGATGGACAGTACGAAGAAGATGAAAGAGAAAGCTGCCAGAGGATCCGAACCAGCACTCCTTCCTGAATCAAGTGCTCGAGTTTTGCTGGGTTTGAAGCTTTCTAGTGACAGCTCAATCCGCGGATCGAAGCAATTCAATCTATTTAGCCCCATGAGTGCTGGTTCTTCTCATGCAAAAGAGTCCACTGATGAGACCTCGAGGCAAACCGAGTCTAGGGTTTTCTCGTGCAACTTTTGCAAGAGAGAGTTCTCCACATCCCAAGCCTTAGGAGGGCACCAAAACGCACACAAACAGGAGCGGGCACTAGCCAAGAGGCGTCGGGAGATGGATGCGAGTGCTTTAGGACACTTGCCATATTACCCTTATTCAAGCCTTTCAACAAACCCCTATTATGGATCTTTAAATAGGGCACTCGGAGTACGGATGGATTCCTTCATTCACAAGACATCGCCTTATTCATGGACATCCCCCGGAGGGCATCGCTATGGCGCCCATAGCGGCTGGCCCAGGCAAACTTTGATGAACACACAGCCTTCCATTGATAGGCTAAGGACAGAGAGCTTGAATGCCTTTTGTGGTGGATTTGGAATTTCTACTTCCTCATCTTCTCCAAGGTTTGATGACAATGGCATAGTTCGCAGCAGTTTTGGTGCTTCTCCATCATCAAACAATATTACTGCGATCAGAAAGCCTCCCGTTACTGATCATATCCAGCAAATTAACCCTCCAAAAAGTGATCAAACAGATGAATCCGGACTTGATTTGTCTCTCAAGCTCTAGCAAATTAATATTGTTTATTAATTAGAATTCCACCACAAATGCTTAGTTAATATTTTCATTGCATCTTAATCTTGTTTACAATTTATAAATGTCAATGCAATTTTTTTTTTCGTTTTTGATATATATGGCCTTGTGAAACTTGATGTATGAGATCTTACTATTTGAAGGTCGTCTTTATAATCTTTCCCAACTTGTTTTTTCAAGCATTTTTTTTTAGCCTTTTCTTTTTAATGAGTTATAAGGGCAAGCAATTCTAGAGTATTTAAGGAGTAATTATTCATAATTACTTCATAGATCAATCACACAAGAAAGAAAAAAAATCACATCCGGATTCATTAAAAGCGTTGATACTATATATCATACACTCTCTAACATCAATCTTTTGTGATGGATATTTGCTCAAAAACGTTTCCAATTCAAGAACACATATATTAGTTGGTAGGTTAATTAATGAAATGATCAATTGGGGAAGGTTAAATATGGGGTTTTGAGGTGTGAAGCATTGATGGGATTTGATGGCTTAATTGAGTAAAGATACGAAGGTTCCACTTTAGTTTTTCAAGTGAGAATAAGAAACAAATTACTTCCTGTTTGATTCTAAACAGATACCATAACGATACTGAGGAGGGCTGGCACCAACTCTTAATTCAAGTCTTGACCCAACAGAAAATAAGAACAAAAAAAAAAAAAAAACCCTGCTAAAAAAAAAAAATAGTAGAAGATAACACAAAAGCAAGGAAATCAGATAGGTAGTTGCCAGGGATTTGATAGATAATTAACATGCCATTTTAGAGCCATAAATTCAGGTTCCTTCCTATTCTTCTTTAGGAACCTCTGATAATAATATCTCTTACATGAATGATACTATATATGAAACAAACAATTTCATAGTTAGCGTTAATATGCTTTACATCAACATTGTTATACTCGACACGACTAATGACTCAAACTAGGGCTCAAGTTATAGGTTGAATAAGTTAATGCAGGTTAATTCAAAACAATATTGATTCAAGAATTTTTAAAAAAATTAAAATGATTTTGATTTGAATTTTAAAAGTTAAATTAAATTTTCATGGAATTAACTGGATTGCAAGTTAATTTATCAGGTCGACAAAGTTAATTATTGTCCAATTTAAATTAAAACCTAACCCGAGACATGTTTTGAATTAACAGATTACTGAATTAATTAACTTGTTGGATGGTTGAAATGAGTTTAATAACACTACTTTATATATCCTTTTAACTTTACATATCCTTTTAATATCATCCTCGGACTAGCATTTGAGCAAATATTGATTCTAAGTCCTTAAATTCCTTGTACTTATAATTAGGCAAGATATTTTCCCATTCATTAAAATGCTTATCTCACAGATTCGCTTTGAATTCTGATCCTAGATCATAATACACCTTAAAGAATATGTACTTGAATATTTATGTTATAGGTGATCTCTATGACTTAGATACACAAAACGTAGGGGTGAGAAAAAAAATCGAAAAACCGAGAAATTAAATTGGAAAAAAATAACTGAAAAAACCGAACCGTGAAAAAAATTGATTAAAATTTTGAAAAAACTGACTGGTTCGGTTTTGATTTTATAAGTCTGAAATCGAAAAAACCGAATCGAACTGAACCGAACCCAAATAAAAAAAACCAGAAAAAACCCGAGGCCAAACCGAGCCAAACCGGTTTTTGTCCAAAAAAATCAAACCGAACCGAAACCGGTCGGTTTGAACTAGTTTTGTTTTTTGTAAAAAAAAATTTCAATTTAATTATTTTTTTTATAAAAACCGAACCGAACCGAAAATAATCACCCTTAACAAAAATATACATGGGCAGCTCTACGATACCATCAGCTGGAAGGGAGTGCCAAAAGAAAAATCATTAGGAAACATTTAGAAATAAAATAAAATAGTAATGGATAGAGTAGTAATTAAATTTTGCGATGCAATATATATATAAAATAAGTCTTAAATTTTAATTCAAGGATAAATTAAAAAGTCTTGAAAGATTTATTTATTTTTTTGTAATAGTCGAAATAGATATAAACTGAAAGATTTAGCATTAATATGAAAACTTCATCAAATTTGGGGAATGCCAAGCTTGATGTGGCAAGCTTCATTAACTATTATATATGTACATATCCCCAAAGATTTTTGAAATATATATATTATATTTTAAAGTTTATATACAATGTATGTATAAGTAAAGTATTTCTTCTTAA
>Ga0307509_10005613_pt1 | contig 17363 bp, 22 predicted proteins | sample 10_EM_MG_FD_202245 | JGI IMG/M metagenome (GOLD analysis project Ga0307509, IMG submission 202245) | Populus trichocarpa ectomycorrhiza microbial communities from riparian zone in the Pacific Northwest, United States - 10_EM | ecosystem: Host-associated > Plants > Roots > Unclassified | place... | reverse complement strand
GGTGTGTTTTTCGCCCGTTTTCCGGAAGAAATTTCGGGCTACCTCGCACATGGTCCGATTATTCGAGTTCTTAGGGTATCTCATTTCGTTATATTGGGTGGCATTCCCTGAGGTGATGGGGCGATATTGGTTGGGTTAAAGTATTCGGCAGGCATTTTGTATATGGCGGAAATGTTTATACACTTCAGGTTTAAAGGCGCATATCAGCGTGGGACTGATAATGCGTTATCAGCGAAAGACGGAAAACAAGTTTCTACTAATAAAGGACGAGATCACTGATATTCCACACATATCTTCGGCCATTAACTTGGGATCTTTCGTCTGGTTTATTCTATGCGCCTAAAGTGGTTCAAATTGAAATCACAAAATATACTATCGTTCCTCCCCCACACACTGGAGTTCGTACTAACATGTATTAACTAACGGAGGAGCTTGATTTTTCCCAGGCAAAAAGTGCGGGCCTCTTCCACACATCCTACCTCCCGTCTCTTCTAGCACGAGCACCTGGAGTTTGAACAGATTTCCAGGCTTGCAGTAGCTGCACAATTCTTCCATGTCCCTGCCTAGCAGCATAAGAGAGTGGTGTGCCACTGCCTCCATCTAAGCAATCAGGGTCAATATCTTTCCGTCCCAGCAACAACTTGACAACTGCTTCGTGCCCGTTGATAGCAGCGCACCCAAGTGGTGTTAGACCATTCCCATTTCGGCGATTGGGATCGACATTTTCCCGTCCCAGCAATAATCTGACCACTCTCTCGTGCCCCTTAATAGCTGCGCAGGTGAGTGGTCCGTTCCCGTCCATATCTGCGAGATTAGGGTCGACATCTTTCCGCCCCAGCAATAACTTGACCACTCCTTCGTGACCCTCAGCGGCAGCACACCAGAGTGGCGTTCGGCCATTCTTACTGTGGTGATTGGTATCGATATTTTCCCGTCCCAGCAATAATCTGACCACTCTCTCGTGTCCATTGAAAGCAGCGCGGGTGAGTGGGCCATTGCCATCCTTATCTGCGAGATTAGGGTCGACATCTTTCCGCTCCAGCAATAACTTGACAACTCCGTCGTGTCCCTGAGTAGCAGCACACCCGAGTGGTGTTAGGCCCTTCTTATTTTGGCGATTGGGATCAATATTTTCCCGTCCCAGCAATAATCTCACCACTGTCTCGTGTCCCAAGATAGAAGCGCAGGCGAGTGGTACATTTCCGTCCTTATCCGCGAGATTGGGGTCGAGATCTTCCCGCCCGAGCAATAACTTGACCACTCCTTCGTGCCCCTCAGCGGCAGCACACCCGAGTGGTGTTCGATCATTCTGGTCTGGGCGATTGGGGTCGACATTTTCCCACCCCAGCAATGACCTGACCACTCCCTCGTGTCCCATAATAGCAGCGCAAGTGAGTGGTCCATTACCGTCCTTATCTGCGCGATTAGGGTCGACATCTTCCCGCTCCAGCAATAACTGGACCACTCCTTCGTGCGCGTTGATCGCAGCGCACAAAAGTGGTGTTAGACCATTCCCATTTCGGCGATTGGGATCGACATTCTCCCGTCCCAGCAATAATCTCACCAGTGTCTCGTGCCCCTTAATAGCTGTGCAGGTAAGTGGTACATTTCCCTCCTCATCTGCGAGATTGGGGTCGAGATCTTCCCGCCCGAGCAGTAACTTGGCCGTTCCTTCGTGCCCCTCAGCGGCAGCACACACGAGTGGTGTTCGGCCAACCCCATTTCGGCGATTGGGATCGACATTTTCCCGTCCCAGCAATAACCTGACCACTCTCTCGTGTCCCAAGATAGCAGCGCGGCTGAGTGGTCCATTGCCATCCTTATCTGCGAGATTAGGGTCGACATCTTTCCGCTCCAGCAATAACTTGACAACTCCGTCGTGTCCCTGAGTAGCAGCACACCCGAGTGGTGTTAGGCCCTTCTTATTTTGGCGGTTGGGATCGATATTTTCCCGTCCCAGCAATAATCCCACCACTGTCTCGTGTCCCAAGATAGAAGCGCAGGCGAGTGGTACATTTCCGTCCCTATCTGCGAGATTGGGGTCGAGATCTTCCCGCCCGAGCAATAATTTGACCACTCCTTCGTGCCCCTCAGCGGCAGCGCACCCGAGTGGTGTTCGGCCAATCCCATTTTGGCTATTGAGATCAACCTTCTCCCATCCCAGCAATAACTTGACAACTCCTTCGTGTCCGTAGATAGCAGCCCACCCGAGTGGTGTTTCATCACCTTTACCTACGGGATTGGGGTCGACATTTCCTCGTCCTAGCAATAACCTGACAACTCTTTCGTGCCCCTTAGCAGCAGCCCTCCCGAGTGGTGTTAAATGAATCCTATCGGGGAGATTGGGGTCGACATCTTCCCGCTCCAGAAATAACTGGACCACTCCTTCGTGTCCACCGTCCGCTGCCCATGCGAGGGGTGTAATACCTGCACAATCTGGCTGGTCGACCTCGTAACCTTCAGCATTTATTAATACAGTGACAAGTTCAACAATCCCGAAGAAGGATGCGCAGTGTAGTCCCGAGAAAAGCGGAGAGGTAGTGATGGTTCCGAGAAGGCCAGGACACACTACCTGCTCCATAAGCGATACAGCGGATATGTGGTCTGGGTACTGATTCAAGAGTTCCAGCGCGAGTATCCTCGCATTGTCTGAGAGATCCTTGATCATATGGGTTCCCCAATACCTCGCCGAATAGTTGAGGAATGTCATGTTTTGAGGGGGTGGGAAAGAATGGGGTGTGAGGTTCTTGACTTGTCGTGAGTTCAGATAGGTCAAGCATGTTTCGGCGAGTATCGAGTGAGGTTTACTGAAGAGACCTGGATGAAAATAAAGATACTCTTGAACAGTATAGTGGATTAACCGCACAGTCGAAGCCTCTGCGTCGACTGTGATAAGGCCTTGGCAGCAGTCGAGCAATGTGTCTATCGAAGGAGCATGTTCGGGATGAAAATCTGTTGCTCCTATCTCCACCGCTAGGGCATGGCAGAGCTCATCTACCTGTAACGGGCGTTCCGAATGACAGACCCATGTGAGAGTGGCCATCGCGAGCTTTACTTTTCCCTCGGCCTGAGCCTTTATACGCTCAAGCGTCGCATGGTATGCGTCCCCTGCCCCTGCCCCATCTTTTATTGACTTGAGTGTTTCTCTCCGCTGAGCAATAGTGGTGCTTCTGAGGATTGCCTCGATGTGGAGAGAGGCTGGTAGGAATCTAGGTTTAAATATGTTAGTCATTAATTTGAGGTCGCTCTGCCTTCGACCTTATTCCTACTTACGTTTCGGAACTTATTGCGGGAATGCTCTCCATAATATCCCGCTCCAATGTGCTGCTCATTATATTCGGGATGGTGTCATTCCTGAGTTTCCCACGCAGAAATTTATGAACTCCATCCTCCGTAGCCCGTATAAAGAGGAAGGCCGCTCCACCTAACTCCCTCTTCACCTCGCTCCGCACATCTGGTCTTCCGGTCATAAATAAACGACTATTCGAAGACCCTTGCAGAATCTGCCCTAACGATTCAAGAATCACCATTCGACGCTCTGGCACACATTCATCAAGTGCATCAACACATATAAACGTGCGCCTCGTAGCTGCGATTGTCTGGAACATCTTTAGAATCCTCGAAACTCGGAGTCCTCTACCCCCAATAGCCCTTTTGTCATTTCGGAAATCCTGGGCTATCGCTTCAGGAATCTCCCTCTCTCCGCTAACGAGCTGTCTCAGCAGGGAGCCAAGCATATTCACTGGTGACTGCTCATTCCGAGCAGCAAAGTCGAAGTAAAAACACACAACGGTAGCATCTCCCTCAACAGCTTCGTCGCATAGTTTGTCTATAACTAGTGAACTGTCATCGCAACCAATTAGCAATAATATTCTTTGATTCCCCGCAACGATAAGTCACATGCTCTCTTACACGATATAGCTCTTTCCCACTCCTGAAGGGCCATCGCAAAATAAGGTCGGACTATAAGATCCATCTTCCCTACTCCCATTGTGCCACCGTCTGAATTCTTCCGTTTCCAGAAGCCAAGCTCCTGCACTGTCGACCCGGCGGGCTGCAATGTCTCGATGTCGCACCCGTGGCTCTAATGGGGATAGCCACGCCAGTATTTCAGACCTATCATCGGTAATGTAGTTATAGGTAGTTGTGTTGAAAGAGTTTGTGTTGAAAGAGTTAGCGTTCTTGTTGAAACAGTTATCGTTATCGTTGAAAGAGTCGGTGGTGTTGAAAGCTTGCGACATTCCTCTATTTTCACCGCTGTGAACGTTGAGAGGAAGGTGGTGATTGAGTTGGAGTCTGTTAAACGCAATCACTCGAAATTGGGGGAGAAGCGGGGTAGATAAAGCCTAGCTCCTCCGGTTGATAACAACACTGTTTCCAATTACTCGACCCGAAACTCGTTACACAAACGCGCCACAACTGATCCCTCAGAAACTCTCTAAGTCGTAGCCTTCTATTGAACCACTCCAGTCCATGATTCATTTCAATAAGCAGAAATCCGTAAACCGATACCGATGTTATCGTTCAAAACCACTTTTATCATCTACCCACGAAGCCATACCCTATTCAAGTATCATATGTTACTCTTACATGCCAATTCTCGAAGTTGCTGCTTAACGAGCTGGCGCCAAGAAACTCGTTAGCAATCGTCGGGAAACCCAAGATGCGAGAACACCCCTCGATACGGACTTTAGTGATGCGCAAGTCACAGAATTATTAGGGAAGCACCCGCAAGGTACCCCCTGAACCCGAACGTTGAGGGACGGGGGTACTGCGGAGAGCTCATATCGGCACGGGCTGTGATAGCGATGAACGGGGTATCAAAGGGCTAATAGCACAAATACAAGAAGCTATTAACTTAGGAGGAGGAATATTATAGTTCACAGCACTAGCAACCACCTCGATAGCAACAATTCCAACTACAATAATATCGACAGCAGCCTTAGCACTACTTTCTTCCACTACGAGGAGTCCGAGGGCCTCTATAATTTACGCCGTTCTCGGTCCTCTGACCGTATAGTAGTACTCCCGATAGTTCGGGTAGTTCGGGACCAACCTCCGTGCTCTTAATGATATCCCACCGATGCCTCCAACCCCCATTTTCCCACCCCGCGACAGTACCTCCCCCCAATATACAGTCACCACCCCTGCATCCCTAGGCACACACATCCTCCACCCCAAGCTAAACCCTACCCCAGATCTAAATCTCGGAAGCACCCCACTCACCACCCCAAAATCCCCAAAACAAAAAACAAAACTTCCTGACTTTACCCCAACATTTCCACATTCTCTATATCATACCCGAGTAAACAAGGATTAGCAGCACCTTATGTAACGCAAGTGGTAACCGATGACCCGACACACCAACACCCGGCTCTAGGAGGCGGCGGGGAAGGCCAAGTGGATAGAATAAATAAATAAGTCGAGTTTAGGCAATTCCCCTATTATTAGAGGGTGTTTATCTCTTTGGCTATGTATTGTATAACACCGCGCTCCCGTTGCGGGAGGCGGGAGCGCGCTGGAGTCTACTGCGGGGATCTCTTGGGTGAAGACAATCCACCGAAGGATGCTCGGAAAAGCTGGTGTGATAGGTTTGGTCTGGGGTAGACTGGGGATGCTCCCAGGAAAGCTCACTGCGTGAGCCCGCAGACCTCCGGATTCGTGAGTGTTAAAGAATTTTAGTGTGGGGGGATGCTCTTCGCATGGTGGTCTACCCGAGAAAACAATATATAATATCCAATCTTGATTTACTCGTGGTGCACCGATATCACAACCAAAGTACTTGTAGACGAGAAAGCAAAGTATAGCAAGAAAAAAAGAGAGAAATAAGGCCTACAGTACAAGAAACTTGGGCGAGAAAAAGAGAGAGAAAAAAGCGCATAGAATCCATAGTCCCCCCTCCAGCATCTACAAATTCGAACTAAACTTCCCCCTTACCCCTCCTTCCTCCCACCCTTCATTTCTCTACTTCATTCAGCCAATGCGCCTCCACATCCCTCAAAACCTCATATCCGAGCAACCAGGGCGCAAATTCCGGATCCTCTAGGCGAGACATTCCCCAGCAGGGGTCGGCACTGTCCTCATCTTCGCGTCTCTCCCTGCTGCTGCAGCTCATCATGGAGGTGATGAAGGTGCTACTGGATATTGCTCCTCTGCACTACCCGTGCGGTACGCTTCTTCGGGCATGTTTCGTATACCGACAGTGCTAGCGAGATGTCGCGTTTTGAGGACAAAGACACTCCCCGGACTTCGCCGTTTTCGAGCGACATGTCTAGACCTGAAGCTAACTAAGCCAGCGTGGCGTGGGCAGCGTCGCCGAGGAGGATGAAGGTTCTCGAAGGATGGGACTAGTTGGGGAGTTCTTCGCGGGTGCAGAGTTTCCATTTGTAGACCGACTCACAGAAGGAGAGGAGTTTCCCCATCCCTTTGAGAGGGTTAACGTGATGAGGGAAGAAAGGGGTGGTTAGGAAGAGCACCTTGCGTCCCAGTCTCTATAGATTTCTCGCATCTCGTCTACATTTCCTTCGATCGTTGTATTGTATTGTTCGCCGCCTTTTAAGACGTAGTCTGCTGTTATCTCATTAGCACCTTTCAAAAAAGAAGGAAAGGGAAAATACAAACATGCGCATCCGGGCCCATCCAGTAATTGACTTGTGGACTGGTCACGAACTCTTTCAACTCGGGACTTAATCATATCTTTCGTCTTGAGCAACCACCATTAGCCAAATCCCCCTTTGGCGTAGGGAGTCTTATGCGGGTGCCCAACCAGACACTCCCGCATGACTGAATTACCGTAATTCTATCAGCACCCAAACCAAATCTGGACTCAATCTCCTCCCATCATACAGCAAAACCGTCCGCACGCCGCCCACCTGCCCAAACTCGACGTCGCCCACCCTCGGTTCTATCAGGACTTTGCTACCGAGCTTGATGGCTCGATCGAGTAAGCACTGTTGGAAACCATGCTGTTCGCCATACTCTCAGCATACTTCCTTTGTTCTTTAGATAGCTTCCGGCGACACGCTTTGCCTTCGGACATGAGGCTTCGGGTTCGGGAGTGTGTTTGGACGTTCGGAAACGCGCTGAGGAGTCAGGCATATGGACAAGGCTTCGGGCGTGTGTTTGTACGGTCGGGAAAGCATTTCCTATGTAGGAATGTCGCGATCGGATAGGAGGCGGAAAGGCTGTAAGGAAGGCCGGAAAGAAAGGGAGGTGGATGTAAGAAGGTTTTACACCCGGAAAACAAGTATGAGGATGTTGTGAACAGCGATGTTTGTTTCTGCATTTTGTTAGCATGAGATTACGGAAAAGAAGGGAAAGGGAAAACTCAGAGGAGGAGTGTGAATGATATATACTTTTGTTTTTCCCTTAGTTAGTTGATGTTAGAGGACGTGTCGTTGAGCGATAGACTGTGGTTGTTGAGAAGATAGTGAAGGGTTTTTTCCCCTCTCCTGTGTGCGATCGTTTAGGTGTGAGTTCCTTGGCGTTTCGCCGTTCGCCGTTTCGTTATCGTTGTCGCCATACTGTCGTCGCCGTCGATCCTAGTTTAATAAGCACTTGTGTACTCGAGTAGGGACGCACAGTGGAAGCCCCACATGGGGTAGAGTTCGTTAAGGGGCCCCGTTTCCTGGGAATGGGGCGAAAATAATACATGTTATCTGCCTTACCGTAAGAACTCGAATAGAAGGAAAACGTGCTAGGGCGTTGGAATTTCCCTTCTCAGCTACGCGAGGGGAAAACACCGCAAACTCAGCCTTCAGTTGAGACAAAACAAAAGGAATATGGACGGCGCCTTACTAGGAGAGGCAACTACAACGTCCTGGCACATTTTTCTTCTATTCGAGTTTTTACGGGTAACCTAGAAAAAAACGCGTGGATTTTTCTGAGTTAAGCGAAGTAACACTGCTTAATCTGGTTGTCTTCGTTATTCGTCCTGTTCATTGTAATAGTTTTGCTGCTTAGACTAATATTATTGTTGTAGCTATTCTTTACGTTCCCACATTTGACACAACCGGAACAAAATGATTGCGGATTTGCTGTTCGTTCCATGATGTGTTTTGTAGATGTTTCGCTTCTGTGTACTTGCGGTTCCTCTGTGGTTCGGGGGGCCGGTGGGGATTATGAACTTAGAAAAGGTTGGCAAAGGAGTGATGTTTTTGTTCGTTCCCACGGAAGGGCTGTTTAATTATTTCTGCGCTGCTGAGTGGTGCGAGAGCCAATGGGGGGGTTGTGAGAATCGCAAGAGGGATAAAAAATTGTAAAGCAACACTGTGTCCCCAGCCCATGATATCCTATTGTGAATATAAAGTTCTGATATCGAGTACCGTACTCTACAAGCAGCAAGGCTACCATAATTGCGATCCTGAAACCAGAGAAAGCGGGGGAGCAGAATGAAAATTTTATTCTTGCGACGTGCTTACTTTGGGCTATAATAGCAAGTATATCAATTTCAGCCTTGAAAACAGATGCAAGTGTTAGCGTTGCCTAATGCGAGTCTGTACTTCGATTCCGAAGTGGTTAGGCGGCGGGGAATCTTTAGGACAATTGAAATCCTGGTGCCTGCACTATCCCTGTACTCGAGTACAGTACATACTCGAGTACAGTACTGTACAGCCAATTTTGTTTTTTTGTATTTGTGCCTAAAGTCAGTTTTAATCTTAGCACCAGATTTTTACTCGAGTACGGTAGTGTCAAAAGCAAAGCGAACAACAACCCACTTGAGTACCCAGCCCCAGCCGCTAAGGCAACAGCTCGGCGTAGGTAAAAATATCACTGACCTATGATAAGTGATAAGCAAACAGAATAAAACCCACACACCCCCTCTCGGACCCCTCCTGTTCCTGCCTGCAGCGGAGTCTTGAACACAATCGACAGGCCTAATGTCCTGGGGGTTGTGGGTAAGTCTATCGAATCTCCCCTATTGGCTCTAGGCCCCCTTGGCCACTCAGAGAACTGGGTTTGCGCGAGCCTTTCGCCAAGAGTTCGACAGACTTTTTTTATTCACCAAATTTTGAGGAAACCCACAAATTAGGTGTTCTTGGGAGCTTCCATTCGCATACAAACTCGGCCTATGAGAACAAAGTTCGACAGACTGTTGTGCACACCCTAACACTCGAATACCTAACCACCACTAATACCCAAGTGAGGAATAAGTCTGGTCTACAGAAGGCCTCGAGCGAACTGAATATAGATAGACTTTGATGAGAGCCTTTTCTAGTTTCTTTGGATGATCGCTATTTATAATTTTTTTCTTACTCTTCTTATTCTTTTCCTGTTTTCAATTGCAGACTTGGTCCGATGGTGGTGTTTCCTCTCTCCATTCTTGCTAATTTACGGTACACTATTATACTAGTACAACCCGGGGCAAGGATGAAGTCCGTGAATTTTGGTGGGATAGTGATTGGCAACAAGCTCATAACCAAACATTCAGGCATGGCCGGTCATCATCTTAGAGAATCAAAATTCACAGGTTATTGTCATTGAGGTGTTCATGGAATTTCTTTTCTTTTTAATATACTCGTAATTTTCTGACCTCTGTGAACACAGCTACTATTATACCGAGGGCTGGGGAAACTACGCTGGGCTTCGATAACTTTATTTAGTTGGATAGCTAGGGGGATCAAAATTAGGTTCCTTGTACTCGGGGGGGTCATGAAATACCGGAAAGGGGGGTATCCCTGCTTCGATAACTTAGCAACCAAAACTCACGAAAACTTGGAAAGTAGCAACAGGGATCAGCTCTTGATAAACCAGTATGATGAAAAAGTAAAAATAAACCTATGATGGGTGGATAATAAGGAACGATGATCCCTCCTCAAGGAATGGTGTTTCCATCTCAAGGAATCAGAAATCTGGTCTTGGGGAAATATGACCATGAGGGGACTGGTGCTTTGCTCATCACATGGTGCAACAAGTATAGTTTTAAGATGTCCCCCATAGCACTGTCTCTCTTTCCAGACATTGTGATCGCCAGATCTCTTCGGCCCTGATTCAGCACGGGTAGTTTCCGATTTTTAATATACCCCCCGAGTATATGGGTAGAGAAATGGGCCAGAGCCGCAGAATTTAGTTGTATGCAAGGAACATTATTTTCATTCTTCTAGGTTGTATGGAATAGCAGTTATGTTCACTAAAATCAGAAAATTACGAGTACAGTACATCCCCTGCATGTGTATATTGTTGGTAAACCTCATACTGACCCCTCAAGGGTGTTCACGAACTAGCCCCAGTATCCGAGTAGTGACAATAATGATCTCTACTGGGGTTTCGGGCGTGGGATGCATCAAGGCGGTCAGGAAAGACTTGCTTGAATGTGCGAAGGAACAGGTTCTGGCGAGGTCGTAGCTGCCGATAGCAACTATAACGGCGCTCTGGTTCCTCCTGTGCCTTGACGTTGCTGCGCTGTTCTTGCTTCCATTATACAGGAGGACTATAAGTAGGAGGTTCTAATATCATACTCGAGTTGGTTGAATCGGCTCTCTAGAGAGGCAAAAAAGTGATAGGATTTTGAATTGTGGTTTTACCGATTCCGGTTGCCAAGGATCATGCAGTAAAAAGATCTCCCTAAGTAAATTCGATCTACCCAACGTAAGACCCAAATAAGGGACTCTCATCAAGCTCGGAATATGGTTGGAGCTCTCTACGCATTATCCAAGAAAACAAGGAGACATGGCTTCCAAATATGCTGATTCATTCACCTGCATGAGAATTCGGGAGAATCTCTCCTTTGAAATGTCTCATCTCCCTATCACAGTTAGGTTAGGGTGTGGAGCTGATTATGCTTGTTGCTTCATTCTTATTCGCACTGGTTCACTACGAACTACAGTAGGGACCGGCACCGTATCAGATCACGTGGTAACGCTTCCGTCAAGTGTCTATCTTATTGGTTGCTGACCCCTACCGTACGCATGCACAGAACAGCACAGAACAGCGCCGTGTTCCACACTTATCTCTGAAGGGGAGTCAGATTGTGATAGTTCATCAAAACCTCCAAGGATCTCACACCTCCTCGCTGTGAAAAAAATTGGGCGGTAATGCCACAGAAGAAACTAGATAACCCGCCCTTCCTCCGCTTTGCCCACATGAAAGTTTTGTAAACTTGCCTATCAACCTTCCATATTTCTCTATCTTTATCATTTCTACATACAACCAAGATTGCGGACCGAGCATAATGACCCAAACTTCACAGAGACTCTCGCTCAAATTCGGCAACGAGAATGTCGACTGCGGCAAGTTCGAAAATTGTTTCAACACCATCTATAAATCAGACAAGGATGCGAAAATTATGCATTGGCTCACTCCAATAGAGCCGGCAAAGAGACATGATGGCGTGCGCACGGAACGATTTGAAGGTGTCGGGGATTGGCTATTAGAAACAAGCGAGTTTCAGGAGTGGAGGGGAGGGGTGGGTGGAGCCGATAAGGCGGTCTTGTTTTGCTCAGGGGATCCGGGAGTGGGCAAGACGTATCTGAGGTCAGTGGCCGGATTCCATTAAAGATGTGAATATCGCTAACGTCTAGAAACACTAGTTCCGTGGTGATCGACCGGCTCTGTGATCAGGCGAGGGAGGAAGACCTAGCGGTTGCATGGTTGTACTGCGACCACGGCGCCCGACGAGAGCAGACTGTCATCAACATGATGGGGGCAATTTTGAAGAGGCTGGCGGGTAGCGAGATCCCGGAGGATATACGGAGGGCATTCCAGGAAGAGAGAAGGCCTCTACTTCCGGAACTGATGCGAATTTTGAAGATCGCGATTGCTTCGTTGCCTCAAGTTTTCATCTGTATCGATGCGCTGGACGAATGCCTACCGGAGACTCTTGCGGAGCTTCTTAAGTCACTGCAAGATATTGTTCGGGCGTCACCGGGAACGAGAATATTCCTCACTGGAAGGCCCCATGTCAGGGAAATTATTCAGAATTATTTCTCCGAGGAAAATCAAGAGGCAGTGGTGGTGCCTGTCAGTCCCAAATCGGGCGATATCAAGAATTATCTTGAATGGAGGCTAGATAGAGATACCGATCGAGAGGCAATGAGTGATGATTTACGGGAAGATATTGTGAGAATTATTTTGGAAAGGATGTCTGAGACGTGAGTAGGAGCATTTCGGATTTCGCCTGCATCAATTATGCATACTTACCAACAACTGTTTCTAGATTTCTCCTTACTTCGCTCAACATTGAGCTTATTCTAGGAGGGACAACAATTGGTCAGAGGAGAAAGAAACTTGAAGAGACGGCGCAAGGCAACGGACTAAGCGATGCCTACAAGGCGACCCTAAACCGGCTGAAGGAGCAGGATACGGATAAACGGGCACTCGGGCTGAAGGCACTGATGTGGGTGTTGTATTCGGAAAGGCCATTAGGGGTCGAGGAGCTTCGTCATGCCCTGGGAGTGGAGATCGACTCTGCAGATCTGGATCCGGAAAACGCCCCTGCGATACGGATAATCCGTTCATGTTGTCTGGGTCTTCTCACGGTTGAGGAGTCTTCGTCCACTGTCCGACTGGTGCACTTTACGCTGCAGGAGCACCTCTCAAATGATCCTGAACTATTCCATAACCCCCATTCAAAAATTGCCGAGGTTTGCTTAACATACCTCAATTCTGAACCCGTCAAGGATCTTCCGCCAACCCTTTGCGAGGCCCCCTCGACAATACCCCTTCTAGAATATGCCTCCTATTACTGGGGGGACCACGCTAGAAGGGGTGTGACGGAAAATGTCAAGATACTTGCACTTACGCTTCTCGATAGATTTGATGAGCATATATCTGCTCAATTACTGCTATTGCACAATGATGCATATGCACATCACGACACGTACCATTCCCCGAGGGCAGGAAAACCTACAGAATTCACGGGACTGCACGGATTGGCCTTTTTTGGGATCGCGGAGATAGTTCCTCCTATGTTGGAGATGAAAGAACTGGACATTAACGCGGTTGATCGCATGGGGAGTACGGCTCTCATATGGGCATCACGAAGAGGGAACGCGGAGGTCATAAAGGTGCTTTTGGAACAAAAGGACCTCAATCCCAATCAAGAAGACATCAAGGATGGTGCGACACCACTGTCTATAGCGGTTAGTGAAGGGAATGAGGGAGTAGTGAAGATGCTTTTAGGACGAGAAGACGTCAATCCTAACCAAGCACACACCTGGTATGGCGAAACACCACTCTTGATAGCGGCTCGCGATGGGCACGAGGGGGTAGTGAAGGTGCTTTTAGAACGAGAAGACATCAAGCCCGACCATGTAGACACCGCAAATGGCGTGACGCCACTCTTGGTAGCGGCTCAGGGAGGGCATGAGGGAGTAGTGAAGATGCTTCTGGAACGAGAAGACGTCAATCCCGACCATTTAAGCACCAGATATGGCGTGACACCACTCTTGGCAGCGGCTCAGGGAGGGCATGGGGGGGTAGCGAGGATGCTTCTAGAACGAGGAGACGTTAAACCTGACCATGTAGACACTAAATATGGTCGGACACCACTCACGTGGATGGCTAAGAACGGGAATGACGGGATAGTAAAGATTCTTTTGGACCGGGAAAACGTCAATCCTGACCTTGCGGACACCAAATATGGCGCGACACCACTCTTGCTAGCGGCTCGGGAAGGACACCATGGGGTAGTGAAGATACTTTTGGGCCGGGTAGGCGTCACTCCTGACCTGGCAGATACAGACGGTGGCCGAACACCGCTCGCGTGGGCAGCTAGGGGCGGGTATGAGGAGGTAGTAAAGATGCTTTTGGGACGAGAAGACGTTAATCCTGACCGTGTAGACACTAAATATGGCCGGACACCGCTCGGGTGGGCGGCTAAGCACGGGAATGACGGGGTAGTAAAGATACTTTTGGACCGGGGAGGCATCAATCCCGACCAGGCAGACACTAAAGGTGGTCGGACGCCACTCTCGTGGGCAGCTGGGGGCGGATATGGGAGGATAGTAAAGATGCTCTTGGAGCGGAAAGACGTTGATCCAGATCAGCCGGACACCAAATATAGTCGGACGCCACTCTCGTGGGCAGCTGGGGGAGGGCATGAGGAGGTAGTAAAGATACTTCTGGAACGAGAGGACGTCAATCCTAACTTAGAAATTGGCGAAAATGTCTGGATGCCACTCTCTTGGAAGGTGAGCAACGGGTGCGTGGAGATAGTAAAGGTTGCGAAAGGAAAAGATGACTTGAAATATCCCGAGTGGAGAGACAGCGAAGATCCCGAGTGGAGAGACAGCGAAGATCTTGAGTGGAGAGACAGCGAAGATTCCGACTGGCAAGACGGTGAATATTTTGACTGTTCAGACAGCGAAAATTTCGGCTCTTCGGACAGCGAATATTTGGACTCCGGAGACGGCGGAGATTCCGACAGTGGCGGCAGTGAATCTGTCGCAATCTCCCCACCGTTAGCTCTCCCCGAAGGGCATGATGGAGTTGCGAAGATCTTAGATGACTCGGACGATGGTAATTCAGATGAAGTCGGTGACGGTGGTCAGTCATCCCTCCCGCTCTCCCCTGAGGATAAAGACTGGTGTATAGCGGAGAGACAATTCAGGTCTCAAGTAGTTAACCCGATATAACAGATTCAAATAGCCAACCTTCGCTCTCACCGGTAGACTCCGATGAGCAGGAATCAGTACCAGATCCCAATGACTCAGTACCCATGTCCTCAAATAATGGCCCCCTGAACAATACCCACTCCACTCTGTCAATTGTGGTCAACCGGTATTCAGTCATCGGCTCTTGCGTTTTTCTTTTAGCTTTCCTCGCTTACCGCAAGAACTCGCGCAATTGAACCCTACGCTAGGGCGTCGGAGTTGCGCTTGCTGGTAAGGTCTTGCGCTTTTTCGATTTTTCTCCTCTCAAGCTTGGGTTTTTGAATTGGTGTAGCAAGATTTTCGTCGGGTTAGACATAGATAGGCTTTGAAGTGGGCGTTTTTCTAGTTTCTTCTGACTCTGTGCGATTTATGTACTTTTTCATTTGGTTCCTCTCCGCCTAGTTCTTCCGTTGATGTTCAGGCTGGATAGTTGTTTTGTTGTGAATTCCTATAGTATTAAGCTTGAGCTGGTTGGTCAATGATTTGTAGTATAATAGAATGCGGCCCGTTGCAAGCAATTTGGCAGGAGATAAATGACAATATTGAAGCACATCTTAAATTCGTGAACTGCTCGTTTACTTCCGTCCGCCAGCTCTTCTTACTCCTATGAGGCCACCGCTGGCTGGTCCCTTCAGAGACAATCATGTTCGAAGGAGTGTTCTAAACAGGGCAGTCTGTCTGTCCTGGGCCAGGACCAGGACGGATGACATAGTGTTGTTCTGTCCAGTCTTTTACTGTTCAAAATGTCAACACTAAAGGCACAATCTATGGTATTTGGGAAATACTATGCAGGTACGAGGAGGGGTTGCATAGCGCACTAAGCCAGGAGGGATGGTCGGACAGCAGACTGGCCTTGTGATTGTAACCAGTGTTCCCAACGGGCCGGGTAGGCTAGGCCAAATGAAAGCCGGGCCTAGCCTGCAGAAATACTCCAGGACCTAGCCTGGCCCAAGCCGGCAGGCTTTAACGTTCATGAGCCGGGCCTGGCCGGGCCGCCTATAGGCCGTATAGGCTTGGTATCAGGCGCCTGATAGTATGGCCTGGCCTATGGGGCCTAGCCTATAGAAGCTCAGGTAGCCTAGCCTATACACATAGGTCTGGCTCAGCTTGGCCTATTGTTCTGGGACTACCCGCAGTAGTATAACTTGGGCGATATGTAGAGAAGTTCGCTTTCATTGAACCCTTCCTCATGACTCTAGCACATAGCAAATTAATAAGCGGTGGTGTAGCAGGAATAAATATCTTTACCTCATATCTTGTTTTCTTGGCATCGCATATTGGAAAAAACATTATCAAAGGTGGTCTTACTCTCCTATAGTTGTAAATAGAAATTGTTCTTGATATAAAAGAAAGGTTATGAGAACTTTACGAACACATATGCACATATACTATATTCCTTGTTTCCGTCAAAGAAAAGAAAAAAGAAAAGATTGACCTAGAAGGAAAGGAAAGGAAAGGAAATAGGACGAAATAAGAGATAACATTGAATAGAACACCTAGTGTTCGGAAACCTCCTCTAAATCCTGTAACATAGTTTCCACTGCCAGAATCTCAGAAGAAATTAGAAATCCTTCTTGCTCCCACGCCTTTAAACACTCACATGCCTCAATGATATCATCACCCAACCTATTCCGCTGGTCAGATAAGAGTAATTTAGAACAAGAATTATACATAATATGTTCCATGCCATAGCGAGTGCCTAGCATAGTGAGGTTCAGCAAATTACATTACCTAAACTTGTAGATGGCTCACTATGCTGCACACACGATATGGTGTGGAGCACATTATTGAATAGTTAGTACAATAGATCGAATAGAACAGAATGTAGAAATTGTTGCATACCTGCTGAATACGCGTTCGGGTTCAGCCGACATAGCAGGAATTGAGAGAATATTGGTTGCCATTGCAGCCAAATCCCGTGTACGGGAATCCGATGATTGTCGCTTTTTGATCCAATAGTCGAGCGGACCAATTCAATGTAGTTGCTCCTCTAAACCCTGAAACCTCTCAAACTCATCATGCCGCTCAGCGGCCAACCTGGCTCTTTTTCTCTGGCGCCATAAAGGTTCCTCAGACTGATGATGTAGAATATCTCCGAGAGGAGAATAAAAAGGGGATGTTGCCCTGCTAGAGGACTTATATTTACTTTGCCAAATGGCTACCGTTGCTACTTTGGCTTTTTCGATCCAGTCAGGGCGATCAGCCCATTGAAATTCAACAAATTCGAATTTCATTTCTGGGTATAAAGTGACTGCGGCGTAGTGTACTGGAGCTAACTCGGTGAGGGTATAGTATCTAAAAATGACAATTAGCAATTAGAAATTCTTAGTGTCTCTTCTGAATCATTAAGACCGCCTTGTAATCTATACATACTTGTTTAGTAACACCCATGCAATATCGATATGTAACATGTATACATGTTCCGGTAACTGTATACAGGAGCGGAGTGCAGGATTTCCTATGTTTAGTTTGATTACTTTGTTTACTTTGATTAGTTTGATTGTTTTACAGCCCCGGAGCTATATTAAGGCCCGGTAGCTTGTGTTAAGTTTAGTTTTGCATGTTTGTTGTTTTATTTAGGAACACAAGTGAAGGAACGGTCATGTAAGCTGATGATAGCATTGAGGCAGTGTTATGACTCTTAGGTTTCATGTGGGATCACAGGACATGCAGGGCAAGGTGGACTGCCCGGTAATGATCGTGGTTGCAGGATATCTGATTACTATCGCTCTGGGAGAACTCTTGTATTTAAACTCATCTCCTGGCTAGCAG
>Ga0307509_10005612_pt1 | contig 17380 bp, 17 predicted proteins | sample 10_EM_MG_FD_202245 | JGI IMG/M metagenome (GOLD analysis project Ga0307509, IMG submission 202245) | Populus trichocarpa ectomycorrhiza microbial communities from riparian zone in the Pacific Northwest, United States - 10_EM | ecosystem: Host-associated > Plants > Roots > Unclassified | place... | reverse complement strand
GGTCCCCGAAGAGCAGCGCGAGACGCTGGAGAAGCGGTTCGCGAACCGCGCCGGGACGGTGGACGGCTCGGACGGCTTCGAGTGGTTCGAGCTGCTCCGCCCCGTCGAGGGCACCGACACCTACCTCGTCTACACCCGCTGGCGCGCCGAGGAGGACTTCCAGAAGTGGATGTCCGGCATGGGCCAGGCCGCCCACCGCGGCACACCCCAGGACGGATCCGCACCGGCCGAGCGCCCCAAGCCCGCCGCGACGGACGCGACACTGTGGACCTTCGAGGTGGTCCAGCAGGCGGGCCCCAAGCAGGACTGAGGCGCACTACTACTGCTGCCGCGTCTCCCGCACCGCCGTCAGTTCGCGCAGGACGCGGGTCAGGTCGTCCGGTGCCGCCGCGAGGCGCACCGGGCGCCCCCCGTCGTCGAGTTCGGCGATGTGCCAGTCACCGGGGACGGTGTCGCCGTCGCCGCCCCGGGCCCGCCGTACGGCCGTGACGGTGAGCCGTTCCACCGGAATCCGGCGCGCCGCGAACCGGCCCGGGCCCGGGGTCACCGCGGGCGGCCCGTCACCGAGGGCGATATGCGTGCCGAAGCCGTACGGGTTGTAGTCGGTGTGCTCCAGGAAGCGCGCGGAGACGAACACCTCCCCCTCCAACTTGCCCGGTTCTACGGCCCGTTCGGCCTCGCCGACCGGACGGACCCGAGTCTCGCGCCAGGCCCGGACCAGCAGCGCGGCTGAGCCGAGTGTGCCCGCCGCCAGCCAGCCGACCGTGGCGGGTGAGGCGAGCAACGTCGTCGGGTGGAAGTAGCACAGCGGCACCAGCCACAAGGCCGTACCGGCGAGGGCGATCCCGAACGGCAGGGCAGAGGGCAGGACTTCGTCGTCGGGCAGCCGGCGCCCGCGCACCCGCTGCACGGTCAGCGCGCCGGGGTAACCCGCGGCCAGGCCGGCGAGGGCTGACATGACGGCCAGGGTGCCGGCGTTCGGAACGTGCCGGCGCCAGACGTACCGCGACCCGCTGACGACCCTCACCTCGCCACGCCAGAACGTCAGTTGGACCTTGTCGCCGGCGTGGAACCCGTCGGCGGCCTCGACCGGGACCTCAAGACGTCTGAACGGCCGGTCGTCGGTGAAGTACACCCAGCTGGACTTCTTGGGCCGGTTGGGGTCGGTCCGCGCGATGACGGCCGAGGTGTAGGTCAGACACTCCCGGCGCTGGGCGACCGGGGTCGACGCGGTGCACGGGACGGCCGCGCGCCAGGCCCGTTGGTCGGCCGCGGTGTCCGACACGAACGCGGCGGCCACGCCCGCGCCCACCAGCAGCACCGCACACCACAGGACCGCAGCCCCCGCCCACCCGCGCCCGGCGGTACGGTCCGAGACGACGGGAACGGCCGCCGCCTCCGGCCCCCCGGTCGCCCCATGGCGCTGATACAGCGCACGAAGGGCGGCCAACTGCTCCTGAAACAGGTCGAGTTCATACGGTCCGGTCGCGACCGGCAGGGGCAGCGTCCGACGGTGCCCGTCCCGCAGCAGCACACCGACGCGACGGATCTGCCCGCCCCGCGAACCGCTCCTGCGCTTCAGCCGGATCCGCAGCTCGGCGACCTCGGGCCACGGCACGCTCCACCCACGCAGCAGAGTCCGGGACCGCAGCCCGCGCGCGTCGGCATCCACCCGGGCGGTGACCAGGTACAGCGACACGAGACCAACGACCGCGAACGACCCGCCGCCGACCAGCCACAGCACACTCGGCCCGCGATACGCCGCCCACCCCACCGAGGCCCCCGCGCCCGCCGCCGACAACGCCACGGACAGCCACAGGGCCCGGCGCGGGCGGGCACGGCAGTGCACTTCGTGGACGTCGGTCATGGCGCCCACTCTGCCCCGGCCCGCGCGGTAAGCGCTTGTGCGCTCTCCGGCAGTGTTCCGGCACGCCAGGCTGCCCGGAGGAAGCAAGGTGCCCGACGGGCCGGCCATTGACTCACTTCGCGCGGCATCCACCGGGAAGTCGCGAAGCGCCTCGTTCGTTTCGTTTCCTCAGGTGGAGGGACACGTGCTGTCCGCGCAGAAGGGCTCCGACCGAACGGAGCCCCACAGACCCGTGCTCGATCCGCCGCCCAGACGGCCACAGGCCGCCCGCGGGCTCGGCGACCGCATCTTCCGCTACCAGTTGACGGCCACCGGGATCGTCGTCCTCGCCGTCATGGCCGCCGTAGGACTGTTCCTCCTCCTACGGGCCACCCAGGCACTTCGCGCCACCGGCCCGTCATTCCTCACGACGGCCCAATGGCAGCCGGACGTCCACAGGATGTCGCTGACCATGCCCGCGGGCCGGGTCAGCGCGCTCATCGGCCCGTCCGGCTGCGGCAAGTCGACGTTCCTGCGCACCCTCAACCGCATGCACGAGCTGATCCCGTCGGCGGCCTTCGGCGGCGAGGTGCTCTTCGAGGGCGAGGACATCTACGACGCCTCGTGGCGGCTGACGGACGCCCGCCGCCGTATCGGCATGGTCTTCCAGAAGCCGAACCCGTTCCCCGCGATGTCGATCTACGACAACGTGGTGGCCGGTCTGCGCCTGACCGGGACGCGGGTGAACCGTCGCGAGAAGGACGAGCCGGTGGAGGAGTCGCTGACCCGGGCCGGGCTGTGGAAAGAGGTCCGCGACCGGCTCCGCCAGCCCGGCGGCGCGCTGTCCGGCGGCCAGCAGCAGCGGCTGTGCATCGCCCGCGCCCTCGCCGTACGCCCCCGGGTGCTGCTCATGGACGAGCCGTGCTCGGCGCTCGACCCGACCTCCACCCGCCGGGTCGAGGAGACCATCCACGAACTGGCCGGGCAGGTCACCGTGGTGATCGTCACCCACAACATGCAGCAGGCCGCCCGGGTCTGCCAGCAGTGCGCGTTCTTCCTCGCCGAACAGGGCACCCCCGGCGGGATCGTGGAGGCCGGCGCCACCGACGACGTCTTCGGCTCCCCGCAGGACCAGCGGACGGCCGACTACGTGGCGGGCCGCTTCGGGTGAACTCGCCTTCCCCTAGCGATGGTTGTGGTGGATCGGCGGGCCAGTTCGTGAACTCGCGCTGAATGACGGCTGACACTTCACGCCGGGACGACATCCGGACGCGAGGACGCACAACCAAGCCTCCGGAGCCGGGGTCAGACGCTGTACCGGAACCCGAACTCCTCGGATTCCGCCAACTCCCCTTACGTTTCACGGAGGTTGTGCGATGCCCTCTCGTCCTCTCGGTCGCCTCGTCACCCTGGCCCTCGGCGCCGGTCTGGCCGCGCCGCTGTTCCTCGCGGGGACGGCCGGCGCCGCCACCGCTCCGGCCACCGCCGCGCTCGGCAACGGCGGCAACGAGGTCCTGTACACGGCCGCCGCCGGCCAGGCCAACAAGGCGGTCGTCACCGCGACGCACACGACCGGCACCGACAGGATCACGTACGTCATCGACGACGTCGTCACCATCAAGCCCGGCACCGGCTGCGCCTACCCCACCGCCTCGGACCACACCAAGGTCTCCTGCACGGTCACCACTTTTGACAGCCAGGACCCTTACCCCACCGTGCAGTTGACGCTCGGCGACAGCAACGACACCCTCACTTACCACAACAGGACGTCCCAGACGTACTACTTCGCCTCGACCGACCTGGGCGCCGGCAACGACAAGTACACCGAGGACGGCAGCGTCGACGGCAACTACGTCTCGGGCGGCACCGGCAACGACACGCTCACCCTCGGCAAGTACTCGGTGGGCTGGGGCGAGAACGGCAACGACACCATCCACGCCGGCGTCGAGACCATCGCCCAGGGCGGCAACGGCAACGACACGATCACCACGGTGGGCGCCGCGGCCGACGGCGGCGCGGGCAACGACACGATCACCGGCGGCGCTGGCGGCCAGAGCCTGACCGGCGGCGCCGGGAACGACAGGATCAGCGGCGGCGCCGGGAACGACCACCTCTACGGCGGCACGGGCAACGACGTCCTCTACGGCAACGCCGGCGCGGACACCCTCTACGGCAACTCGGGCAACGACACGCTGTGGGGCGGCACCGGCAGGGACGTCCTGTCGGGCGGGCCGGGCCACAACATCGTCCACCAGAACTGACCTGCGCCCGCGCCGACCTGGGCCGGTCTCAGGACGTGAAGGTGACCACGGCCCGGGCCGGTGACCGGAGCGCGGACCGGAACAGCGTGGACCGCTCGACGGTGACGTCGACGCGGGTGCCGTTGGCGGCCGTCGAGTGGTACTCCCAGACGGGGATCCGCAGGGAGGTGCCGCACAGGCCGTCCGGCAGCGCGACCTCCGGATCCCCCGCCTCCCCTTTGGTCCCGTACTTCTGGTCGAACAGGTCCTTCCCCTCCGGGAGGATGCCCGCGCGGTGCAGATAGTCCGGTATCCCGCGGCTCAGGAACGTGACCTCGACACTGCCGTTGCGGGTCAGATAGTGGATGTCGGTGGCGTCGGCCGGAAGGGTCGCGCCTCCGGCGTCGATCGTGTGCGGCAGCCGCAGATCGCTCCCCGCACACGCCCGGGCGTCCCCGAACGGATGGAACAACTCGTCCCGGAACAACCAGGTCCCGCCGCCGCCCACCGCCGCGAGCACGACCGCCCCGATCCCCAGCCACACCGGCACCCGCCGTCGCCCGGCCACCTCACTCATCAACGCCCCCTCGTCGTGGTGACCGCGAGCCTCCCAAACAGCGCGCGTACACGACAACCCCATAACTCCTTTCCCACCTGTCACAGGCATGCCATACGCTGCGCATAGCAGCCGCGCCCCGCGCGTCACCGCGACTCTCATCCGCGGTCACGTCCGGGTGTTGCGCGGCGCTCTCAACTCCCGGTCCCCGGACCGGTTTTCCTTGTGGGGGGAACAGCACGTGCGGATGCGCAGCATCTCCACCGCGACAGCGCTCGCGGTTCTTTTCGGCTCGGCGGCGCTCAGCGTCGTAGCGACGGGTACGGCCTCGGCGGCCACCGCGACCATCACCTCGCCCGGCGGCCTCGTCACCGACGACGCCCTCAAGCGGGTCTTCGTCGGCGACACTTCGGCCGGCACGGTCGCGGCCACCGACTACTCGGGCAACGTCCTCGCCTCGGCGGGCGGCATCGGCTCGGTCACCGACCTGACGGTCTCCGACGACGGCGCCACCGTGTACGCGGCGGTACAGAACACCCACGAGATCGTGGCGATCGACGCGGCCACCCTCGACATCAAGACCCGCTACGCGATCCCGACCGACACCGGCCCGCGCCACATCGCCTTCAGCGGCGGCAAGGTGTGGTTCACCTACGGCGACCAGTGGGACGGCGACCTCGGCTCCGTGGACCCGACGGTGGACCCGGCGGCCGGCACCGACCCGGTGACGATGGCGCAGTTCCCGAACTCGGGCACCTCCGTCGACATCTGGGGCCAGGCCCTGCTGGACACCGACCCGCTGCGGCCCGGCGTACTGGCCGTCGGCGAGACCGGCCTCTCCACCGACTCCATGGCCGTGCTCGACGTATCGAGCGGCACGCCCGCGCTCACCGCCTGGCACCACGGCGACTACACCCTGAACAACGGCATCGGCGACATCGACCTCGTCGCAGGCGCCGACCGGGTGCTGGTCAACGGCCAGCACCTGGACGCCTACGCGGACGGCAAGTTCAGCGACTCCGGCACCCTCCCGGCGGCGGGCCAGCAGGCCGACGTCGCCCGGAGCGGACAGATCGCCCAGGTCGACGGCAACAAGATCACGACGTACCGGCCGAGCGCGACGAAGCCCATCCGTACGTACACCGTCGGTTCCTACGGCACGGCCGACCTGACCTGGGCGCCCGACTCCTCCCGCATCTTCGCGCTGGTCGGGACGTCCACCGGCAGGTACAGCCTCAAGGTGCTGACCGACCCGGACAAGAACGTCCCGACCCTCACGGTCAACGCCCCGACCTCCGCGACCCGCGCCAAGAAGCTCACCGTCACCGGCAAGATCTCGGCCACGGTCGCGCTGCCCGCCGGGGTGAAGCTGCAGGTCACGCGCACCGACCTGGAGTCCCCGAAGGGCAAGGCGCTGCCGGCCGTCACGGTGCAGGCGAACGGCACGTACTCCTTCGCGGACACCCCGCCGGCCGGCGGCACGGTCACCTACAAGGTGTCCTACGCCGGCGACTCCGGGCACGCGGCGGTCAGCGCCTCCGACAAGGTCTCCGTGTCCCGCACGGCCACGACCCTGAGCCTGAACAACAACGGCAAGCTGTACTCGTACGGCGCCGACGTGAAGTTCACCGCGCACCTCGGCAAGACCTACAAGAACCGCACGGTCGCGATCTACTCGGACCCCTTCGGCGCCGACAAGCCGAAGAAGCTGGTCAAGACCGCCAAGGTCAACTCCAGCGGCAACCTCACCGTGACCGTGGACATGACCCGCGACACCGCCGTCTCCGCGGTCTTCGCCGGTGACGCGCGCAACGCGGCCAAGACGGTGAAGGTCACGGCGTACGCCAAGGTCAAGGTCTCCACCGCGATCAGCAAGCACTACAAGACGGCGAAGATCGGCTCGACTTCGTACTACTGGTTCCACAAGAACTCGGCACCGGTCGTCACCACGACGATGACCTACTACGCCAACCGCCAGGAGCGGCTCGACCTGCAGGTCTACTACGAGGGCCACTGGTACGACTCCGACTCCGAGTACTTCGGCCTCGGCACGAACGGCAAGGTCGCGGTGAACCTCGGCGCACCCGGCCAGTCCGGCATCAAGGCCCGCATCCGGGCCGCGTACATCAACGGTTCGTCCGGTGACAACGTCAACTCGACGACGTACACCGGCTGGAAGTACCTCTACTTCTCCAACTGACCGTTCTCTGAAGCCTGTTCACCAGGCATAGGGCAGCTCCGCCGCGACGACCGTGGGTCCTCCGGCGGGGCTGCTCACATATGCGGTCCCGTCGAGGGCGGCGATCCGGCGGCGCAGTCCGAGCAGTCCGGTGCCGTAGGCCTCCTCGGCACCGCCCTTTCCCTCGTCCCGTACGCACACCGTCAGCCCGTGCGGCACCCGGGCGAGCCGGACCTCCGCGCGGTCCGAGCCGCTGTGCCTGGCCGCGTTGGTGAGCGCCTCCGCGACGAGGAAGTACGCGGCGGCCTCGACCGCCGCCGGGGCACGCGGACCGGTCGCCAACTCCTGTACATCCAGGGCTACTTGCAGCCCACTACCGGCGGCCAGCGCCTGTACGGCACCGGCGAGCCCGCGGTCGGTGAGGATCGGCGGGTGAATACCGCGCACGACGTGCCGCAACTCCGTCAGCGCCTCCTCCGCCTGGTCCTGCGCCTGCCCGAGCAGCCGCCGGGCGGCCTCCGGATCACCGCCGCCGTCCCGGTCGTAGGCCCGCTTCGCCAGTCCGATCCGCATCGACAGCGCGACCAGCCGGGCCTGTGTCCCGTCGTGCAGGTCCCGCTCGATACGCCGTAGTTCGGCCTCGTGCGCGGCGATCACTCCGGCCCGGGTCTCGGCGAGTTCCTCGACGCGCTCGGTGAGCAGTGCCTTCGGGGACGGCTTCAGCAGGGCCGTCGACCAGCGCGCGTCGAGATCCGCGAGCCGCCCGAGCAGCGGCAGGACCAGCGCCCGGCGCCGCAACAGCCCGCACCGCACGCCGTCGACGGGCAGTCCTACGATCCACAGCGGGACGGCGAGCAGCCCGAGCAGCCCGTACGCGTACTGGGCGAGCATCCACCGCAGGTCCCGGAACGTACCGGGATCGCGCACCGCCACGACGAACCGCTCCCGCAACGGCCGTCCGTCCAGCGGCCGGTAGGCCTCGGGAATCCCGGGCCCGCCGCGCCCGTCGCGCCCGGTCCACCCGGCGACCTGACGCCGCCTGGCGCCCGCGATCCGGCGCACCAGCAGCACCGCCTCCGGGAGCATCCAGGCGCCGACGACGAACAGCGTCCCCATGGTCGCGATCAGCAGCACGGTGACGAAGAGATACGTCCCGAGCGTCATGGCCGCACCTCTGGCCAGTTGAACCGTCGCCCGCGTCGCCTGCCGCACTGTCGTACCCATGCTCACCAGGCTGGCACCGGGTAGCGGCCGGCGCGGGAGAGCAGGGTGCCGGATGTGTGGTGTAGCCGACTACACCGTCGGGGCCTTCGGTACCGGCCGCTCAGGCACCCGCCGCCCCGGCCGGGAACACCGTGTCCAGGCCTGTCATGAGCTGGCCGTACGCGCGCTCCGCCTCGGCGACGGCGTCGTCGTAGGCCTCGTCGGCGGTGCGGCCCGCGGCCATGGTCCGCCAGTTCTCCATGCCGAGTTCCTGCTGGACGACGATCAGGTGGGTGGCGGCGAGGCGTCTGGTGAGCGGGGTGGAGTCGGCGGCGTCGGGAAGGGCTTCGGCGAGGACGTCGATCTCCTGGCTGCGGTAGCGCTGGACCAGGCCGGTCTGGAGGCTCGGGGTGCCGTAGAGCAGGTCCATGAAGCTGAGCACCTCCGGATGGTCGTTCAGGCCGGTGATCGGGTCGCGGGCGGCGAGGCGCTCCAGGAAGTGGACGCGCAGGGCTGCCGTGGGGGTCAGGGCGGGCGGGCGTTCGCGTACGACGCGGGCCGCTTCGCCGAGGTGGTCGGCGAAGCGGTGCAGAACCAGGTCCTCCTTCGCCGGGAAGTAACGGAACAGGGTGGCCTTGGAGACCTCGGCCGCCGCCGCGACCTCGACGACCGACACCTCGTCGAACCCCTTCTCGCGGAAGAGACGCAGGGCTTCCTGCGCGATGAGGTTCCGGGTGCGTTCTTTCTTGCGCTCGCGGAGGCCGGGGAGTTCGTCCATGCGTGCCACATTACCAGACCATGAGACCGAGAATCAAATGAGACCTGAGATTGAGTGAAGTCGAGAATCTTCTGAGACTGGGTTGCATTTTCTCTCCGTTCGGTGTTCCCTTGACGCAACGACGACGAGAGGGATCGCGATGACCGACGACGTTCTGATCGTGGGCGCCGGGCCGACCGGCCTCACGCTTGCCATCGAGCTGGCCCGGCGCGGTGCGGGGGTGCGGATCGTGGACGCGGCGCCGGCCCCGCACCGGGAGTCCCGGGGCAAGGGCCTGCAGCCGCGCACCCTGGAGGTCCTGGAGGACGTGGGCGGCACCGAGCGCGTGCTCGCCACCGGGACGACGCGGCTCCCCTTCCGCAAGTACTTCGACGGCGCGCATGTGAACGACACCGACCCGTTCGCGGACGCCCTCCCCACGCCCGACGCGCCCTACGAGCGGGGGGTGCTCATAGGGCAGTGGCAGGTGGAGGAGATCCTGCGCGAGCGGCTGGCGGAGTTCGGGGTCGGCGTCCAACTCGGTACGGAGGTGGCCGAGTTCGAGCAGGACACGGACGGAGTCACGGCCGTCCTCGCCGACGGCGAGCGCATCCGGGCCGGCTACCTGGTGGGCTGTGACGGTGGGCGCAGCCGGGTGCGCAAGGTGATGGGGGTGCGCTTCGAAGGTACGACCGAGGAGGCGCAGTCGATGGTCGTCGGGGACGTGGAGGCCGAGGGAATCGGCCGGGATGTCTGGCATCAGTGGTTCACGTCGGACGGCCGCGGGTTGGCGCTGTGCCCCATGCCCGGCACGGACTCCTTCCAGCTCCAGGCGAGTCCCGAACTCGACGCGGACGGCGAGCCGTTGCCGCCCTCGCTGGAGAGCTTCCAGCGGATCTTCGACCGGTACGCGCGCGTGCCCGGCGTCACGCTGACGAACCCGACCTGGCTGTCCATCTGGCGGGTCAATGTCCGCATGGTCGACCGGATGCGGGTCGGCCGGGTCCTGCTCGCCGGGGACGCGGCCCATGTCCATCCGATCGCGGGCGGGCTCGGCATGAACACCGGTATCCAGGACGCCTACAACCTGGGCTGGAAGCTGGCCCTCGCGGCCACCGGGCAGGCCGGTCCCGGACTCCTGGACACATACGAGGAGGAGCGTCTTCCGGTGGCCGCCTGGACGCTGGGGGTCTCCAGCGACCTGTATGCCCAGGTGCTCGAAAGGGTCAAGGAACCAGGCACGGGAATCGAGGTCGCCGCTCCGCCGCCCATGGGCACCGGCTACCCGTGGAGTTCCCTCGCGAGTCCGGCCGACGGCCCTGTCGGCTCTGTCGGTGATCCCGCCGTCCTGCGCCCTGGTGACCGCGCGCCCGACGCCCCCTGCCTCGACGCCTCCGGGCATCCGGTCCGGCTCTTCCAGGTGTACGCCGACCCGCGGTTCACGCTGCTCGGCTTCGGTGCCGAAGTCGCGGACGCTGTGGGCAAGTTGGCCGCCGAGCACGACGGCCTGCTGCAGGGGTTCACGGTGGACGGCGTGGACGGCGGCGCCTCGGGCGCCGTGGCCGACCTGCACGACCACGAGGGGCATGCGCGGCGGGCGTACGGAGTGACGGATCCGGCCCTGGTGCTGGTCCGCCCCGACAACCACGTGGCGCTGTTCACCCGGGACCCCGCCGAGGTCACCGCTTATCTCGCGCGGATAGTCACATTCACTCCCAAAGAGTGATACTCGGAGTATGAGCACGGCAGCGTACGAACTGCTGGCCGCGTCGTCGCACAACAGGCTCGACGTGGGCGCAGCCTTTCTCGGTGGCCTGCTGATCGCAGGCGCGCTGGTCTGGGCCATACATTTCGGTATGAAGGTCCGGGACCAGGAACTTCCGCGGCCGCTCCCCGAGGAGCAGCCGCACCTCCCCGCCGGCGGCGCCGTCCATGAGATGCGCGAGATGCGGGAACCCGACGAGATGCCCGTCGCCTCGGAGGAGAAGGAACGGCTGATGCCGTACCAGCTCCATCACTCCGGAAGCCGAACGGGAAAGGACCAGAGCCGACGGCGCTGGCTGCCCGGAAGGAGCGGCTCCTTCGGCGGGGGCGGCATCGGACACGTCTGACCCGCCCGCCCGCCGGTTCCGCTGATCGTCCCTACTGGCGCGCCCCGGAGGCCTTCGGGTCGTAGACCGCCAGTGCCCAGATGACGAACACATCGACCGCGATCATGATGACCGACCAGATCGGGGCGTACGGCAGGAACATGAACTGGAGGATCGCGCTGAGGCTCGCGAGGACGATGCCGCAGACGCGGGCCCAGCCCATGCCCCTGAGGATGCCCAAGCCGGTGACCACGCCGACGGCGCCCAGACAGAGGAGGATCACGCCCCAGCCGGTGAGGTTGATGCTGTACACGTAGCTGCCGACGCGGGTGTAGACGTCGTCCTTGGCGAGTGCGGAGATGCCCTGGAGGATGGCGATGACGCCGTTCATCAACATCAGGACACCGGCGAAGACGGCACCCCCGGCCGCCAGCCCACTGCCGGACGGGGGCGGCCCGTAGCCACGGGCACCGGGAGCCTGACCGGCGTCGTTCCAGACCGGGGGCTTCTCCTCGCCGCCGGCGGACGTCGAGTGCGGCTGCTGCGTCGAGTGCGGCTGCTGCGTCATGGTGATGCCCCACCTCTCTGTGGTGTGCGGTCTGTGACGGTTCGTTCTCTCTGCGGTGCGTGATGCTTCGACCATCCGGCCGAGGCCCGCCCTCCACCAGGGGGGTTACGCCGTCCGGGTGAGCCCCGGGTCCTCGTCCCCCGGGCCTTCGCCCACCGCCAGGAACTCCACGCCCCCCAGCGCGAGCACCGGCCCCACCGCCACGACCATCCGCACCGTCGTGCTCGGGAACCGGGTCAGCGCGTCGTACACCGCCGCGGCGGTGGGCTGCGACGCCCCGGCCGGTAGCGCGTCCAGGTACAGCGCGCGGGCGATCCGCAGCGCGGCGACGAGCGCATCCCCGACGGCCCGGTTCCGCGAGGAGTGCCACGCCGTTCGGGGGAGTCCGGCATGCGGGGGCACGGCAACGGACCTTCACTTGAGGGACGGCCCGGGGAAGCGGCAACTCATGGAGGCGACATGGCGAGGTCCAGGGGTGGCACGGCGCCGACGGCGGTCGTCGTAGCCGTCACCCTCACCGTCCTCACCGGCCTGACCGGTTGTTCCGACGACAGCAGCCCCTCCTCCGTCGCGAGCAAGGCGGCGTCCGCCGTCGCGTCCATCGGATCGCAGGCCACGGCTGCCATCGCGTCGGCGACCGCCGAGGCGGGCCGAAGACTCGACGAGGTGAAGAACGGCGTCGACGCCAAGGACGCGGTGAAGCTGGGCACGCCGACCACGGACTCGGCCGGGCGCAGCACTGTCGAGGTCACCGCCGACAACAAGGCCGGTTCGGCCAAGTCCTTCGCCGTACAGGTCGAGTTCAAGGACACGGGCGGGAATCTGCTCGACACCGTGGTCGTCACCGTCTCCGACGTCCCGGCCGGAAAGTCCGGCACAGGGACCGCCCGCAGCAACCGCAAGCTGTCGGGTGACGTGAGGGCGGAAACCGGAACGGCGCTGCGCTACTGACTGCGCTGGTGGGGGGTCAGGCCATCCAGAAGAAGACGGCGGTCATCCGCTTCTCCTCCAGGGTGCTGCCGTAGTAACCGGTGGCGCTGTGCACGAGGTTGGCGTGGTAGAGCAGCAGACTGTTGTACTTGTGCGGCACTCGCACGTCCTCCTCGAAGGCGTCCGGTGCCACGAACCGCGTCCCCAGTGCCTCGACGAGGTTGTTGTGCGGGGCCTGCACGACATTGCCGCCGAGCCGACCACCAGGCAGATGCTGCCGATAGAAACTGGTCCCGCAGTCCTTCGGCACGGACGGGTTCAGGTACAGCACGGCGGCGTACCGGCACAGCGACCGCGAGTCGGTGTGGGGCCGGGGCTCGCTCTCGCCCTCCCCTACGACCTGGATGCAGTTGTGGTTGAGCGTCCCGCCGCCGGGCGCCTTCTGCACCCACAACTCCTTGGCCCCGGTGGCCTGTTTCACCAGCCGCTCGATCCGCCCCAGTTCGGAGGGCTCCAACCCCGGCATGGTGCGCAGCCCCGGCCAGGTCTCCGAGGTGTACGGATACCCCTTCACCCAGTCGTCCTTCTCAAGACACCGTTCCCGTACGGCGTCGACATCCGGAAGGACGTCATTCAGCACCCAGTAGTCACGGCCCTTGGTGGGCTTGCGGTACGGGAGGACGGGCAGGGGCGCCTGCTGCCGGGCCCGCTGGGGGTGTGGGGGGAGTGGTGGCATGGGCCCGAACGTATAGCGGGGGTTCGCCAACGCTGCGCCATGCACCGGTCAACATTCCGTCAACGAGGGCCTGCCCCCAGGGTGTTGGCGGGCAGGCCCCCGGTGCGCCGGAGAATCAGCGCTTGAGCGTGAAGGTGAAGTCGTCGGAGAGTCTGGCGTTCAGCCGGACCGTCGAGACCAACTTCCCCTCCGTGACCAGGCCTTCGACCTCGGCCCGTGACAGGCCGCAGCCCTCGGCGATGAGCCGGACCGGCCGGACCGGGATCCGGGCCGCGAAACGGACCGCGATGTCGATCACCTCCTGGTCCAGGTGGTCCGAGCCGCCGGTGTCGAGACGCCAGGCGCCGTCCCAGTCGAGGGCGATGCGGTTACGGCGCCGCACGACTGGATCCTGGAGCAACTCCGCCGTCAGACCGAGGTCGTTGGCGTGCAGCCGGTCCAGCAGATCGGCTCGTACGGAGCGCACGTTGGCCCGCTCCAGGACCGTGAGTTTCGCCGTGTCCCCGCACCCCGTGCAGAGCACCAGGAGCCAGACGTCCAGCAGCTTGTGGTGGGCGTTGACGCGGAACTTGCCGCTTGCTTGGAAGTGTCCGGCCCCGCACGCATGGCAGCGGCGGCGGACGAGCGGCAGGCAGGTGGGCATGACCACCCAGTTTTCGAGCACAGAAGTACACCGTTTCCAGTGAGAAGACCGCAGCAAAAAGGAGCGCGGCGCAACTGCGCGACGCGCGACGATTCAGCACTCGGGGGTTCTCACACGGTGTACAACGGCACGTCCCAACCCAGACGACTCGATCCGCAGCACGGTAGAGGCAGACGATGGCGCCCCACCACTGCTTTTTGCGCGCCGCTCCCTGTGCGTGTCACATTCGCGTCGCCCGTTTCGTCAGTCCTGTGTAAGCAACGGCAACGAAACGCAGAGGAGCCCACCATGGGTGCCCGACTCAACGCCTTCACCAGCCCCGTCGCCGGCAAGGCCCTGAAGCACTTCATCGCGGCGGGCAAGGTCGTCGCCGACTCGCCGCTGCCCGCCGCCACGCAGGAGCTGGTGAAGATCCGGGCGAGTCAGATCAACGGGTGCGGGTTCTGCACCGACATGCACACCAAGGACGCCGCGGCCGCCGGCGAGACGTCGGTACGGCTGAACCTCGTCGCGGTGTGGCGCGAGGCAACCGTGTTCACCGACGCGGAGCGCGCCGCCCTGGAGCTCGCCGAGGAGGGCACCCGGATCGCGGACGCGGCCGGCGGGGTGAGCGACGAGGTGTGGGGGAACGCCGCGAAGCACTACGACGACGAGCAGCTCATGGCGCTCGTCTCGCTGATCGCCCTCATCAACAGCTTCAACCGCATGAACGTCATGCTCACGATGCCGGCCGGCGACTACCAGCCCGGTCAGTTCAACTAGCCCCAACCCGCCCGGAATCGGGGCGCCGAACCGGAGGCACTACCCGTCACTTGTGACGCGCCCCACTCCGGCTTTACCAAAACAAAAGACTCCGCGCGCTCCTCCCATCCGTACTCCCCACTGTCCGTACCGCCGACGGGCGGTCCACGACACAGGAGGTACGGTGCGCTTTTCGCGGAACGCGACGGGAACGATGGTTGTGGGCGGTGCCCTCAGCCTGACTCTCGTCGCCCTCGCCTATCCGGCAATGCTGGGCGTCAACACGGTCTCCAGCGCGCCCACACGCGTGATCGCCAACACGCAGTGGGGGCCGCTGACCGAGGCGGACCGGGACTTCGTGGTCAAGGTGCGCGCGGCAGGGCTGTGGGAGTACCCCGTCGGCCAGATAGGTCTGAAGAAGGGGGCGAGCCCGGCGGTCATCACCGCGAGCAAGCACCTGATCGACGGCCACGCGGCGCTGGACTCGACCGTCCGCAAGATCGCGCCGATGCTCAACATCACGATCCCGAACCAGCCGAGCCCGCAGCAGCAGGGCTTCATCAACACGCTGAACGCGGACAGCGGCAAGCAGTTCGACACGGACTTCGCCAACATCCTGCGCGTCACGCACGGTTCGATCTTCAACACGATCGCGAAGATCCGTTCCACGACCGAGAACACCCTCGTGCGGATCCTCGCCAACCAGGCCAACGCGACGGTCCTGGACCACATCACGGTGATGGAGGCGACCGGTCTGGTCAACTTCAGCCAGGTCCTCTTCCAGGAGACGACCCCGCCGAAGCTGCCGGCCGGCGACCTGACCCCGCCGCCCCCGGCCGCGGGCCAGCCGGAGGTCGTCCTCACCCCGCCGGTGAACAGCACCACCCAACCGCCGGTCCTGCCGGGCGAGTCGCCCAGCGGGAACGCGGCCAACCCCAGCCAGACCCCGACCGTGGGGTGAGTGCGCGACAGCCACAGCCGCAGAGCGCGCTACGCCCCCAGCCACACGGTCGTGTCCGCAGCCAGCAGCCCCAACTGCCCCTCGCCCGCCGCCGGTTCGCTGCTCAGCAGCACCTCTCCCGGCGGCAGGGCGACCGGCTCCGCCGACAGGTTGGTGACACACCGCCAGCCCTCGGAGCGCGTGAAGTGCAGCACCCCGGGCGGACTGTCCGCGGCCCAGGTCAGCGACTCCCCTTCGAGCAGCTTGCGGCGCAGCCGCAGGGCCTTGCGGTAGAGCTCCAGGGTCGAGCCCTCGCTCCCGTCCTGTGCCTCGACGGCGTACGACGCGAAGCTCGCCGGCTGCGGCAGCCACGCGGGGCCGGACCCGAAGCCGTACGACGGACCGGTCGTGGTCCACGGCAGGGGTACCCGGCAGCCGTCGCGGCCCTTGTGGGTGTGGCCCTGTTGTTCCCAGATGGGGTCCTTGAGGACCTCGACGGGCAGGTCGGCGACCTCGGGCAGTCCGAGTTCCTCGCCCTGGTAGACGTACGACGAACCGGGCAGCGCCAGCATCAACAGGGTCGCGGCGCGGGCGCGGCGCAGGCCGGCCGCCGTATCGACGGGTGGCGTGCGGCCGTTGGACAGCAGCCAGGTGTTCGGGTCCGTGCCCGTCGGCAGCATCAGGCGCGAGGCGTGGCGTACGACGTCGTGGTTGGACAGCACCCAGGTGGCGGAAGCCCCTGCCGCGCGGGCCGTGGCGAGCGAGCCGGTGATCACCTCGCGCAGTTCGTCCGCGTCCCAACCGGCCTCCAGGTACTCGAAGTTGAAGGCCTGACCGAGTTCGTCGGGGCGGGCGTAGAGGGCGCGGCGGGCGGCCGGTACCCAGGCCTCGGCGACCGCCATGCGGGGCGGGGTGTAGGTGTCGAGGACGCTGCGGCGCCAGTCGCGGTAGATCTCGTGGACCTCGTCGCGGTCGTAGTAGGGGTGGCTGCCGGGCGGGAGGTCGTCGAGGACCGCCTCGGAGTTCGCCGCGAGCGGGCCGATGTCGCGCAGCGGCTCGCTGAGGTCCTTCACCAGCGCGTGGGCGACGTCGACGCGGAAGCCGTCCACTCCTCGGTCGGACCAGAAGCGGAGCGTGGTGCGGAAGTCGGCCCGCACCTCCTCGTTGTCCCAGTTCAGGTCGGGCTGTTCGGGTGTGAAGAGGTGCAAGTACCACTGCCCGTCCGGCAGTTGGCGCCACGCGCTGCCGCCGAAGACGGACGGCCAGTCGGTGGGCGGGAGTTGACCGTCCGAGCCGCGTCCGTCCCGGAACACGTACCGGTCGCGGGCGGCGGAACCGGGACCGGCGGCCAGCGCCTCCTGGAACCAACTGTGCAGGTGCGAGGTGTGGTTGGGCACGATGTCGACCATGACCTTCAGGCCCAGCCGGTGCGCCTCGGCGACCATCGCGTCGAAGTCGTCGAGGGTGCCCAGGCGCGGATCGACGTCGCGGTAGTCGGCGACGTCGTAGCCCCCGTCGGCGAGTTCGGACGGGTAGAAGGGGCTCAGCCAGAGAGCGTCGACGCCGAGGGCGGCCAGGTGGGTGAGCCGCTCGGTGATGCCCCTCAGGTCCCCGAGTCCGTCACCGTCGGCGTCGGCGAAACTGCGCGGATACACCTGGTACACAACGGCCTGACGCCACCAGTTCGGGTCACGGGAGGACAGGTCGGTCACGTGGTCTCCTTATGAATTCCCTCTACACCAAGGCGAGTTGACAGTCTTCTTCCGCTGGACCCACGATGTGCACACGCTGTGGCGCATGTGACCGGTGAGCCCAGTGCTTCTCGCGTTGCTCCACACCCTCCACACCCTGTACACGCCAGATGGGATCAGTATGTCCATAGCCAGTCGTGTCACCGTGCGCCGCCTGTTGGGGACGGGCGCCGCCTCCCTCGCCCTCGCCGCGGCCTCCG
>Ga0307509_10005611_pt1 | contig 17383 bp, 17 predicted proteins | sample 10_EM_MG_FD_202245 | JGI IMG/M metagenome (GOLD analysis project Ga0307509, IMG submission 202245) | Populus trichocarpa ectomycorrhiza microbial communities from riparian zone in the Pacific Northwest, United States - 10_EM | ecosystem: Host-associated > Plants > Roots > Unclassified | place... | reverse complement strand
GCGCGACGCGGGCTGCCGTCACCCGCAGGCCGGCACCGCGCAGCTCCTCGGCGGTGGTCGGTGGCTGGGATGCGGTCATGGCGCTCAACCTACAGCCATAAACACGAGTGATTCAAGAAAACAAACGGTTCAAGTTAGATGTCGTGCCGGTGTGCCCGGTGTGGACCGGTCCCAGGTGGTGGCGGTGACCCCGCGTTCGCGCAGTACGCCCTTGCGAACCTTGCCAGTCTCGGTGAGCGGGAGCTCACGGACGGTGTCGATGTACCGGGGCACCGCGAACGGCGGCAGCTCGTCCGCGCAGTGCCGCAGGAGGTCACCGAGGTCCAGCACCTGCCCGGGCGCGGGGACGACCGCGACCATCACCTCGTCCTCGGCCAGCTCCGAGGGCACCGGGAAGGCCGCCGCGTCGGCGACCGCCGGATGCGAGCGGACGACGGACTCCACCTCCTGCGAGGACACGTTCTCGCCGCGCCGCCGGATCACGTCCTTGATCCGGTCGACGAACCGGAACCACCCGTCGGCTTCCCGCACCACCCGGTCCCCGGTGCGCCGCCACGCGGTGGGACCGGGCTCGGACTCCCCCAAGTACCCAGTACAGAAAGCGAATTCGTGCGCGCTACGGACCACCAGCTCACCGGCGACACCGTCCGCGACGGGATCGAGCAGGTCGTCGACCACACGCGCGGAGAACCCGTCGCGCACGGTACCGAGGTAACCGGGCCGCTGTTCCTCGGGCGTGGCCCCGATGACGAGGTTCGTCTCCGTCGACCCGAACCCGTCGACCAACGTGACCCCGAACCGCTCCCGAAACGGCTCCCACGCGGACCCGGGAGTGGCCGGAGAGAGCCCGCGCCAGGCCCGATGCGCACGATCGACGGGGCTCGGCGCCTGTGCCAGGAGCATCGGCACCATCGCACCCAACAGATAGACGGCGGTCGCCCCGGCCTCCGTCACCCGTTCCCAGTACCGCGTCGCGGAGAACCGCTCACCGATCACACAGCTCGCCCCCACGGCCATGGCGTGCGCGAGGGTGTTCAGCGCGTTGGTGTGGAAGAGCGGCAGGCAGGTGTACAGCACGTCGTCGGCGGCGAGTTGGAGCGAATCGGAGACGTTACGGCCCCACCAGACGGTCTGCGCATGCGGGCAGCGCACACCGCGCGCCGCTCCCGTCGTGCCCGAGGTGAACAGCACGAACGCCGTGTCCTCCGGGCGCACTTGGGCCGACGGTACGGCAGGGACCGTACCCGGCACCGGTACGCCGTCCCCGCCCACGACCCACAACTCCCCCTGAAATCCCGCCGCTACGACCCGTTCCGCCAACTCCTCCTCCACCAGCAGGAATTGCGGTTCCGCGGCACGCAGCACCTCCCGAAGCCCACCACCCCGCAGACCGGTGTTGAGCGGGATCAGTACCGCTCCCAGCCAGGCGCAGCCGAGGATGAGGTCGACGACCTCGATGCGGTTGTCGGCCATGACGGCGACGTGGTCACCCGGTCGGCAGCCGCGCTCGGCGAGCGCTCCGGCCATCGTGGCGGCGGCCGTCCGGGTCTCCGTGTACGTCCGTGTCACCGACCCCACCCGCAGGAAGGGCCGCTCCCCGAACTCCCCGGCCGCCGCGTCGAGGAGGCCGGGGATGGCGTCGGTCACCGCAGGACTCCGGCCTCCCGGAGCTGCTGGACGCGCTCCGTCGAGAACCCCGCCACCTCGCTCAGCACGGCGTCGGTGTCGGCGCCGAGTACGGGCGCGGCCTCGCGGATCCCGCCAGGTGTCCGGGTCAGGCGGATCGGGACGCCCTCGTGGAGGAAGGCGCCCGCGACCGGATGCTCCTTGCGTACGTAGAAGCCGCGGGCCCTCAACTGCGGGTCGTGCTCGACGAGTTCACGCCCGTCCTGCACGGCTCCGGCCGGGATGCCATGGGCCTGGAGCGCCTCGGCTGCGACGTCGGCGGGGAGTGTGCGGGTCCACTCCCCCAGCGCGGAGTCGACGAGGGCTATCGAGCGGCGCCGGGCCTGCGCCGTGAACGTCCGTTCATCCGCGGCGAGTTCGGGTCGGCCGATCACCTCGCACAGCGCCGCCCACTCGGTGTCGTCGCGGACGCTGACGGCCAGCCAGCGGTCGGTGCCGAGGCAGCGGTAGACACCCTGGGGGCTCCAGCTCGGGTGGGTGTTGCCGCTCGGTGTCACCGCCGGGCCGCCGAGCAGACTGGTGCCCATGTGGGCTGCTATCGCCTCCAGTTGGGACAGGTCGATGTGCTGTCCGCGTCCGGTGACGGCACGGTGCTCCAGTGCGGCGACCGTGGCGAGGGCGGCCTGCAGACCCGCGACGATGTCGCCGTGGCCGTAGATCACCCCGACCACCTCGTCCGGTCCCCAGCCGGTCAGTCCGGTCAGGCCCGCGCTCGCCGAGACCGTGTCGGCGTAGGACACCCAGCCGTTGCGCGGGCCGGTGTGCCCCATGCCCGACATGCTGACGTAGACGAGGTCCGGGTTGATCCGGGTCAACTCCTCGTAGCCCAGGCCGAGTTTGCCCATGACCGTGGAGCTGAAGTTCTCCACGAGGACGTCACAGTGGGCGATGAGCTCGCGCAGCACCGTGATGCCGTCCTCGGTCCGGGTGTCGAGGGCGATGCTGCGTTTGTTGCGGTTGACCTCGTTGAAGTAGCCGTTGGTGTTCGGGTCCGTGTGGGGGCCTCGGGAGAGGTGCATGAAGGGGGCGAAGCGGGTGGGGTCGGGGCGGCCCAGGGACTCGACCTTGATCACCTCGGCGCCGTGGTCGGCCAGGACCTTGGTGCAGTACGGGCCGGCGAGGACCCAGGTCAGGTCGAGGACGCGGATGCCGTGCAGGGCGGGATACGCGGGTTGTGCGGGGGCCTGCTCGGCCGGGATCGCGCGCGTGGGGCGGGGTTCGGCGGCTTCGGCGTCGAGGAGGTGCTGGTCCGCGCCCACGCCCCTGACCTCCAACTCCCGTACCCGGCGACCTTCCGGGAACGCGAAGGGGAAGCCCAGGTCGGTCCGCTCGCCCTCTGGTGTGCGTACCCGGGTGAAGAAGTCGCGGGCGGTGAGCTGGGGGTTGTCGGGGAGTTCGTGAGGCAGGTCGACGGCGGCCCAGGGCAGCTTCCTGGCCTGGGCCCGTTCCGCGAACTCGGCCTTGGGCCAGGTGCCCACGAAGTCCTGGACGACCTTGAACACGTGCTCCTGGTGTTTCTTGCGTTCGACCGGGTCCTGCCAACGCGGTTCGGTGAGGTCGGCCGCCGCGTTCTCCTCGCGGAGCCAGTCGAGCAGCGCGTCCCACATGCGCGGGCTGCCGCCGAGTCCGCCGCCCAGGTAGCCGTCGGCGGCCCTGAACAGGCCGTGCGGGACGAGGGGATGGACGCTTCCGGGGCGCGGCGGAACCCGGTCCTCGTGCAGATAGGCGAGGGTTCCGGCCTCCAGCGCGGCTGCCACGCACGCCTGCGCGGAGACGTCGACGAGTTGCCCAGGGCCGGTGCGACGCGCACGGAGCCCCAGCAGGGCGGCGATGGCCGCGTTGACGCCCGCGAGCTGCTCGGCCTGGTGCTCCGGGAGCCGTAGCGGCGGTCCGTCGGGGTCGCCGACCTGGGCGAGCATCCCGCCCAGCGCGGCCACGACGAGGTCGGTGCCCTGCCAGTCGGTGCGGGGACCGATCAGCCCGAAGGGGGTGACACGGACGTGCACGAGGTCGTCGAGGCCTTCCGCCAGAGCCTCGGCACCGCTCGGGCTCCCGTCGAGCAGCACATCGGCGGTGGCCAGCAGAGCGCGCAGTTCGTCGGGCGAGGCGGGGACGACCGATCGTTTGCCCGCGTGCCAGTGGGCGAACGCGTCGCCGTCGAGTTCGCGTCGGGTCGCGTCGCCCTCCGGTGGTTCGACGAGCACCACCTCGTAACCGAGCCCGACCAGCAGGCGGCCGGCGAACCGGGTGAAGGGACTGGACAGTTCGACGACCTTCACGGCGGACTCGCTCATGTCTCCTCCCCGGAGAGTCAGTTGTGCTGCTGGTTCAGGAAGCCGGAGACCACGCTGTGGTAGTCGTACGGCCGTTCCTCCTGCGGGTGATGGGAGGCCTCGCTCATCACGTGCAGGTTGCCCTTGGGGATCATGCGGGCCAGCATCAGCGGGTAGTCCGGGGTCAGGAACGCGTCCTGCATGCCCCACAGGAACAGCGTCGGCGCGGCGATCCGGCCGAGTTCGGCGGTGAGGTCCTGCCAGTCGCCGCGCGGGTTGTCGGAGGCGCCGGCGAGCACGGTCTCCTCGGGATCGAGGCTCTGCTCATAGCGGAGGGTCACGGTGCCGTCGGGGATGGCGTCCGGGTCGAACCACTCAAGCCGCGCGATGAGTTCGCGCATCTTCTGCCACGAGGGGCCGGTGCCGCCGTAGTAGACGTCGCGGGCGTTACGGCCCCGCCGACCGCCTTCCGGCAGCGGCGCGAGCGGGCCGTAGAAGACGGGCATGCTGCCGGTGATGACCAACGACCGTACGCGCTCGGGGTATTTGGCGGCGAGGTTGAGGGCGATGGTGCCGCCCCAGGAGTTGCAGACGAAGTCGGCGCGGTCGATGCCGAGTTCGTCGAGGAGGGCGACTGTCTTGGCCGCGTGGTAGTCCCACATGGGGCCCTCGATGACGGGCTTGGCGGACTTGCCGTACTGGAGGATGTCGACGAGCAGGCAGCGGCGCTCCGTCGCGAACAGCCGTGCCACCTGCCCGAAGTCCGACCAGCCGGTGCATCCGGGGCCGCCGCCGTGCAGAAAGACCGTGGGGCCGACCGAGGGACCGCCCTCCCCCAGGTCGACGTAGTGGTACTTGACGCCGTCGGCTTCCGCGTAGGTGCCCTCCGGGGGCGCCTGGATGTCCATGAGGTCCATGTGCTGATGGTGGGACGGCGGCGGACCCGGCCCAAGTGGAACGGTCCACTGAGCGGGCCCCTTCCGTGGCGGTCGGGGGCGGTGGTCCTTAACGTCCGACACATATGGGCACGGAGGGGAGGCAACTCGTGATCAGGAACGCCGTGTTGGAGCTGGTCGAGGAGCGGGCCCTGGCGTCGGTGGGGAGGTGGGAGCGGCGGTCGTTGGGTGTCGTACGGGCCGAGGACGCGGCGGAGTTCGCGCGGGCGGCCGGAGAGAGTGCTCCGTATCTCGTCGATACCGCTCACGGCGACTTCACCGTCCACCCGATGTACGTGGTGAGTCTGCTGCGCGGGGCGCCCGGGGCCGATGCGGCGGAGTTCCGGCCGGACGGCATGTACCGCGACGAGGTCCCCGGCACCGACGGGCTCGACGTCCGGCTGATGGCGGGCGGCCAGGACGTGCGCTGGGTCGGGGAGGTGCGGGCGGGCGACCTCATCGAGTCGCGGCGCGCGCTGACTGCCGTGGAACGCAAGGGTGTTGGGGAGGGATTCCTGCTGCTCACGATGGAGAAGGTGTACGGCGCGGCTCGGGGGGCGTTGGTGGAGGTCACGGAGAGGTTCATCGTCCGATGACGCACCGCCGGGAACGCCAAGTCGTCGTCGGGCAGGCCGTGTTGTCCGTCGAGCTGACACCCGACGCGATCACCCTGCTGCGGTTCGGTGCCGTCACCCGCAACGCCCATCTCATCCACTACGACACCGAGTTCGCCCGGTCGGAGGGGCTGGCCGGGCCGGTCGTCATGGCCCAGCTGCACGGCTGTCTGTTCCATCGTGCGGCTGCGGAGTTCGCGGGCGCGGGCGGACAGGTACGGGAGGTGGGCTGGCGTAATCGGGCGCCGGCCTGCGTCGGGGACCGGCTGGTGGTGACGGGCACCGTGCGGTCGGTGGACGCGAGCAGTGGTGCGGTCACGCTGGATCTGGTCGAGCGGTGCGGTGCCGGTGGTGCGGTGTGCTGCCGGGGCCGGGCGGTGGTCATCCCCGGGTGAGCGGGGCCGAAGTCTGCGGCAACCAGGCGTTGATGACGGTTGTCAGGTCGTCGGGGTCGGTGAAGACGTGTCCGTTCATGCCCGTCGCTCGCGCGGCTCGTACGTTCTCCTCGCGGTCGTCGACGAAGAGGAAGTCGGCCGGGGTGGCCCGCATGGCGGTGACGCAGTGCCGGAAGGCTGCCGGGTCCGGCTTCGCCGCCTTGATCTTTCCGGAGAAGGCCACGAGGTCCAGCCGGCGCAGCCAGGGCTGTGCGGCGAGGAAGGCGTCCGCGTGGTCCGAGGGGATGTTGGACAGCAGGGCGACCTCGGTGACGTCGCGGAGGGACTGGACGTAGGCCACCATCCGGTCGTCGACGCGTGACCAGCTGTCGATGTCGGTGAGGCGCAGTTCCTCGATCGTGTCGGCGTCGACGGACCGGGACAGCTGTCGTAGTACGGCGGTCCAGTACTCGGGCGCGGACTGCCGACCGGCGTCGTAGGGCGGGCGGCAGGCCCAGTACGCCGTGGTGAAGGTATCGGTCGGTGCGTGGCAGCGGGCGGCCATCTTGCCCTGGGCGCCCGGGTGTTGGTGGCGGGCGATGACACCGAAGAGGTCGAAGAGCGCGATGCGCCGGTCCGTAGGCATGGTGAGGGTTCCTCCGGGTTCTGGCGGCCGGGGTGGGCGGGTCGGACGGGTCGGGCGGAGAAGCCTGTGCGGCACGGAGTGAGCCGTGCCGCACAGGCGGTCAGTTGCCGCTTGCCGCCATCTCGCGCGGGCGGTCGGATCCGGTGCGCAGGACTCCGGCGGCCACGGCGGTGATCGCGCACAGCAGGATCAGCAGGACGAAGGCGTGGTTCAGGGCGACGAGGTGGGTCAGCCAGCCGATGGCGGCGGGGCCGGCGAGCATGCCGACGTAGCCGAGTCCGGCGACCCGGGAGACATTGGCGCCGGCGGCGGAGGGGTCGGCGTGTCCGGCCGCGCTGAACAGTTGGGGCACACAGCCGGACAGTCCCAGACCGAACAGTGCCCACCCTGCGAACGCGGCCCATATCCAAGGGGAGACGGTCACGATCGTGATGCCGACGGCAGCCGTTGCCGCCCCGTGGCGCAGGATCGCCATGGATCCGAAGCGGGCGACGAGGCGGTCGGCGAGCAGTCGGCCGATGGTCATGGTCGCCGCGAAGGTGCCGTACGCGAAGGCGGCGGTGCTCGCGGGTGCGCCGAGGACGTCCTTGAGGTGCAGTGCGCTCCAGTCGTTGGCGGCTCCCTCGCACAGCATGACCATCAGGGCCAGGGCGGCGAGGATCCAGATGCGCCTGCCGGTGCGGCGGGGCCCGGTGGTCGGCGCCTGCTCGACCTGCCCTGCCGGGACGGTGGGCGTGGTCGGCAGCAGGGCGCGGGCGGACACCAGGGCGGTCACGATGCCGAGGGCTCCCATGGTGGCCATGCCCGCGGCCGGGCTCAGGCCCGCGCTCGCCGTGGCCGCTCCGACCAGCGCGGCGAGGACACCGCCGACCGAGAACGTGGCGTGGAAGGCCGACATGACGGGCCTGCCGTACGCCTTCTCCACGTGCACGGCGTGGGCGTTCATGCTCACGTCCAGGCAGCCGTTGCAGAACCCGAAGACCAGCAGGGCGCCTGCCAGCGTCCACGGATCCCGGGGCAGGCCGGGCAGCACCAGGGCCGCGCTGCACAGCACGGCGGTGGCGGGGACGACGAGGCGCGCCCCGAGCCGGTCGGTCAGACTCCCGGCCACCTGCATGCCGATGAAGGCCCCCAGCCCCAGCAGCACCAGCAGTCCCCCGAGCGTCGCGTGGCTGACGCCCACCCGCTCCTCGATGGCGGGGATGTTCACCACCCAGGTGCCCATCAGGGTGCCGCACAGGCTGAAGTAGACAAAGGTCGCCACTCGGGCGGATCGAAGCGAATGGCTCATGACAGCAACCGTAACGAACATCTATGGTGATTGAATACTGTTGCTTCGCACACATTGCATGTTCGTTTCGAGAGGTGTTCAATCACGCCATGAGCAACGCAGACCGGCACGGGACGATCGCGCAGGCCGTCAGGGAGACCGGCAGGATCACGGTCCAGGAACTCGTCGAACTGACCGGCGCCTCCGAGATGACCATCCGGCGCGACCTCGACGCCCTGTCCGCGCAGGGCGTTCTGGAGCGCGTCCGCGGCGGGGCGCGGACCCTGCTGCTCCGCGGCGAGGAGCCGCCCTTCGCGCTGCGTGCTCACGAGGCCGTGGACGCCAAGCGCCGTATCGCGGCCGAGGTGTGCTCACTCATCGCCGACGGCGAGACCATTCTCCTGGACAGCGGCACCACCTGCCTGGAGGTCGCCCACCTGCTGCGTCGGCGGCGGGTCACGGTGATGCCCCTGTCCTTGCAGGCGATCCAGGTGTTCGGCGAGGGCCCGGGCCCGGTCACGCTGATGGTGCCCGGCGGGCAGCCCCGGGCCGCCGAGGGAGCCCTCACCGGCCCGCTCACCCTCGCGTCCCTGGCGGCACTCCGCTTCGACACCGCCGTCATGGGCTGCTGCGGACTGAGCGCGGCCGAAGGCCTGACCGCCTACGACCTCGACGACGCGGCCGTGAAGAAGGCCGGCATCGCCGCCGCACGCCGCATCGTCGTCGCCGCCGACGGCAGCAAGCTCGGCCACACCGCGTACGCCTACGTCGGCCCCACCACACTCCTGCACACCCTGGTCACCGACACCACGGCACCCGCCGACGAGATCGCCGCGCTCGAAGGCACCGGCACAATCGTCAAGACCGTGTGACGCCCGCGACGAGACGACGCCGGCAGACGGCCGCCCCTCAGTCCAGGTCCAGCACCACCTTGCCGATCGCCTCGCCCGTCCGCAGCCGCTCGGCCGCCTCGGCGAACGCCTCGATGCCGTGCCGCTCCATCTCCAGGGTCAACGCCCCCGTCCGCAGCTCCGCCAGCAGCACCTCCGCGTCCGCCGCGACCTCCTTGCCGCGCGTCATCAGGTTCACCGGCAGCAGGGACACGTCGGCCAGCAGGAAGTCCGCGAGGTCTACGGTGAATTCGCGTCCTGCGGTGTAGCCGACGAGCGCGACCCGGCCACGCGGGCGGACGAGCGGGAGCGCGTCGCGCAGGACCGGCCCGCCGACCGTGTCGATGACCACGTCGACCGGGCCGCCCACGGACTCCGGGGACAGCTCGGAGGCGAAGACGGCCTTCGCGGATGCCGGGACATGGGCGAGCTTGGCCGGACGCCCGACCGCTCCGACCACTTCGGCCCCGGCTCGCGCGGCGACCTGCACGGCCATCGCCCCGACCGCGCCCGCCGCGCCGGTCACGAGCACCCGCTCCCCCGGCTGTACGTCCGCCACCGTGTGCACCGCCGCCCACGCCGTACCCACCGGCGAGAACCAACTGCACGCCAGGGCAGGGTCCGTGCCCTCTTCCACGATCTCCACGGCGGCGTCCGGCACCAGCGCGTGTTCCGCCCAACAGCCGTCGCGGCGCAGGCCGATGGCCTTGCCGCCGAGGCGGACCAGAGCCCCCTCGGGGTGGGTGTCCGAGGCGAGGACGACTCCGCAGCCCGTGGTGCCCGGTACGGCGGGCAGGTCGGTGAGGATGCCGAACTTGCCGTCCACGACGTTCAGATCGAGGTGTCCCACCTGGGCCGCCCGCATCCGTACGAGGGTGTGGCCGGGGCGGGGCTCCGGCACCGGGCGCTCCACCAGGCGGGGCAGTGAGCCGAAGCTCTCCAGGACCAGGGCGCGGGACTTGGCGGTCGTCACAACTTCACTCCGTATCGACGCAGAACGCGGGACGCGACGATCCGCAGGACGCGGTCGAAGACGAACCCGAGGATTCCCAGGGTGATGATCCCGACGAAGACCCAGTCGATCCGCCCGTAGTTGCGGGAGGTCCAGATCAACGAGCCGAGTCCGACCTGGGAGGCGACGATCTCGGCGGAGACGATGGTCAGGAAGCTGTTGCCCATGGCGAGACGGGCGCCGGTGACGATGTGCGGCACGGTCGAGGGCAGCACGACGCTCCGCAGGATCTGGCGGCGGTTCGCGCCCAGGTTCCGGGCCGCGCGCAGCTTGGACTCGCTCACCGCCATGACACCGGCGCTGGTGTTGACCGTGACGATGAAGACGGCCGTGTAGAAGATCAGGACGACCTTCGACGACTCACCGATGCCGAGCCACACCACCGCCAGGGTCACGAAGGCCACCGGTGGGATGAAGCGGAAGAACTCGATGTAGGGCTCCAGGAGTTGGCGCACCACCGGCACCTGTCCGACCAGCAGTCCCACCGGCGCGCCCACGAGTACACCGAGTCCCCAGCCGATCAGGATGCGCCGGCTGGAGGCGATGATCGAGTTGGTGAGCGTGCCGTCCGACGCCAACTGCCGTGCCGCGCTGAGGGTTTCGCTCGGGGAGGCGACCAGTGAGGAGCCGTACGCCATCGCCAGCAGTTGCCAGACGGCGAGGCCGACGAGGACGGACAGGGTGTACATGCCGAGTGCGCGCAGGCGGCTTGCGGTCGCCCGGGCCGGGCGTTTCCGCGCTTCCGCGCTGCCGGTGGCCGCAGCTGTCGCGACGGTCATCGGTCGTCCTCCTCCGCGTCGCGCGAGGCGTCGTCGAGTCCCTGGTCGCGCAGCGCCTTGCGGACCTCTTCGCCTATGTCCTCGCGCAGTTGGCGCCGGAGTTCGACAGCGGACGGGTCGTCCTCGTCGCGTGGCCTGGGGAGGTCGACGGGGTAGACGGACTTCACCGAGGCCGCCGGGCCCGCGGTCATGACGGCGATGCGGTCGGCCAGCAGGATCGCCTCGTCGATGTCGTGGGTGACGAAGACGACGGTGCAGCCCGAGGCGCGCCAGATGCGGTCGGTCTCCTCCTGCATCACCTGCCGGGTCTGCGCGTCGAGCGCGCCGAAGGGTTCGTCCATCAGGACGACGCCGGGTTCGTTGGCCAACACCCGGGCAATCTGGACGCGTTGGCGCATGCCGCCGCTGAGCTGGCCCGGGAAGCGGTCCGCGCAGTGCCGTAGCCCCACCAGGCCGAGGTATTCGTCGGCCAGCTTCGCCTGTTCGGCGCGGGAGGCGCCACGCATGCGCGGTCCGAACGCGACATTCTGACGGACCGTCATCCAGTCGAACAGCGCCTCGCTGCTCTGGAAGACCATGCCCAACTCCGGGTCGGGGCCGGTGATCCGGGCCCCGCCGACGCTGAGGCTGCCCTCGTCGACGGTCACGAAGCCGGCCATCGCCGACAGCAGCGTGGACTTGCCGCAGCCGCTCGGGCCGAGCAGACACAGGAACTCGCCTGCGGCTATGTCGAGGGAGATGTTCTGGACGGCCTGGAAGGAGTCGAAGCGGATGCCGACGCCGTCCGCGCACAGGGCGGCGCCGCGGACCTTCGACAGGGCGGTCTCCACGACCTCCGTCATGACGATCCCTTCAAGTGCTGGGTGAACCAACCGCGTTGGACCGCCGTCGTCACATCCGGCCGGCCTTGGATCTTGCCGCTGTCCACGAAGAACTTGGCCGTGTTCGCGTAGCCCTTGAGGTCGGCGGCGGTGAAGTCGCGGGTCCCGAAGTCGATCTCCTTGATGGCGGTGAGGGTCTGGGCGGCCGGGACCTTCACGGCCTTCTCGGTCGCCTGGGCCGCCGCGTTCGGGTCGCTCTCGGTCAGCCCGGCCGCCTCCTGAAGGGCCTGGGCGACCTTGGTCGCGGTGTCGGAGTTGGCCTTCAGCCAGGCCGCGCTGGTGAGCAGCCACTGGGAGTAACTCAGGCCGTAGGCACCGGTGTTCTCCAGGATCCGGCCGCCCTGCGCGACGCCCTTGGTGGGCCAGGGTTCCCACAGGACGTACGCGTCGACGTCGCCCTTCTGCATCAGGGCCGGGATCTCGGGCGGGTCCGCGGTGATGAACTTGACCGACTTCGGGTCGATGTTCCTGGACTCCAGGAACCGGGTCGCCGCGAGTTCGGACAGCCCGGGCGCCACGGCCATCTTGCGTATCTGCGAAGGGGACTTGACCTTCGGGCCGAGGACGACCTTGAGGTACTTGCCGGACTGCTCGTAGACCAACAGGGAGCGCAGGTCGGGGTCTTGGGGCAGCATGCTGATCGTGGTGGTGTCCGAGTTGCCGGACATCTGCACCTGCCCCGCCACGAGGTTGTTGACGCCTTCGCTGCCCTGTCCGAACTGGACGAGCTGGACGTTCACCCCGTGCTTGGCCCAGAGGCCTTTCGCGTCGGCGAGGAAGAAGGGCGCGTACGAGGCGTCGATGCCGACGCCGATGCGGATCGTGGGGCCCGCGGCGTTCTTGCCGGAGCCGGAGCCCGCGGCCGAGTCGGTGGTGCCCGCGCCGCACGCGGTGAGCGTGAGGAGTGCGACGGCGAGGGCGGTGGGGCCTGCGAGGGGGTGGTGTGTCGTGGACCGTGTCTCCATGAGTACCTCAGGGGTCGATGGGAGACCGCCGGCTTCGGCTGGTCGGTGGGGGGCGGCACGGGATCTGGCGCACCGTAGAACGGGGGGTGTCGCCCGCGCATCGACGAGGGTCCGCTGAACGGGACGCGCAGGTGAGCCCTGGTCTCCCGGGGCGTCCGTGCGGGGCGGTCCGCCCAGCGGGACGGGTCCCTTGGGCGGATCCGCCGGACCGTCGCATGCTCGCCTCACAGTTCACCCGGCACCCGACAGTTCACCGGCAGCAGGAGGACCCGCACGATGACGGTCGACGACTCTCCCGACACCCAGCCCCCGGTCCGGAGCCGCCGCAGACCAACAGGTGAGCCCGGCCGCCAGGACTGGAAGTCGTGGCCCCACTACGACGCGGCGGGCTCGGGTTTCCGCGGCTACTGGTACCCGGTCACCTGGTCCAGCCAGATCACCGCCGATCCGCTCCCGTTCACGATCTGCGGCGAGAAGATCACGCTGATCCGGGACGGCGACACAGCGTACGCGCTGCACAACCGCTGCCCCCACCGCGGCGTCCCGCTCTCCGAGGGCGACCAGCAGTTCCCCGGCACGATCAGCTGCCCGTACCACGGCTGGACCTTCGACCTGCCCACCGGCAAGCTCGCCGCGGTCATCACCGACGGCCCAGGCTGCCGGCTGACCGGCAAGGTCTCGGTGCGGACGTACCCGGTCGAGGAGCGCCTCGGCATGGTGTGGGTGTACATCCCGCTCGCCGACGAGGAACCGCACTCCATCGACTCGCAGTTGCCCGAGGAACTCGTCGAGAACGCCTTCGTGATGGGCGGCCGGATCGACCCGCGCGGCGGCAACTGGCGCTTCGCCTGCGAGAACGGCTTCGACGAGGGACACGCCAAGTACCTGCACCGCACGGCACTTTGGCGCCTGTTCAAGCCGATGCCCACCTGGAACATCACGCGCGTCGTCCCCAAGGGCCGCTGGATCTACCGGGTCCAGGACGAGGTGTACTGGGAGGCGGACTTCCCCGGCGTCGGCCGCTGGACCAACAAGCGCTGGTGGAAGGCCCAGCCGCCGAAGGAGACCTTCAACATCGGCAACACGGGCAAGCCCGACAAGGTCAACCCGACGATCGAGGCCCAGGAGTTCCCCGGCTTCGCGTCCCTGTCGATGCCCGGCGTGCTGCGCATCGCGTACCCGAACTTCATCCACTACGAGTTCTACGTCCCCGTCGACGAGGACAACCACCGCTATGTCGGTGTGATGGTCAACTTCACCGAGGGCTGGAACACCCTGCGTTTCTACGCCAAGTACCTCGGTGCGATCCGGTGGTTGTTCCACGGCCAGTTCTCCGGCCAGGACGCGTGGATGGTCGACATCACCGACGCTCCCCCGGAGAAGCTCTACCGGCCCGACATCTCGCTGACCGCCTGGCGGAACCTCAGCGAGCAGGAGTACGGCAAGAAACTCGCCGACCCCGAGGCAGACACCAGTTCCGACGAGAAGAAGGCATGACCATGGGCCGCACCCTGCTCACCCTGCTGATCGGAGCCGGCATCGCCCTCGGGCTCCCGCTCGCCAAGAAGCGCTTCGAGCGCACGACCATGACCCAGGTCCACAGGATCAACCAGTGAGTACCGCAGGCGAGTTGGCGGGGCTGGACGCGCAGCGGAGCGGCTGGGTGCAGGACGCCTGGCGGCACGTCACCGCCGACCGGCTGCGCGACCTGATCACCGGGCTGGTCGACATCCCGTCCCCGACCGGCGACGAGGGCCCCCTCGCCGAGCACATCGCCGCCACCCTCACGGCCGCCGGCTGCCGTGCCACGGTCCAGCCGCTGGACGACCGACAGGCCAACGCCTGGGCCCGGCTCTCCGGCGACGGCACCGGCCCCGACCTCATGCTCTACGCGCCCATCGACACCCTGACCGTGGGCGAGGAGAGCGAGGATCTCCCGTGGATCGGGCCGGAGTTGCGGAACGACATGCGTCCTCGGGCCACCGTCCACGACGACCTCGTCGTCGGCCTCGGCGCCTCCAACCCGAAGGGCCACGCGGCCTGCGTGATGATGGCCGCCGAGGCGATCGCCCTGGCCGGCATCCCGCTCACCGGCGACCTGGTCGCGGCGTTCGGCGCGGGCGGCATGCCCACCAACGCCCGACCCGGCTCCACCCGCCTCAACACCGGCCAGGGCGCGGGCTGTTCGTTCCTCCTGGAGCAGGGCGTCTGGACCGACTACGCCCTCATCGCCAAGCCCGGCTGGACGGTCTCCTGGGACGAGGTCGGCCTGGTCTGGTTCAAGGTGACGGTCCACGGCACCCACACCTACGTCGGCTCCCGCCACCGCCTCCCCTACGACAACCCCGTCGCCCGCGCCGGTGAGGTCGCCCGGCACCTGGAGGAGTGGTTCGTCGAGTACGCCGACCGGCACACCTCCGGCACGGTCGCGCCACAGGGCATCGTCTCCTCGATACAGGGCGGTTGGCCCCGGATGGCGGCGGTGACACCGGCGTCCTGCACCCTCATGGTGGACCTGCGCATCGCCCCGGACACGACCCCGATGCAGGCCAAGCGGGAGTTCCTCGCGGCCATCGACACCCTCCGCGAGAAGAACCCCGGCATCCATGTCGACGCCGAGCTGGTCCTGGCGATCCCCGGCACGCGGACCGACCCCGACAGCTGGATCTGCCGTAGCGCGACGGCGAGTTGGGCCGCGTTCGAAGGACGCGAGCACGAGGTGATCCGGGGCAACAGCGGGGCCACCGACGCCAACATCCTGCGCGGGCGCGGCATCCCGACCGTCCGGGTCGGCATGCCGAAGGTCACGGACTCGCTGTTCGACATCGACTTCGCGCGGGGCATGAACACCGTCTCCGTAAGCGCGATGGAGAAGCTGACGCGCCATCTGATCCGTACCGCGATCGACACCGTGACCCGGTCCCGCGCCGAAGTGGCGTCCCTGTCGGAAGGAGCGACGGCATGACCGAGATCGTCCTGGGCGTGGGCGCCTCGCACAGCACCCTGATGAACACCCACTGGGAGGAGACCTTCCACAAGGACCGGGCCGAGCGGTTCCGCGACGCGCTCGCCGAGGCCCGGGAGGCACTCCTCGCGGCCCGCCCCGACACGGTGATCCTGGTCGGCTCCAACCACTTCCGCGGCTTCTGGCTGGACCTGATCCCGAGCTTCACGATCGGCGTCGGCGAATGCATCGCGAGCGGCGAGTCGGGCACCCCGAAGGGCCCGCAGCCGGTGGACGTCCCGCTGGCCCGGCACATCGCCAACTCCCTTGTGGAGAGCGGCGGTTTCGACCCGGCGTTCTCGGCGAAGCTCCAGATCGACCACGGCCAGTCGCACGCCATCCAGTACCTCTTCGAGGGCATGGACGTGGAGATCGTGCCGATCGTCGTGAACGTCTTCGCCCCTCCGCTGCCCACTCTCACGCGCTGCGAGGAGTTGGGCCGCGCGATCCGGGACGCCGTCCTCGCCTTCCCCGGGGACCGACGCGTCGCGGTGGTCGGCTCAGGCGGGCTCTCCCACCGGCTGCCCTGGCCGGACTGGCGTGAACCGCACGGCGACGACGAGGAGTTCATGGTGGGCGCCTGGCTGAACGGCCGGGAGAACTGGCAGGACTACGACGTCCGGCGCCGCGAGATCATCCGCGCCGCCGAGGCCGCGCTCAACCCGGAGTTCGACAACGAGTTCCTCTCGCTCGTCGAGCGGGGCGAGACGCGTCGCATCACCGAGTACACCACCGAGGAGTTGGAGAAGGTCGCGGGCAACGGCGCACAGGAGCTGCGCACTTGGCTGCTCATATCGGCGGTGCTCGACCACATTCCGGGACGCCGGCTGGCCTACGAGCCGATGCCCGAGTGGCTCACCGGGATGGGCGTAGCCGTCCTCGACCCCCAACAGGCCCCCACCGAAAGGCAGTAAGGCAGTCATGAGCATCTGGACCGAACTCTCGGGCATCGACTACCGCCACGCGTACGTCGAGACCGGCGATGTCACCACCCGCGCCCTCCAGGCCGGCCCCGAGGACGGCGAGCACGTCGTGTTCCTGCACGGCACGACGGGCCACCTGGAGGCCTTCGTCCGCAACATCCCGGCGCACGCCGAGGCCGGCTACCGCTGCCACGCCATCGACATGCTCGGCCACGGCTACACCGGCAAGCCGGACCGCCCGGGCGAGATCCCCGCGTACGTCGACCACCTGATGGCCTACCTCGACGCGGTGGGCGCGGAGCGCGCACACCTGGTCGGCGAGTCGCTGGGCGGCTGGGTCGGATCGTGGGCCGCGAGCGAGTACCCGGACCGGGTCGCCTCGCTCCAGCTCCTGTGCATGGGCGGCACGAAGATCAACCCGGCGGTGATGGAGCGGCTGAAGACCTCCACCCGGGCCGCGGCCATGGAGCCGGACATCTCCTACACCCGCGACCGGCTGGCCCTGCTGTGGGCCGAGTGGGACGAGGATCTGGGCGAGGAGCTGACCCGGGTGCGCTACGAGATCTACCACCACCCCGACTTCCAGCGGAACCTGCACAACCTGCTCGCCCTCCAGGAGGTCGAGGCCCGTGAGCGGAATCTGCTGCGTCCCGACCGCATGGCGCGGATCAAGGCCCCGACGCTGGTGGTGTGGGGCAACAAGAACCCGCTCGGGGACGTTCCGGAGGCCGAGGCGATCGCCGCCGCGATCCCCGGGGCCCGGTTGGAGGTCTTCACGGAATGCGGACATTGGCCGCAACATGAGAAGGCTTCGCTGTACAACCCGCTGAGTCTCGCGTTCCTCGCCGAGTCGTCGTCCAGTCACTGATCGTGAGATTCCAGCCGTAACCCCTGATCGTGAGGTGTCTGCCATGACCGTCGTCCCGATCGCCCGCGCCGTGGCCCCCGCTCCCCCGCCTCCCACGACCGGACCGGCCCTCGGGCCGGACTCGATGAACTCCGTCCTCGGCAAGGTGCGCCCCATCCTGGAGGCGTTCACCGTCGACGACGAGTCGCTCTCCCTGGCGGATCTCGTGCGCCGTACGGGCGTCGCGAAGGCCACCGTCCACCGGCTCTGCCAGGAGCTGGTGG
>Ga0307509_10005610_pt1 | contig 17383 bp, 19 predicted proteins | sample 10_EM_MG_FD_202245 | JGI IMG/M metagenome (GOLD analysis project Ga0307509, IMG submission 202245) | Populus trichocarpa ectomycorrhiza microbial communities from riparian zone in the Pacific Northwest, United States - 10_EM | ecosystem: Host-associated > Plants > Roots > Unclassified | place... | reverse complement strand
AACAGTGTTTTACCTGAGTTCACATGCGCAGAAGTGTTTCGCCAGAACTCATATATGCGTATATATTCGCCACAAGCGCCACAAGCGCATCGACTACAACGCACATTTTCCTGATGGAGGGTGTCGTCCGGTCAAACTGGGTGACTATGTATCCGTACCACCAGAAATATCCGTATCCCCAGCCGAAGTGACCGGGGAGGTTTCCCTGTGGGCGTCGGAGCGTTTACACTTAGTCGATTCTCCAGCCGCGGCTCCGGCTGGACCTCAGTCACCACACAATACTACGAACAGCGAGATAAAAGTGATGGTGATTCTGCCCATCTTCCTCGTAGCGTAACAGAACGCAGGACGTCTACGGATCCTACATCAAGTAAATACGGCTCCTCCGTGGAGAGTCGATCACCAACGGCTCGAAGAGAAAATCGTCAAACCCCTTTTGCGCTTTTTCCTCCGCTACAGCCTCTTTCAACATCCGCACTGAGTACTCCACCACCGGGTTCCAAACGTACGCGCAGAGCACCAGTCGAAAGCTCCGCACTTTGTGGACCTCGCGTAATACTTCGAATCGCCTATGGTGTAATGCGGCTTCCGCTGTTCTCTCGGCCTGTGATGTCTCGCGGAAAGGAGGGTGGCCTGGGTTTGACCAAGGTTCCACACTACAGAAGTCGTATTCCGTATAAAGGACCACGACCTCGAGGCGCGCAGAATATGTGATCGTCGAGAGAGCATACTTGAGGCGGCTCAGGGGGCTACTAGGTGAATCATCACCCAATGTGCCGATAGTTGCCGCCGAGAGCTTGAGGGTCCGAAGTGACTTGTTCCTTGACAGGTCAAAGTCCTGAAGGGAGGACTCGCCTGTGGAATTGTCAGCTAGCGCCTGCGCTCCATTGAGAGAGAGATCCTTGCCACGAGGATCGGTTGGGTACAAATACAAGCTTTCCAACGTTTGAGCACAAGCATCCAGTAGGAGCCGCATCCCGTCCACGCTATTAAGGCTCATATGACGGAACCGGATCCCCCCAAAAAGTTCAATCATATCCTTCAAAAGGCCCGCCCTCGTGAAATATGTCATCACCAGAGATCCTTGTAGTGGAGGGGCGAAGAGTGGAATAAGCGTCAGGTCGTCCACTGGTTCATGCACGGAATAGCCTCCATCGTAGAGGAGTCTGAGGTTTGCCAGGTGTTGAAACAGTCCGATGAAGTAAATGATTTGTCGGCGTGACCCTCTTGGTTCTTTCAGGGAGAGGAATTTAACCGTCGGCATGAAGTGCCCAAAGTACCGTTGAATCCTTGGCACGAAACTGGCGATGTCCAGGTAGTCAATCATGAGCTGCTCCACATTGTTCAGTGCGCGAAATCGGCGTAGTATACAGCGATTGAGCCGTTTTGAGGAAAACGCATTGGCAGGATCACAGCGGTCGTATCCCCGGATCCAGAGCGTCTTGACCAAAGGAAGCAAACCAAGCGCATGCATGTGCGGGAGGGGGTTGGGCCACCGTAATTTTCGGCACGATGAATAACTGGGTTCAATGAAGACTGCGTGGTGGAGGTGAGGAACGCTGGCGATGTACCAGGAGTAACAAGTTAGGGAGCATGTGCGGAGACTCCACACGTCACCAAAGAGGTAGGTAATGATTTCTCTAACGACTTCCAGGGGAAGCCTGGCGGCGGGGGATGCGCGTGTGGAAGAGGTCTCAGGAGGTGCACCCCCGGAACACATCCTCTGGATTTTAACCTGACTTCGATACCAAACCTGCTTGACGAGGAGCTCAACCGCTGAAGTAGCAATCATGATTAAACAGAAGACGAGAAATAGGCGGTATGCCTACCTGATAACGAGGATGTGGGAGTTTTCTTTGGCAGCGTCATGGTTTTGCCTCAGGAGGTTGGATTCGGGTGAGGCCACTGTCACACCTGGTGTGGAATTTCGTCACGTGTGCCCTCGTCGTGAGAACGGGGAGTCAAGCCGGGAAGGTCCGGACGTCGGTACTTAGACTATATACTTATAGTAGATGAAGGGCAGGTGTGACAGTGATTGGGTATTTCCGGGCCGTTCTTGAACTAGAACTCTCTGGCAGTCTCTCATCGTTCGATACCTTAGGTTCGACCTGGACAACTTCAAAGGAAAGCCACTGCTCCGTACCGGTGGAGGCCTGGGGTTTACCAGGTGATTTACGCTGGTAACCTGTTACTGCCCTTCCCTTGACCTTTACCAACGCGCTAAATCTTGCATTTTGTGCAGGCGTGATGGCAATGCGACGATTGTCGGAAGAAAGCCTATACTCTCTGTCTCCGTTTGGCATGTCACGGTGCACACAGTGTACAGGGTATTGGCTGACTACCCGTGTGCAGATCGAGTATGCGACCTCTGGCCATCCGAAACCACGCAATTTGTGCATGACCTTTCCCTCCCGTTTTTTGCCCTCACATACCCTCAAACACCAACTGTCTCGCTTCCACCATGTTTCTACCGGGCCTCTTCTCCTCGCTCACGCACGTCCTTCGGCTCCCATATCCTTGGGTCCTTGTATTCGCAGGTGCCGGACTGGATTCGTCGTTTCTCGACCTTCGTTTATGGTACCCACAAAGTTGACCCACCGCGCCAGCAGCCAGAGCTCAAATGCGGTGCCCCGCCGTATAATCATAGTTCCTTCACCGATCAACTCAACCCTGCTCGCAAGTTTATCAACATCCCTCCTGGTCCCTCCGTTTGCAGCACAGCCAGTCCGCGAGTCGAAGCAAGCGCCCCCTTCTGTCGAAAGTCCTCGTCCCCCTTCAAATCCTACCTCCCAATCATCAGGCTTCAACCCGCTCCCACTCCGTTTCCCTCCCACAGCAAGGCACCGAAGGGTCGAACCGCACCAAAATCTCCAACGCCGGCTCCGTTAACGACTGACACGGATGTCTACTGTATACGTTTATCTCACGATCGTGCCCCAACCCACGGCGCTCACCGCATCATTGGCCGGGCCCCCTTCCGCTCGCTTTCTCAGCTCACCTTATCTGCAAGCAGGCCAACGTCAAAGCAGCAGGGTCAGTCCTCCCCCCCTCCGCGTCAGCTTAGCAACCCTGCTCCCAGCCCTCCGATGTAGGCACCCGTAACCCTTTCCCATGGACACTAACCATTCGGTCCCCAGCGTATTCCTCAACACCTGACAATCACGAACGTGAACACAACCAACGGTGATCCCGGTCGTACGGGGTGCTGACCTCTTGTGGAGGTTGAGAGCGGAAGGAACGGCGCTGGATACGTATGCGCCAATCTGGTCTACCTCCATTTTGAAACTTACATTCCGTGTCGATAGTTTTCTGAGGAGTTTTCCTCAACGACCATGCCGAAGGGAGCCGTGTTGAATATCGTGAAAAAAAACTTACCCCAATTGACCAACTACGACCTCGACTTGGCCCACCTTTAACGGTTTCCACGGGCTTGACACCATCTCCCCCTCTCCACATCGACGACGTCGCCACGACTGGAACGAAGACCTCTACCGTTAACAAAATGGATTATGGAGATGGCCTCGGGACCCACAATCCTGACTATGTGGCGGACTACCCGACCAGTGCTTGTATCGATGTTTTCCCCTTGAGGGTGTGGTTCGAGTTGTACGGTCGGTCGGAACTTCTTGCTCCAGATACTTCTCTCATTTTTCGCTCGAAGTCCAAGCTCGTATTCAAGAGCAAGGTTTCGTATCACTCCATCGCCCATCCGGAGATGTCCACGTCCGTGATAAGATCAAGTGGCTCGTCAGGGTTGGCCATGTGGAATTAGGACAGGAAGGTCGCCACTGAAATCTGGTCACCGCGTATGCCCGCCGCCATGGAACCACTGGATGCACCATAACTTACCCCCCCCCAATGGTGTCCGTGGCCGAACCCACCACCACCGCACCCGTGACTCCCTTTGTCACTCGGGCATCTCCAAGGACTTCAACTCTATTCGGATCCGCCTTTACTTCCCCGACTTTACCCCTGCCTGGAACCATTACTCACGGTGCGTGGGTCAATGTGGAACCTGTCGTTGCGAAGGGTCGTACCGAGCGAATCGAGCCGTAGGTCGAAAGCCCCCCTTGCCCACCCCGCCATTGATCTGTCCATAGGTGTGGGGTTTCGTTTATCGGTATGGTACTCCTGTGGAATGTCGAGTTCAAACACCTCGGTGTGCATCAAGGTAACGGGGTCGTCAAACTGTGGAATCACAATACCCGTGGAGCGAAAGTTCTTGAGAGAACCGTCGAAGTACCCAACCTTCTGCTGGCCACGTCACCACTGGCCCGGGTTCTCAGGAATCTGGCATTGGGGGGAAGGGAATGGTGTATAGCTCACCCGCTGTTCGTGCGGTTTGGGGGACCGCTGGACTCGTATCAGTGTTATGTAGGACCACCCATCCTCGCTGCCTTCCCTCACAATGTATCACCCCTCGAGGTTGACTGTCCATAACGTGCGGAATATACATATCGGGTTCCGTTAGTTGGGATCTGTTCCTCGATATCCTGGGCTCTTCGCGTGCCGTATGCCTGAATTGAAGGCTCAAGCATGGAGACGGCACCAATATTTGGCGCGGCCGTTTCCCCCGTAGCAGGGATAGATGTGGGTGAGGGCAACGACTAAAAGCCTAGGATCCGCTCAGCGGATTGCCGGAGCGACTGGGGTCGCCCAACCCGTGTGAATCCTAGTCTGCCAGAACCCCCACCTAAGCCTCGTGAGGAGCGCCGTTGTCCCTCATCCACCTTCATCACCACCCGTCGTGCGCACGCAGAGACCAACTGAAATCATCCCCGCTTCGCTGACCGAGAGGAAACCGATCCTCCAGCTCATCGTCAAAAGTACCCACCAAGAGGTTCAAAACTTTCGAATAAAACTCCTTGAGTAGCTCCGTGGACGATAGAAGTTTTCCCAACCAGGCCCAACCCCTCCCGAATCCGTCGCTTTGATTCAAACCCGCTCTCTCGCATCGCCTCTCTCTCTCTCTCTCTCTCTCTCTCGGTCAACCCTTTCCTTCCACTCTCTCTCGGTCACTCTTTCCTGTCACTCTCTTCGGCCAACTTCCGCTCTCCCGTTCAACTCTCACTTTCTCAGTCGACTCTTGCTCTCGCAGTCAGCTCCTACTCTTTCGGTCGGTTCTTACCTGCCACGTGCTCTTGCTCATCCCCCCCCCCTTCCACATTTTCCCGGTCAATTCCTTCCTGCCACTCTCTTCAGCCGACTCTCTCCTGACCCTCACTTCGGCCAACTCCCGCCCTCCCGCTGTCTCGTTCAACTCTCGCTCTCTCATTCAACTCTCGCTCTCTCATTCAACTCTCGCTCTCTCGTTCAACTCTTGCTCTCTCGTTCAACTCTCGCTCTCTCAGTCAACTCTCGCCTCCCTCACTCTCTCAGCCAACTCCCACTCTTTCGGTCAACTCTCCCCTTCCGCTCTTGGTCAACTATCTCCGTCACACTCTCCTGGCCAACTCCTCTCTCAGTTGATCATATCTCTCCCAACTACCAAAATGTTTCCATATGATCCCCCCCTTATCTACTCTTGACCTGGATGGGCCTGGGAGGGTTGCGGCGATTGTCTTCGGCAGTTTAACATCAGCAGGAGCCTTGGCAACAGTCATTGCATTCTTTTACAATGTGGCATGCCATTACTCCCTTGGTGTTGACTTGCGTTGGATTGATCAGACGATCAAGATGACTGTTCCGGCTTTCACTGGCAAGGATCATCAAGTTAACTTCATGGGAGACGTTCATGAGTGAGTTTGATTTTGCTCCAGTCCCAAAGGTATCTTATATTCACCATGGTCAAGTTGTACCCTACTTGTTACATATGCCAAGGACCAGCTTGGATTTAAGTTCTTCTGCCATCCCATGCAGATTTACAAGTGTGTGACTAAGGCCCGGAGGTCTGTGGCTCAATTGAAAAAGAGTGTCTGGGTGAGTTCTTCCATGAAATAGGATGAATGCACCTGATGAAGAGTAGGCAGAGCAAGTGAGTTGTGTTAATCCCCACGGAGTTCCTGCCGCCCCTGGTGGTGGAGGGAATGGAGGTGGTGGAGGGAATGGAGGTGGTGGGGGTAATGGAGGTGGTGGAGGTGGAGGAGGTACTGGTGCTGGTGGCCCTGGCAACACTCAACCCCCTGGCTCTGGTGGTCCTCAACACCCCACTTCTGGTGGTTCTCAACACCCTGGTTTTGGTGGCCTTCAACCCCTCATTCCTCATAACCCTCTTATTAAACCAGGACCAAACACTCCTCCCATGAACTCCCAAGGCCCTGCTTCTATCCACCTTGTCAACCTTCCTGTCAACCCACCCATCCAATGTGCAGGTACAGACCTTGAGTTGGGTATCCACCATAATGATGGAAGTAGTACATACTTCTATGTTCCATAGGATGAGGGACCTTCCCTTCACTTTTCTTACAAGCTGAAATTGTACAATCACCGTTATCCTGGAATAGCAGATTGAAATACTGCATCCCCCTGCATCCCCCTGTAACCTGATGGTTCATTGGGTGAGTCCTGTCATACTGTGGAGTCTTGAACCCCAAATAGTGTCAGGGCCAACCTTGGTGGCCAGTCCTAGTCAGTTGAATAGGACAGTCAATTCACTTGCTATCAAGTATTGGTGGTGAGATACAATGGATCTAGATACAGCCACTTCCAGATTAAGGTCTGTTCTCAGCCACCAGGCTGTGTAGGGGAGGGGATGAAGGGTGATAGTAATCAGAGGGGAAGGGGTAGGGTGTTGGAGGGTAACACAAATTCAAGTATCAGAGACTGGCTGGCCCTGGAGATAAGATAGAACCTTGTGTTGGTAAAATATGGGAGAGGAAGACCAAGAGAACAAGGGGGTGGTGCTTGGGTCACTCAGAAAACCTTCTCTAGGTTCTTCAGTTGCAAAGTAGGAAGCAAGAGGGATCCTAAGTTATCAAACTTAGGGCATACAGGGAGTACCTACTGGACTATATAAAGGAGTGGTTTGGGATACCGTGCAACAGACCACAGCCCAGAGGGGAAATGAAGTTGGTCATGGGAACAGATGAGTCAGAAGTGGAAAGGAGTGTGGGTCATACAGGGGGGCTAGATCAAGGCTGGGCCATGGAGGAAGCATGATGGATAAGCAGGCCATAGGAAGAAAGGGCTGAGACAATGGAACAATGGAGAATGACGAAGGGGATATGGCAACAATGGGAATGGGAGAGAATTGATGAGCTATATTTAGGTGGAGTCATGAAATGTGGAGGATGGTGATTGGTTGGAGGGGAAGGGGGTGATAGGAATCCTAGGACAGCATGGAATCCCCATTTACATTGGAACACGCCGCATTGACCCCTCCCCCCCCACCTCCCCCTCCCGCTTGCCAGCCACAACCTCACCCGACCCTACGACAGACTCGACTCCCAGATACTAACAATGCCCCCCAAGAACCGCCTTGCGACAACAGATCGCACTCACTTGACCATCCCCCCCAATGAACAACACCCCTCCCCGCAACCAACTCCACATCTGGCAACAAAACCTCAACAAACACTGGGGGCAGAGGGGGTCTTACCTGGCAGGTACATTGAGAGTTTGTTGAGAGTTTTTAAACAATTTACCCACACTTTACCCAGTGGGTAAATGGTAAGCAAATTCTCAATGTACTCACCACTTTGATCTTGATGGGATCAGTGGGTAAGTTTTGAATTTAACCCAAATGAACCCATCAAAGAGCCCCATGAGTTCTTCTTTGAAAGAGCCCAGTGGTTTCTTTCACAAATTTGATCAAAATTTGCCCACTATTTGCCTGAGCCACTCATTAAGAGTTCTTTCAAAAAATACTCAGCAATTTGCCCAAAACATACTTAACAGTGTGCTTGGTGGATTCTTTGGGGGTTCATGGTAAAACTGAACCAAATTGAGAGTTTTTTTTGAAAATGTTTAAATGAACCTGCTAGGTATGTTTTGGGCTAATTGCTGGGTATTTTTTGAAAGAACTCTCAATGAGTGGCTCAGGCAAATAGTGGGCAAATTTTGATCAAATTTGTGAAAGAAACCACTGGGCTCTTTCAAAGAGGAACTCATGGGGCTCTTTGATGGGCTCATTTGGGTTAAATTCAAAACTTACCCACTGATCCCATCAAGACCAAAGTGGTGAGTACATTGAGAATTTTCTCACCATTTACCCACTGGGTAAAGTGTGGGTAAATTGTTTAAAAACTCTCAACAAACTCTCAATGTACCTGCCAGGTAAGACCCCCTCTGCCCCCAGTAAAATCGCTTACTGCACAGCTACATCTCCTCAACACCGCCTCCCCAAAAGAATGGGACATCCTACTTTTACAAGAACCATGGTTTGGCAACACAGTAACACGTGCCACACACTCATGGAGAGTGTTATACCCCGACATCTACTATGAAAACAAAACGGCTAACCTAAGATCAATCATCCTTATCAATACCAATATCTTGACTGACTGCTATGAACAGATCCAGCTGCAGAGCACGGACGTAACAGGTGTGTGGATAGTAATGGACACAGGTCCCGTTACGGTGCTCAACATCTACAATGACTGTAGTCACAACACAGCCATTGATGAAGTAGTGGCATATCTCACCCGCACCTTTCCAGATGACGTTATACCGGACGGTAAACACATTGTCATGGCAGGTGACTTCAACAGACACCACAGCTGGTGGGAGGACGAGAGTAATACTCACCTCACAACCAGCGAAGTGATGATCCAACCACTCCTGGATGTAGTATACCGCTTTGACCTAGGGATGGCACTACCCCTGGGGATCCCCACCCTGCAGGCCCTCCTAACAGGTAACTGGACACGCCCAGACAATGTCTGGTGCTCTAGCCACATGGCTGACCTCTTCACCCGATGTAATACTGACCCGGGACTATGCAGCCCCAACACTGACCATCTCCCCATCCTTTCCATACTCAATCTCCCCCCCACTCACAACTCCTCAAAGCCCTACCGCAACTTCCGTGCTATAGACTGGGAGGAGTTCATGGACACACTGACAACACTTTTATCCCACAGTGAACTCCAAAGACTAACCTCTGATGTAGAATTCAACGCGGCTCTCCGCACAATCAACACGGCACTAAGTGAAACAATTGAAATGGTAGTCCCAGTCTGCAAGCCCTTCCCAAACACAAAGCGATGGTGGTCAAGCAAGCTGGGAGAACTTCACAAGAAGAAGAATCGCCTGGCCAGATCATCATATCGCTGGAGAGGCCTCCTGGACCACCCCGCCCACCAAAATCACCAACTGGCCTCGAAGGAGTATGCCAAAGCAATCGAGACAACGAAGAAAGAACATTGGGAAAACTGGCTTCTGAGTGCTGCAGAAAGAGACATATGGACGGCAAATAAGTACGTAACTGACCCCCCAACAGATGGGGGAAAGTTGTGTATCCCTTCGCTCAATTACATGGGACCGGATGGAACGACACTCAGTAGTACTTAACAAGTTTCTTTAGACAAGGTGAGAAGATGTCCTGGCTTCCCAATGGGATATCTCACAGGTTGTCTAATGCTCCTAGGGGAGTAGATTCAGTTATGGCTGGTCTAATACCCAAAAGGGGATAGGATTGGAATCTAGGCCTGGCTAGTCTAATGTCCGGTGGAGGGGGAGGAGCTGTAGAATTGATGGGGAATCAAATTCCCAATGGGGAATCAAATTCCCAATGGGGAATTGCCTTTTTGGGAGGCTGATAGATTATATAAGCAGGTGATGGGATTGTCCAAAAAAGACAATTGAATTGCCAAAAGGGGAAATAAAATGGTGAAAAATTGATGCATTTGGGGAAACAAAATTGTCTATTTAGGAAATTCTAAAAAAGGAAATTTTGATGGATTATGTAAGCATGTCAAAGATGATGAAATTTTCTTTGCTCTGGGGAAGCAAAATTGCCTTTTGAGGAAATTATTAATTACATAATTCATCAAAATTACCAAAAAAGGAAATTTGATAGTACTTGTATCCCAAAAAAGGAAATTTTTGATGGCTACATATGTGATCCAAAAATGATTTTGCAATACTATTTCCTTTTTTGGTAATTTTGATGGGACCTACATTCCAAAAAAAGAAATTTTTGATGGCTGCATTTTTTGATGCAAATATCATGATAGAATAAATTTTCCTGTTTTCAAAATTTGATGGATTATGTAAGTATATCTCATTACCTCCAAGGGAGTGCAGAAGTGGACGTGGATGTTAACAATACCTAACCTAGCCCTACTCATGGACGTCAACGGTACCTAACCTAACCCTAACCTAACCTAACCCTAACTTTACCTAACCTAACCTAACCTAACCTTACCTTACCTAACCTAACCTTACCTAACCTAACCTAACCTTACCTAACCTTACCTAACCCAATCAAACCCTACCTAACCTTACCTAACCCAATCAAACCTAACCTTACCTAACCTAACCCTACCTAACCCAATCAAACCTAATCAAACCTAACCTAATCCTACCTAACCAAACCTAACCCTAACCTAACCTAACCCTAACCTAACCTAACCTAACCCTAACCTAACCTAACCTAACCTAGGCCCATCTGGCTCACCCTGTGCTTACCAAATCGAAAACATGCCCAAACTAAGCTTAGCCTTATTCCAGATGTTCATGATGTCATCTTACCTAATCTGGGATCATTGAATGCTGGGGAACTGTGATCAGGACCAGGCTTGGTGGCCAGGTTCCTGTTGGGTGTGAGCACTGTGTCTGTCAAACCACATCCACCAGATCCAGGGTCTGGGCTCAGGGTCCGGTTGGGGTCCAGGCCAGGGGTCCAGACCTACCCAGTGGTCTAGATCCAGCACCCAGACCATGTGCCTGGGTTTTGGTCTAGCCAGGTTGAGGGATTGGGTTCTGAGATCCAGCCAGACCCAACCCTGATCACAAACTGGTTTCAGGTTCCCAGCTCTAGTCTCTGGACACAAGCTCCAGATTTGATCTGAGCCTAGGCCTGGGTCTAGATGCTGGGTCTGGACCATTGGGTGAGTCTGGACCCCTGGCCTGGACCCCAACTGGACCCTGAGCCCAGACCCTGGATCTGGTGGATGTGGTTTGACAGACACAGTGCTCACACCCAACAGGTCTGAGGAATGAAGCAAATCGACAACCCAGAATGTCCGCACTGCAAGAGTGGGATTCGTAAAACTATCCCCCACTTTCTCCTCATATGTCCACACTATGCGGCGGCAAGATGACTCCTCCACTCAAAACTAAGGCGTGATGCTTCCTCAATCCTCTTCCTCCTTGGCACATGCAAAGGGATTCCCCACCTGCTACGATACATAAGCAACTCAAACCGACTCAAAACGACCTTTGGAGAAGTACGCCCACCCGACAACTTCGAACTCAAGGAAAAAGAAACTAAGAAAAAGCAAACAAACAAAGATGAGGAAGAATAATCACCCATCGGAGAGTCCTCCCATCAATCACAATCGCGGGAGAATCTGGAGGAAACAAGAATAGCGGTAACAGGAGAGAAACCAACCTGGGTGAGTCTCTCTTATTTTCTCACACACTAACTACCCCAGACACCACCTCACAACCCCCCCCCTACAAATAGACGTATGACAGACCTACACACCACAAGAAGGATCACACGAAGGGAAGAAAGGGAAAAAGGGAGAAGGAGAAGGCGAGGAGAAGGGAAATGCCGGGCTAACTCAACATGCGCTCCCATAGAATCTCATAATGCGTAAAATAGGTGTCACCGCCTTAGCGCAATAAACCAGTAATTAAAATAAAATAAAAAGGAATCCCCATCAGGGTCACCTTTTCCTCTGCCAAAACCTCCAACATGACTATCACTAACCAATGACTCCATGATCTTCTGTTCAGGGGACAGCCCTTCTGACTTCAGCCTAATGGGCTCTACCAGTCCAACAGCTTGACCTCCAAGATTATCTCCCAGGGTTCATTTGTGAACTGGTCTACCCATGCCCAGATGTATGATGGTGACAACATCAAGGAGACCTTTCATAATCTGTACCTAGGTGACACTATCTGGGCAGTAGCAATCTCAGCAGAGTTCTCCTTGGAGGACCCTAGGAAGGAGATCTTCAAGCCTTTGGTGGAGCTCCTCAAGAGAGGGATTTATGACTGGGAGCTTTTGGGAAGGGAGGAATGATATGGAGGAAAGATTAATGTGGTTTCCAGCAGTGTGATAACCATCTCTTCAACAATATTGTTGAGCTGCACCAAAGGTAGTATGGCCACATGGTTCTTTGCACATCATGCTGACCTGTTCTTCCAGTGGAATGAAGAAGTGACCAAGTGTAAGGAGCTGGGCACTGTAATTTATTGGCAAGCCCAGAAATTGGAAGAGGCAGATGTGTACACCAAATCCTTGGATATGGGATTGGGAGAGATGGGGGAACAAGGAGGATCTGATTGAAACAAAACTTGTGCTGTATATAATCATTAGTATTCCTCATCTTGACCTTCATCATCTTCATCTTCATCCTCGGAGACCTCCAACCCAGTAGCCATCATCCTTTCCTTGTCTCTCCTCCTCTTACTACTCAGCTCATCCAAAAGGACAAGCAGGTCTTCCTGTTCCTTCTCACTTTCCTTCCTCTTCTCTTCCCCTTCGGCGACTTGCTGTTTCAGTGATTCTACCTGATCTTTCAGGGACTTAATCCAAACCCCCGTTCGGTAAATCTGGAATGGGGGAGATCAATAAACTGTGCGTACCTCATCATCTTTGGGTTTGCTCGAGGCGGTCAAATCCTTGATGTTCTTCTGCAATGTCTGAATTTCCTGTGCCTGGTTAGAAATCACCTCCCGCAGCGAAGCCAACAGCATATGCGTCTCCTGGTCAACCCCTTGACCAGAACCAGCGCCCGAGGTGGCGGTAGCAGACGAATTTGGGTCCATCGCGACAGCCCTCTGCGCAGTGTCTAAAAGCAAGGATCCCGATGAGTCGTGAAAACCGGTGTTCAAAGAACACATCACTACAGTAGTTTGACTTCCAAAAGTCCAAGAATGCCCAATCAAACCAGGCCTCTGCCTCCCCATCGACTTCGGCGTGGACGCTCGCTTCTTTTGGTGTTGGGTATCCCAGGACGAACGATTCTGGTTCGATTTCTCTGAACCGCACATCCTCTTTCGCGCTGCCAATCTTGGCGGTCAGTGTGTCAACACCTAGTCGGGTGATGACCTGGTGGATCGTTGCCCTAGAAGTCAGTCAGTTTCCTCCGACTTTGACAGTAGCCAACCATATGTTTCCATACCTTGTTATTTCCCCTGGTTCGCGGTTGAACTCATAGCAGGTCCCAAGAAGGAAGGCACACAACGGTGGGATGAGACTGTCAGACGCTTCAACGGGTTGTCCGATAGGTTCTACCAACTGGGGGGACAACGTTCAACACCGCGATCCATCATCCCATCGAAGAAAAAATGACGCACCAGGGTAAGTCCCCCAGCCTCCAGGTACGCCCGAACGCTCTTCGGGTCGTTCCATAACCACTGGACCAACAAACAAATATAGTTGATAATAATCCGATCCCATTCCCGAGTCTCCCTCGTCGGAGAGTCGCCAACCTGCATCTTTGGACGGGAGATGAATGCCAACGAAAGGTGCTCGGTTAAAATCTGCATCAGTGGCAACGGCTCGTCCTCATCCTCAGGTGGTGGTGGAGGTGCACTCCCACCGTTGTCGGCTGGGACGAACATGTGACCTTCGCCAGAGGTGGGCCCGTCCACTGGAGGGGGGACAATTTGTAGAGCGGCAGCTCTCGCTCGGGGACTTCCCCCGATCAGGTGAACAAAGATGAGAGAGGCGAATTGGGTTGAAGTTATCGCCGCGATATCAAGAGGAGCATTGTTGGGAGTGATCAGACAATGGAGGAGGGGGGTTATCGGTGAAGGGCCTGCGGGTACCCGTCAGGTAACGCCAAAGAGGATGAGTCTCGAAACTCACCTTCCCGTGGGAGCATGCTTTGCACAATTGTCTCCTTGACCTTATCCTCGTTCACGAAGTTCTACAACAAGTTAATCGATCGTCGGCGAGTACGAAAACCCTACTCACATAGAATACTCGCAAAGCGGATGCTCTCAGGTCCAGTGAATCCATTCTCCTCGGTGGGGCGATCGTGCCGTTATACTCGGCGTGAAGAATCAGCTCGACAAGGACATCGAATGCCGAGGAGGATTCCAACCGGTCCCACTCTTCCCCGTTCGTGCCCGGGACGGGGATGTACGGTGTGACGATCATCTGTGTGAGCGGTAGGTTGAAGTCGTCAGGTAACAAGTTAAGTGCCTTCGTCTTCACTCGAGTAGGAGCATTGGAAGCCAAAGCTAGTTCCATGAGGCAACGAGCAGTAGTCCACGTAGCTTGTGTCTATTCATCGAAGCAGAGTTGTGAATATCAACGCCTTGGTAGGGACAAAAGGCGACAGACTTTACTGGCTTTGGACGAGACCAGTAGGCCAACTATACCCACCACGAGAGATGTGTTAGCCTCTTTAAGTTCGTCCCAGAACTGAAGAGCGAATTGTTGAGGTGCAGGTTCTTGGAGGGGTAGGTCGGGGGGGAACTGAAGAAGAGAGAGGAGGACGGCTGGGAAAGTACTCTCGCGGAAATAATTCTACAGACCGCGTAAGTAGACGCGGAAAAATAGAGAGGGAGAAAATCACACCTACCTGGTTCGCACTGTTGAACCGGAGAAGGGTATCCACGCATGTCAGAGCGGACTCGGCATTGATACGACTTTCTATGCCCCCTTCGGTCTCAATGATGTTGAACAATTTTTCAAAAGCACCCTGGAAGGCGAGAAGCTTTTGGATATCTTGGTTCTTCGAGATCAGCAGCTCCCAGAAACCAAGGCTTTCTGTAAACGTCACTGTCAAGCTATCCCCACGCAGAACGGATACTGACCGTTGCGCATCATCTCCCGCGGATCATCCAACATCGCGAGCGCGACCGCCGGTCCAGTTGGAAGCGTGAGGAAGTACTGTTGTGTCTTCGCTCTACGATGCTTGAGCAGAACACCGAGCAGCTTCAACGTGGCGGTACGGGGGGTGAAGGCCTGCTGGGAAGCCAACACAAGGAGTTTATGTACCGCCCTATCATCCCCTAGGACGGCGTCCATGTACTTCGGCCCTAAGGTCCTCATCGAGGGATCGTCCTCCGGATCGCATAGCAGATTCAACGTCTCCACCACGGGGAGTGCGATATCTGGGTCTACCTCCGCATCGTTCTCCAACACCTCTAGAAGGCCACGTAAAGCGTGATCGCCGACAGCGGAGCGGAGCTTGTGATCTTTTGCGAGTCCTTTGAGGGCCAGGATGGATGCTCGGCGATCAGAGAGGAGTGTCGACGGCCCGAGTCGGTCTGCGAGCTTTGCGATGGCCTCGAGAGGAGACTGAGGGGCGCCCGTCGGCCCACGGATGGCGATATACGTTTGTGAGAAGAAATCCATGGCCGACATTTTGGAGGAAAGGCTTTAAGCGCGTTGCGGGCGCCAGTCGCCGCCTCAGTGTGCACATTGATCGCGGTGTTTAGTCTGCAGCGTACGTCGATACGCATCAACGATTGCCGATTATCGAAACCGTTTGGTTGGTTACCTGTGTTTGGCAGGGATCGCGTCTAAGGTGTCAAGGACTGTAGGTCGGTATCGATAGATGTGTAAGTGCACAAGGGTTATTGGGTTATATGCTACAGACGGGAGTTGGAAGGAGGAAGGAGAGGCTAACAGATATCGGCTTCGAAACACTTCTCCACGATCCTCTGCTGCTGTATGACAAGGTCCCAAGAGTGATATCCGAACGCACTGGGGATATCCTTCCAAACATTATCGCGGCCACCCAACATGTGTTCCATCGTCACCCTCGCGCACGCTTTGCAACAATACTTCTGCAACTCCATCCACTGCTCCATGTTCATGATATCCAACGCCGAGGGGTGTGCGATGGACCCCTTAGAGTTCATGAAGAACCAGACTCGCATCAACCACTCAAAACAGGTAACCCCCGTCTCTTGCCTCTCCGATCCGTCACACCCCAAAGTCGGGAGGTCGAGCGTCGTCCCGCTTATGGTGAATTTTTCCATGAAACTGAACACCTGGCTCTCCCGCATCCGGATCAGCCTCTCCCGACCCGCGAGAACGGTGACCGCATGTTTTCGCGGAAGTTGGTACAGGGAGCCATCGGAAGCACTCGGATACGGGGATTCCATGGAATCGGCAGGGACGCCGTGGGTGATCCAGTCCAACGGCCACTGGGCGATGTAGTAGTAAAGGAGGGGGAGTACGGCGACCAGTTGATACTCTGCGGAGATGACAGCGAGAGAGTAGAGGACGTAGGGCTTGTAAACTAGGATGGGGTTTTTGGAGTAACAGCCCTCGACGAGGCTTGGGACGCGTTGGTGGTAGTTGAGGCTGGTAGGAAGCATGTTCCACAAGTATTCCAGGGCGCAGCGGCGCATGGCAGGGATGAAGTGAGCCTCCGATCGACGCAGATAAACCTCGAGAGCTGCGAGAGGAATGGTAGAGCGTTTTGATATTGACCTAGGAAGGGGTCATTCTCCGAGCCAGAGATGGGAGAGGTGGGCTGACTTACGGTCGTTCGTACATCCACTTGAGCACATACATTACATCAACAGGGTCCTGGCCACCGTATTTTAGGACCCACACGCCATCTAGGAATATCTCATCAGAGGTCTCCGGGTTCGGGTAGTCCCAGTCGACGATCGTGCAGAATGGCTCGGCGCCACTGTCCTTCAGGACGCGACGATGAACGCGACAAAGCATAGAACCTTTCTGATCATAGGCCCAGATGATCACGTCGCCGTCTTCGAACCACAGGTCTCTGCACCTCGCCACCCCTTGAAGGGGTTTTGGGGTTCGGGTTTTGCTCCTTTGGGTGGATTGGTAGGTGGCGGGATCGGGTTGAAGGAAGAGCAGGGATTCGTGTCTTCGCGGGGTGCGATCCCGTTGCTTGGCCGAACCGGCGGTTTGGTTGGGCAGAGGGTTGTTCGCGTTGACTTGGGGGGACATGATGAATGCGCGAGATTCAGGTGGACAGCTCGTGAGGAGCGTCAGTGGTGGTTGGAAAGAAGAGGGGGTGTGCCGACCATGGGAATGGTCGTGTATTTGTGGCCCATGGCGTGGGGTCCCGGCCGCGGAGTGCAGCAATACAAGGGCCAAGTGAGTCCGTGGAGATAAGCGCCCGAAGATGACCTACCCAACTAGGTTTTTGCGCTTTGAACTGACCGACGTAAGTATCGGTAAAGTTCAGCGTATCGGTACGCCGGCACGGTCGCAGCAGGCGGTGCTGAGACGGAACAGTTGCGGAGCTTGCTGGCTGGGGGGTTCGGAAGGGGGACCGAATAAAACAAGCGCAAACAATCAGTCGGTAAGGGCAAGCGGTAGCGCTAC
>Ga0307509_10005609_pt1 | contig 17385 bp, 9 predicted proteins | sample 10_EM_MG_FD_202245 | JGI IMG/M metagenome (GOLD analysis project Ga0307509, IMG submission 202245) | Populus trichocarpa ectomycorrhiza microbial communities from riparian zone in the Pacific Northwest, United States - 10_EM | ecosystem: Host-associated > Plants > Roots > Unclassified | place... | reverse complement strand
AATGCCGAGTTGGAGCAGCGCGTCGAGGAGCGCACAGCCCAGCTGGAAGCGGCCAACAGTGAGCTGGAGGCATTCTCCTATTCCGTCTCTCACGACCTGCGTGCCCCTCTGCGGGCCATCGACGGCTATGCCAGGATTCTGATAGAGGATTACGAAGCCCGGCTTGACGACGAGGGGAACAGGGTTCTCACCGTAATCACGAAAAATGCCCGGAGGATGGGGCAACTGATCGACGACATCCTGGCCTTCTCCAGGATTGGTCGCAAGGAGATGAGGCACTCGGCCGTAGCAATGCATGACCTTTGCCGGGAGGTGTTCGATGAAGTGGCTGGAGACGAAGGGGAACGGGCAATCAGGTTCAGCCTGGCGCCGCTTCCGCAGGCTATGGGGGACCCGGCCCTCGTTCGCCAGGTCCTGCAGAACCTGCTGTCGAATGCCGTCAAGTACACCAGGCCGCGGCAGACCACGGAGATCGAGGTGGGCTGCCGCGGCGAAGCTGGAGAGAACATCTACTTCGTGCGGGACAACGGCGTTGGTTTCGACATGAAATACAGCGACAAACTGTTCGGTGTGTTTCAGAGGCTGCACGGTGCCGAGGAGTTTGATGGAACCGGGGTCGGGCTGGCGATCGTGCAGCGCATCGTCCAGCGGCATGGCGGGCGGGTCTGGGGCGAGGGCAGGAAGAACGAAGGGGCGACCTTTTACTTCACTCTCCCGGCTGGAAATGCGCCGGTTGGGGATTACACCCTCCGGAGCGACAACCGGGAAGCCGTTTCGATAAAATCCAATACGGAGAGACTTATCAATGTTATCGCATGCGATTGAAATACTGCTGGTGGAAGACAACCCGGAAGACGCGGAGCTTACCATCAGGGCGCTCAGAAAGAAAAACATGGCCAACAAGGTCTGCCATGTCAGAGACGGCGAAGAGGCGCTGGACTACCTCTTCGGCACAGGAAGCTACGCCGGCCGGGATATCAACGCTACCCCCAAGGTTGTGCTTTTGGACCTGAAGCTGCCGAAGGTGAACGGCATCGAGGTGCTGACCCGCATAAAGAGCGACGACCGGACCAAGCACACACCAGTGGTGGTCCTGACCTCATCCCACGAGTGCCGGGACCTGGAGGAGTGCTACCGGCTCGGAGCCAACAGCTACATAGTCAAGCCGGTGGAGTTCGACAGCTTCATCAAAGCCGTCACGGAGTTGAGCCTTTACTGGATGCTGCTCAACAAGCCGCCGTGTTGTTAATTAGGACGGGAGGCATGATGGAAAAAGAGTTACGCATACTCGTGCTGGAGGACACGGCGAGCGACGCCGAACTCCAACTGCGGGAGCTGAAGCGAAATGGTATAAACCATACCGACAGGCGCGTGGAAACGGAACATGATTTTCTGCGCGAGATGGAGTCATGGTCTCCGGACCTGATCCTGGCGGATTACTCCCTGCCCGACTTCGATGGCCTGTCCGCCCTGTTACTGGCCAAAGAGATGTCCCCGGAGGTCCCCTTCATCTTCGTCACCGGCACCATGGGGGAGGAAATTGCCATCGAGACTCTGAAAAACGGAGCCACCGACTATGTCCTGAAAGACAGGCTCGCCAGGCTGGTTCCGGCGGTGAAAAGGGCCATGGCCGAAGCCGAAGACAGGAAGAGACGCAAAGAGGCTGAAGAGGCGCTGCTGAAGGAGACCCACGAGCGGCTGCGGACACTGGAAGAACTCCACGATAAGGACCAGTTGCTCCTGCAGCAGAGCCGCCAGGCCGCCATGGGGGAGATGATCGGCAATATCGCCCACCAGTGGCGCCAGCCGCTGAACACGCTCGGGCTGATAGTTCAGCAATTGCCCCTCTTTCATGATCTCGGCGAACTAAACAGGGAGTCTCTGGAAAAATGCGTATCGCAGTCGATGGAACTCATTAAACACATGTCCCGCACCATCGACGATTTCAGGAACTTCTTCAGGCCTGGCAGGGAAAAGTCCGAGTTCAGGGTGGCCGAAACGCTCGAAAATACCCTGACGCTGATAGGCGATAGCTTCAGGAACCAGCGTATAGGCATCGAAGTTTTCGCACAGGACGACCCGGCCATCTACGGCTTTCCGAACGAATTCGCCCAGACCCTGCTCAATATCCTGAACAACGCCAGGGACGCCCTGACGGAACGGGGCACCGCGGATCCCAGAGTTACGATCACCATCTGCACCGAGAGCGAAAGGGCTGTCGTAACCATCGCCGACAACGCCGGCGGCATACCGGAGGAGCTAATCGACAGGATCTTCGAGCCCTACTTTACCACCAAGGGGCCGCAGCAAGGAACCGGAGTCGGCCTGTTCATGTCAAAGACCATCATCGAGAAGAACATGGGTGGCATGCTCAGCGCGCGCAACACTGGCGATGGCGCCGAATTCAGGATCGAGGTATGAAACGGAGGCAAGGCCGATGCCGCATCCCATGAATTCTGTATGTGATCAGCAGTTTTTTTGATAATCTTCAGCCGACATGGGAAATAGCTCCCCCCTTTGTTGCATTCGGCATCCGCTTCGCAAATTCAGTTCGACAACAGCTTTTGTTCAGACAATTAAAACCCGAAGCATCCGGTTTGCGGGATTCGATATTTCCGTGTAAATCACGGGCAGGCAAAAGTTTTATTCATTTTTTTGATCAGAAATGGAGATGAGAGTTATGGACAACAAGAGCACGCAACCCCAGCTGTTCACCGCCGACGAGGTCAAGCAGAAGCACGACGTCAAGGAGTTCCTGGCCAACCTCTTCCAGTCCTCCACCGAGTATTCCATCATCGGAAAGGACCTTGATGGACAGGTGCTGATGTGGAACGAGGGCGCCCGCCGCATCTACGGCTACAACCCGGAAGAGGTGGTGGGCCAGGCCAATTCCTCGATCCTGCATACCGAGGAGGACGTGAAGTCCGGCAAACCGCAGCAGATGATGGAGGCGGCCCTGCGCGAGGGCAAGTGGGAAGGGACCATCAACCGCCGCCGGAAAAGCGGCGAGGTCTTCACGGCGCGGGTCGTGATCACTCCGCGTTTGGACGACGGCGGCCAGCCGATCGGCTTCCTGCTCATCTCCAAGGACGTCACCGACGAGGTGCGCTTCAGCGACCAGATCCGCAAGGCGAAACTCTTCGACAGCGCCATCGTCAGCAACGCCCAGGAGGCGGTGGACTTCATCACCAACATCCTCGAGTCCTCCACCGAGTACTCGGTCATCGGCAAGGACATGGACGGCAAGATCCTGCTCTGGAACGAGGGCGCCCGCCGCCTGTACGGCTACGAGCCGGAAGAGGTGGTCGGCAAGGCCAACTCTTCGATCCTGCACACCGATGATGACGTCGCGGCCGGCAAGCCGCGGGAGATCCTGGAATCGGCCCTGCACAACGGCAAGTGGGAAGGCACCATCAACCGCCGCCGCAAGAACGGCGAGCTCTTCACCGCCCGCGTCGTCATCACCCCGCGCCGGGATTCCCTGGGGCGGGCCATCGGCTACCTGCTGATCTCCAAGGACATCACCGAAGAAATCACCCTTACCGAAAAGCTGAAATCGACCCAGTTCTACACCCGCTCCCTGATCGAATCCAACATCGACGCCCTGATGACCACCGACCCCCTGGGGATCATCAGCGACGTCAACAAGCAGATGGTTACCCTGACCGGCTATACCCGCGACGAACTGATCGGCTCCCCCTTCAAGAACTACTTCACCGACCCCCAGCGGGCCGAGGAGGGGATCAAGCTGGTGCTGCGCGAGGGCAAGGTAACCAACTACGAGCTGACCGCCCTCTCCAAGACAGGCCAGCAGACGGTGGTTTCCTACAACGCCTCCACCTTCCGCGACGCCGAAGGCAGGCTGCAGGGTGTGTTCGCCGCGGCGCGCGACATCACCGAACAGAAAGAGCTGGAGCAGCGCCTGCGCGATTCCGAGGCCTACAACCGCGGCCTGATCGAGGCCTCGGTCGACGGACTGATCACAGTCGATCCCGCGGGCTCGATTTCCGACGTCAACGCCCGCATGTGCCAGATGTCCGGCTATTCCCGCGAGGAGCTGATCGGCACCCCCTTCATCGATTACTTCGTCGACAGCGAGAGCGCCGATTCCGGGGTTAGACAGACCTTCGACAAGGGGGTTGTCACCGACTACGCCCTGACCCTGGCCACCCGCGACGGACAGCAACTGGTCGTCTCCTTCAACGCCTCGGTCTTCAAGGACCCCGCCGGTGCCGTGCGCGGGATCTTCGCCAGCGCCCGCGACATCACCGAGCAGGCGCACCTCCAGACCCAGCTCTCGGAAGAACGCGCCTACAACCGCGGCCTGATCGAGGCCTCCCTGGACGGTCTGATCACGGTCGATCCGATGCTGAACATCACCGACGTCAACGAGCAGATGTGCCGCATGACCGGCTATTCCCGCGAGGAACTTATCGGCTCCCCCTTCCCGGACTATTTCACCGATTCCAAGCGCGCCGCCGAGGGGGTACGCCTGACCCTGGACAAGGGGGCGGTCACCAACTACGAGCTGACCCTGCACGGCAAGGAAGGCGCGGAGCAGCTGGTCTCCTTCAACGCCGCCATATTCAAGGACGAGTCCGGCGCCGTGCGCGGGATCTTCGCCAGCGCCCGTGACATCACCGAGCAGTCCGGCCTGCAGGCCCAGCTCTCGGAAGAACGCGCCTACAACCGCGGTCTGATCGAGGCCTCGGTTGACGGTCTGATCACGGTCGACGAGGCGATGAAGATCACCGACGTCAACGAGCAGATGTGCCGTATGACCGGCCGGCGCCGCAACCAGCTGATCGGCTCGTCCTTCCCGCTCTACTTCGCCGAGCGGGAGCGCGCCGCGGAAGGGGTACACCTGACCTTCAAAGAGGGCTCGGTCACCAACTACGTCCTGACGCTGGAAGCCGCGGACGGCCAGGTTGTGCCGGTCTCCTTCAACGCCGCCGTCTTCAAGGACCCCTTCGGCAAGACCAAGGGTATCTTCGCCAGCGCCCGCGACATCACCGACCAGAAGCAGCTGGAATCCCAGCTGAACGCCTCCCAGTTCTACACCCGCTCGCTGATCGAATCCAACATCGACGCCCTGATGACCACCGACCAGGTCGGCATCCTCACCGACGTCAATCAGCAGATGGAGGCCCTGACCGGACACACTCGCGAGGAGCTGATCGGCACCCTCTTCAAGAACTACTTTACCGATCCGGAGCTGGCCGAGGAGGGTATCCGCCAGGTGCTCAGGGAGGGCAAGGTCACCAACTACGAGTTGACCGCGATTTCCAAGCAGGGCAAGGAGACGGTGGTTTCCTACAACGCCATCACCTTCGCCGACCGTGACGGCAAGCTGCAAGGGGTGTTCGCCGCGGCGCGCGACATCACCGAGCAGAAGAAGCTCGAACTCCAGCTGCGCGATTCCCAGGCCTACAACCGCGGACTGATCGAGGCCTCGGTCGACGGGCTGATCACGGTTGACCCGGACGGCATCATCAGCGACGTCAACGACCGCATGTGCCAGATGAGCGGCTACGGCCGCAGCGAGCTGATCGGGACGCCGTTCTCCGACTACTTCACCGACCCGGACCTGGCGCTGGCCGGCGTAAGGGAGACCTTCGCCAAGGAGGTGGTCACCGAGTACGCCCTGACCCTGGTCAGCCGCACCAGACGGCGGCTGCAGGTGTCGTTCAACGCCTCTGTCTTCAAGGATCCGGCCGGAGCGGTTAGAGGAATCTTCGCCAGCGCCCGCGACATCACGGACCACGTGCGCCTGAACGAGCAGCTGCGCGAACAGCAGACCTATCTGCGCGGTCTGATCGAGTCCTCGGTCGACGGCCTGGTCACCGTCGATCCGGAAGGGTTCATCACCGACGTCAACGAGCAGATGTGCCGCATGGCGGGCTATACCCGCGAAGAGCTGATCGGCTCTCCCTTCCGCAACTACTTCACCGATCCGCTGCGCGCCGTGACCGGCGTCAAGCAAACCTTCGCCGAGGGGGTGGTCACCAACTACGACCTGGTCCTGAAGACCAAGACCGGCCGCAAGGCGACGGTCTCCTTCAACGCCTCGGTCTTCCGCGCCGTGGACGGCCGGGTGCAGGGGATCTTCGCCAGCGCCCGCGACATCAGCGAGCAGGCGCGCCTGCAGGGCCAGCTCTCCGACCAGCAGGCCTACAACCGCTCGCTGATCGAGGCATCGGCCGATGCGCTCTTCGCCATCGACCCGGACGGTACCATAACCGACGTCAACGAAGAAGCGACGCGCCTGACCGGCTACTCCCGCAAACACCTGATCAACTCGAGCTTCTCGGACTATTTCACCGAGACCGAACGGGCCGGGGCCGGCGTGCAGGAGACCCTCACCAACGGCAGGGTTATCGCCTACGAACTGGTGCTGATCACCCGCCAGAACCGGCGCATCCCGGTTTCCTTCAACGCCGGGGTCTTCGCCGACGCGGCCGGGAAACAGATCGGCATCCTGGCCGGCGCCCGCGACATCACCGAGCAGAAACAGCTGGAGCAGCAGCTGCGCGACCAGCAGTTCTACTCCCGCTCGCTGATCGAATCCAACATCGACGCCCTGATGACCACCGACCCCCTGGGAATAGTGACCGACGTCAACGAGCAGATGGAGGCGCTGACCGGGCACACCCGCGAGGACCTGATCGGCACCCCCTTCAAGAACTTCTTCACCGACCCGCAGCGGGCCGAGGAGGGCATCCGCCAGGTGCTGCGTGAAGGGAAGGTCACCAACTACGAGCTTACCGCCTATAGTAAACAGGGGAAAAGGACGGTGGTCAGCTACAACGCCACCACTTTCGCCGACCGGGACGGGAAGCTGCAAGGGGTGTTTGCCGCGGCGCGCGACGTCACCGAGCGCAAGCGCTTCGAACAGACCCTGGAGGAGAAGAGCTACGAGATGGAGAACGCCAACCTGGCCAAGGACCGCTTCCTGGCCAGCATGAGCCATGAGCTGCGCACGCCGCTGAATGCCATCATCGGCTTCACCGGAACGCTGCTGATGAAGCTCCCCGGACCGCTGACCAACGACCAGCAGAACCAGCTCCAGACCATCTCCACCAGCGCCAAGCACCTGCTGCTGCTGATCAACGACCTGCTCGATCTGGCCAAGATCGAATCGGGCAAGGTGGAGATCCATCGGGAGATGGTCAACTGCCAGAGCGTCATCAAGGAAGTTGCCGCAACGCTCTCCTCCATGGCCGAGAGCAAGGGCCTCAAATTCCTTACCAGCGTTCCGGATCAGGAACTCACGATCAGCACGGACCGCCGCGCACTGAGCCAGATCCTGCTCAACCTGACCTATAACGCCATCAAGTTCACCGAGAAAGGGGAGGTCAAGATCGAGATGCGCCACCAGAACGATAACGGCTGCAGCCGGACCGAGATCAGCGTGAGCGACACCGGCATCGGGATCAAGCCCGAGGATCAGCAGAAACTCTTCCATGCCTTCACCCAACTGGATGATTCCAGCTCCCGCCGTTTCGAAGGGACCGGCCTTGGGCTCTATCTCAGCCAGAAACTGTCGGAACTGCTCGACGGCCGGCTGACCTTGCAGAGCGAGTACGGCAAGGGGAGCGAATTCATGTTCACCATCGAGGAGAGATAATGGCATCTTTTATACTCGCGGTCGATGACACTCCCGTGAACCTGGAGTTCATCAGCTACCTGCTGACCTCCAGGGGATATCTGGTCAAAACTGCCACTTCGGTGATGGATGGACTGGAACTGATTGATAAATCCCGGCCCTGCCTGATCATCTCGGACCTCAACCTGCCCCATCGCAGCGGTTTCGACTTTCTCAAAAAGGTCAAAGAACAGCCGGAGTTGAAAGATATTCCCTTCGTGATGATGTCATGCACTTCCCAGTCGCAAGCAGACGCGGAACGGGCGCGGCGAATGGGGGCCGCCAAGTTTATCTTCCGGCCCATGGAAGCCCAGACCCTGTTGGATGAGATCGAGCCATATCTGGAGAAATGCAATTAGAAATTACGAATTACGAATCGTCTTGATTCATAATTCATAATTCGTAATTGGGGTTAAGTCATGGTCATTTCAAACTACGAATTCATCGAGAAGCTGGCCGAGGCTCCCCAGGCCGCGGTCTACAAGGCGTATCACAAGAAGGACCCCGGCCGGCTGCTGATTCTCAAGATCCTCAAGGCGGGCAGCCTCTCCGAATACAAGAAGGCCCAGTTCCGCCAGAAGATCGAACACCTGCGGGTACTGAACGATCCCCTGGTGATCACCCCGCTTTCCTTCGGCGAGAAGGACGGGGTCTGCTTCGTCACCCAGGAGTACTTCGACGGGGTCACCCTGGATACCCTCACCGGAACCCATTCCAGGCTTACCCTGAACGATTTCTTCACCATCGCCTGCCGGCTGGCCCAGGCCCTGGAAAAGATCCACGAGGCGGGCATCATCCACGGCGGCGTCAAGCCGCACAACATCCTGGTGGACGTCAAAGCCCTCGACGTGCGTCTGATCGACTTCCTGAGCGTCGTGGACGTGCGCGACATCAGCCACTTCATCTACGACCGCTCCTTTGTGCGGGATACCCTGGCCTATACCTCGCCGGAACAGACCGGCCGCATCAACCACCGCGTGGTCTTCTCCTCGGACCTCTATTCCCTGGGGACCGTCTTCTACGAGATGCTGACCGGTCGCCTGCCGTTCTATTCCGAAGATCCCCTGGAACTGATCCATGCCCACCTGGCCAAGGAGGCGCCCAGGGTCCACGAACTGAACCCCAACATCCCGGTGGCGCTCTCCAGGATCGTCGCCAAGCTGATGCTCAAACACCCCGAAAAGCGCTACCAGTCCAGCGGCGGATTGCTGGCCGACTTGACGCGCTGCCGGGACGAGTTCTCTGCCATCGGCACCATCCGCGAATTCCCCCTGGAGAGCTTTTTCCTCACCCAGAGGATCGCCTTCATCTCCAAGATGGTCGGCCGCGACAGGGAAGCCGAGATCATCCTCGACGAGTACGAAAAGGTAGCCCACGGGGCGTTTCGCGCCCTGTTCATCTCCGGACTGTCCGGCATCGGCAAGACCCGCCTGATCCAGGAGTTGCAAAAGCCGATCGTGAAGCACCGCGGCTACTTCACCTCCGGCAAGTTCGACATCTACCAGAAGAACATCCCCTACAGCTCCCTGATCCAGGCCCTGAGGAACCTGATGCGCACCTTTCTCACCGAGAGCGACGAGCGGGTCGGCCTCTGGAAAATAAGGATCCTCAACGCGGTGGGCAAAAACGGGAGAGTGCTGACCGACGTCATCCCGGAACTGGAGGTGCTGATCGGCCCGCAGCCGGGGGTGAAGCAGCTCCCGCCGGTTGAATCCCTGAACCGCTTTCACGACATCTTCGACCGCTTCCTGACCTGTCTCGCCAGCGAGGAGAACCCGCTGACCCTCTTCATCGACGACCTGCAATGGTGCGACGTCGCCTCCTTCGACTTCCTAACCAACATCTTCGCCAATCACCGCGAGCACCCGAACCTGTACCTTCTGGGAGCCTACCGCCACAACGAGGTCGATCCCAGCCACCCGCTCTCCAAGCTGATCAAGAACGCGGGAGAGGGGGGCTGGCCGCTCAAGGAGATCAGGCTGGAACCCTTGAAGCCCCAGCATTGTCACGAGATGGTCTCCTACATCCTCGACTCTCCCCGGCCGCAGACCAAGGCGCTCTCCGAATTCATCGACACCCTCTCCGAAGGAAACCCGCTCTTTGTCAGCGAGAGCCTTTCCTACCTGCACAACGAGGATCTGCTGTTCCTGGACAGCGAGAGGCAGTGGCGCTGGGACCTGGACAAGATCCGCCAGTCGCGCATGCCGACCACGGTGGTCGCCCTGTTCAGCTCCAAGATCCGCCGGCTTGCGCCGGCCCTGGTGACCCTGCTGGAATACTGCGCCTGCATGGGGAACACCTTCTCGCCCACCGAGATGTCCGTCATCCGGGGCATGTCGCTGCTGGGGATCTTCGAGCTGCTGAGACCCGCCCTGGGTCAGGGGCTCTTGATGGAGAACAAGAACCAGCTCCAGTTCATCCACGACCGGGTCCAGGAGGCGGTCCTGTCCGCCATCCCGGTCGCGAGGCGGCGCGAGATCCACCGCGAGATCGGCGGACACCTGCTGGCCCTGATCCCGAAAGGGAGCGACGTCGAGAAGCTGGACAACCTCTTCACCATCGTCTCCCACCTCAATCTGGGAAGGGATGAGGAGCCGGAGCCGGACGAGGCCTACCTCCTCTCCGGCCTCAACTATCATGCCGGCAACAAGGCCCTCGACTCCCTGGCCACGGAGGCCGCCAACGAGTATTTCACCCTGGCGCGGGAGTTCCTGCCCCATGACTGCTGGGAGGAGGAGCACTACGAGCGCACCTTCAGGATCTTCCAGAAGGCGGCCAAGACCGAGCTGATGTGCGGCAATTACGCCAACTCGGAACGGCTGCTCTCCCAGCTGCTGGACCACGCCAAGACCGACCTGGACAAGGCGGAGTGCCTGGCGGAACAGACCCTCTCGCTCTCCTCCATCGGCAACTTCATCAAGGCCATCGAAACCGCCAACCGCGGCCTGGCCTATTTCGGCAAGGCGATCCCCGACAGCCAGGAGATAGCGGACAAGCGCAGAAATGAGCTGATGGCCGAAATCTCCGCCAAAGGGATCGACGTCTGGGATACCATCCTGAACATGCCCTTCACCAGCGACCGCAAGAGCAAGATCGAGCTCTCCTTCTACAGCGAGCTGATCCCCGACCTCTACATGTCCGGCCTCGTTCCCCAGCTCTACCTCTCGGCGGCCCAGTCCACCCAACACTGCCTGGCCGGCGGCATGGACGAATCGGTGATCTATTCCTTCAGCATCATGGGGCTGCAACTGGGCGAGCAGGAGGAGTTCGAGCAGGCCTTCAAATACGAAGAGCTGGCCCGCGACCTCTCCGCCAAGTATCCCAACACCTTCGGCGCCACGCGGGGCATGAACGGCATCGTCTGGTGCAACATGCACTCCCGCAGCCATCCGCGCGAGATTGTCGATTACTGCCTGAAAGCGATCCAGTGCGGCAAGAACTGCGGCGACCTGTACAACGCCGGGCTCTCCTACGGCCCGCTGATGTGGAACCTGCAGGTGCAGGGGTCGGACCTCTCCATCATCGAGGACGCGGCCCGCGAGTGCCTCCAGTTCTCCAACCGCTACCATCTCTCCTTCTCGGTGGGGCTGGCCGAGGCGATGCAGGCGGGCTGGATTGCGCCGATGAAGCGGAACTACCAGCCGGTAGCGATCGAGGAAAAGCTCAAACTGTGGGAACGGGAGAATCACGTGGCTTCCGCCGGCAGCTACTACGTCCACATGGGGCTGGCCCATTACTATTTCGGCGAGCATGAAGAGGCGGAACAGTACCTGGCCGGGGTGAGGAGATACCTCTCGGGACTTACCGACAACGTCCTGAAACGGCAGTGGCACGTCTTCCTGGTGCTGAATTCCCTCAAGATGTACGAGAAAGGGACCCGGTTCGGCAACGTCGAGGCTCTGCTGGCCGAGATCCGGCCGTTGATAAAGATGATCGAGACCTGGGCCGGCCTCGGCCCGCTGCTGAAGCCCTATCTTGCCTTCCTCAAGGCGGAACTGGAGCGGGTGACCGGAACGTTCCGGGAGGCGCGCAGCCTCTATCTGGATGCGATCGTCCTCGCCTACCAGCAGCGCTATACCTTTCTGGAAGGACATTTGAACGAATGCCTGGGCGAGCTGCTGCTTGCGGCCGGCCAGGCGCCGGAACGACTCTACTTCGCCGAGGCGGCGCGCCTCTACCGCAAATGCCGCGCGGAACGGAAAGAGACGGCCCTGCTGGAAAGATACCCAGAGTATTTCGAGGAGGAAAAGGTTGCTTACCCGCAGATCGAGGTCGAGCCCTCCTCCTCCTCGATCCTGCCCGACCTGGACCTGGATTATCTGATGAAGTCGTCCCTGGCCATCTCGGCCGAGATCGAGCAGGACGCTCTGATGAAGAAGATCATGAACGTGGTAATCGAGAGTTCGGGGGCGCAGCACGGCTATCTGCTGATCGTGGAAGACAGTGAGCTCCTGATCCGCGCCGAGAGCCACGCCAGCGACATGGAAGCGGTCAAGACTCTGAACCGGAAACTCGAAGAGGCCGGGGAGATCTGCAAGGCGATCGTCCGTTATGCGTCCCGGACCGGCGAGAGGGTAATCCTGGTCAACGCCTCGCAGGAGGGGGCTTTCAAGGACAATCCCGAGGTCCAGGCCATGCAGCTGCGGTCGGTTCTCTGCCTGCCGGTCATCAAGCAGACCCGGGCGATCGGGATACTCTACCTGGAAAACCGTCTCTCGGACGGGGTGTTTACCTCGGAAAAGACCCAGATGACGGAACTGCTCACCTCCCAGGCGGCCATTTCCCTGGAGAACGCACGGCTGGTGGCGGAGCTGAAGAATTATGAATTATGAGGTATGAAGTATGAATTGTGCTTGTTTTTAAATTCATAATTCATAATTGGAGTGTTTATGAAGGGCAGATTCCTGGTAATTGAAGACAATCCGCAAAACCTTGAGTTGATGACTTATCTCCTGCGCGCATTCGGCCACACGGTGATAACCGCAAAGAACGGCGCCGAGGGAATTGACATGGCGCGCCGGGAGATGATCGACCTGATCATCTGCGACATTCACCTGCCCGGTGTGGACGGCTACGAGGTGGCACAGCACTTGAAAAAGCACCCCGTGCTGCGCCAGATCCCGCTGGTAGCCGTTACCGCCCTGGCGATGGTCGGCGACCGCGACAAGGTGCTGGCCGCGGGATTCGACGGCTACATCGACAAGCCGATCAATCCCGAAGTTTTTGTGAGCCAGATCGAAGGGTTCATGCGCAAGAAGAATAATTAGAAATTGGGGATACTGTGTATAAAATTCTCATAGTTGAAGATCATGCCATGAGCCGTCACGTGCTTACGACCCTACTCGGTTACTATGGACACAACCTGCTTGAGGCGACCAATGGCGCGACGGCGCTTGAGATCGCGCTTGCAGAACGTCCTGACTTGATCATCACAGATATCGTCATGCCTTCCATGGACGGGATCGAGTTTGTCCGGCGTTTGCGCGACGAGAGAGGGATGGAGGAGATCCCGGTCATATTCTATACCGCCACCTACCGTTTGCCCGAAGCCCGCCGCATGGTCGAGGGGTTCGGGAAATGCCAGGTCATACCCAAGCCTTCGGAGCCGGCCGTTATCCTCGGGATCGTCAACGAGATCCTGGGGATTTCTTCCGCCGAAACCGCAATAGAGCCGCCGATAGACCAGCTTACCGGCCTTTCCCGCTGGAGCGCGGAGCTGCACCTGGCGGCATTGGTGGATTTAAGCTTCCACCTGGTAAGCCAGCGGGAGCCGGCGCGCCTGTTGGACATCTCCTGCAACGCAGTACGTGGGATACTGAACTGCCGCTACGTCCGGCTGGCCATTTTGGGGGAGAACGGTCAGATCGATTTTTTCGGGGATGACGGCGGATACTCGCCTGCCTGCATCTCATCCCTGGAGATGCTCGCGCATGAGGACATCCTCAAGCAGGTTGTTTCTCAACGCCAGATACTCAGGCGCAGTCCATCGGGCGTTGATCAAACAGGGACTCCCGGTTGCCGGGAATCTTCGCTGATCATTCCCTTTGCCACCCCGAGTCGCGTCTACGGTTGGATCTGCATCGGAGATAAGCTTGACTCCCCCGACAATCTCACGTTCAGCGACGACGAAGAAGACATGGCTCTTGCTCTGGCCACCCAGACCGCCATGGCCTATGAAAACCTGCTCCTCTCCGGGAATCTGCGGCAGAGCGTAACGGAGTTGCATGACAGCGAGGAGCGGCTGCGTCTGGCTATCGAGTCTGCAAAAATGGGAACTTGGGACTTCTATCCCCAGACCGGCAAGTTGAGCTGGTCGGACCGCTGCAAGGCGGTTTTCGGTCTGTCGCCAGAAGCTCATATGGACTACCAAGCCTTCCTCGACCGGGTACACCCCGATGACCGTCAGCGTATTGATGAGGATGTTCAGCAGGCACTGGACCCGGGCGGGAACGGCGAATTCAGCGTCGAGTGCCGCTCGCTCTGGCCGGACGACACGGAGCGCTGGGTCATCGCCATGGGAAAGGCCTTTTTCGATTTCGTCGATGACCGGCGCAGCGCCGTCCGCTTTACCGGCACGGTACTGGATGTCACCGAGCGCAAGCTGGCCGAAGAAGAGCTGCGCCGGGCGAAGGATGACGCCGAGGCGGCCAACAGTGCCAAGAGCCAGTTCCTTGCCAACATGAGCCACGAGCTGCGCACCCCGATGACCGGCGTACTGGGTATGCTCGACCTCGCTCTTTTCGGCAACCTGGATGCGGAACAGCGGGATTTCATCGAGACAGCCAGGACATCGGCCCGCTCCCTGGTGCGGATCCTGAACGACATCCTCGACCTGACAAAAATCGAGAGGGGTAAATTCTCGATCGAGGAAAAACCGTTCTCTGTCCGCAAATGCATGGAGAATACGGTCAACATCCTGCTTCCCGTCGCAAAGGGCAAGGGGCTCGATCTCAATTTCACCATGGCTGACAATATTCCGGAGACTCTGGTCGGCGACCAGACACGGCTCAACCAGGTATTGACGAATCTGGCTGCCAATGCGGTCAAGTTCACCGAAAAAGGGAATGTTGATCTTTACGTCACGGCGGTCAGCAGTACAGCCGACTGCAAGCGGGATGTTACTTTCACCGTTACCGACACCGGCATCGGCATTCCCGACGACAAGCAGGACATGCTCTTCCGCGCCTTCAGCCAGGTGGACGAATCGCATACCCGCAGTTACGGCGGCTCCGGTCTGGGGCTCGCCATCAGTAGGGAAATAGTTAAACGCATGGGGGGTACGATCGACTTTAAGAGTGAAGTAGGTAAAGGAAGCAGCTTTTTCTTTACCGTCCCGCTCGGCGAGGCTGAAGCGGAGCGCAATGCCATCCTCGCATCACCGAAATTGGAAATGAACGGGGATGCCCCACGACCCGGAGAGACGACAAAACCGCGCCTCCTGATTGCCGAGGACGATCAGACAATCATTCAGGTCTTAGGAACGATGCTCAAGATGGCTAAATATGAAGTCGCCTTCGCCGAGAATGGAAAGAAAGTTGTCGAGATGTGGGAGGACGGCAACTACGACCTGATCCTGATGGACATCCAGATGCCGCGTATGAACGGCTTTGAGGCAACCGCGGCCATCCGGGAGATGGAGCACAGTTGTGGCAGTCATATCCCGATCATCGCCATGACCGCCCATGCTCTCAAAGAGGACGAGAAGAAGTGCCTTGACGCCGGGATGGATGCCTATATCTCCAAACCGATTGATTTCGTGGAATGCTTGCAACTTATAGAGGACAACCTTAAAAAATGAGCGGTAGTTTTTTACACCTGAAACCGATGGAAAAGTGACATAAAAACCCCGGTGATAGATCGTCGGGGTTTTTGTCAACAAGAATTACGCGAATGTACCCCATGCGGCGACCGAGAAACGGTGAAAAGGAGACCTATCCAGATGGCCAAGATCCTGGTTGTCGACGACAAACCAATCAACCGGCAGCTCCTGAAGGAAATACTTAAATACGGCCACGAGATTCTGGAGGCCGGTGACGGGGCGGAGGCCCTGGCGCTGACTCATGCCGAGCATCCCGATCTTGTCATAACCGACATCCTCATGCCGACCATGGACGGCTACGAGTTCATTCGCCTGCTTCGCAGTGACAGTTCCATCCCCAACTGTCCGGTAATCTTCTACACCGCCTATTACCATGAACGCGAGGCACGGCCTTTGGCGGAGGCATGCGGAGTCACCCGGATCATCTACAAGCCCTGCGAACCCCAAGAGGTCCTGGATGCCGTGGGAGAAGCCCTGGGGCGACCCTCTTCACCCACTCCTCAGCCTCAGGAACTGGAGTTCAGCTACGAACATCAGCGACTGCTTACCGACAAACTGGCCCACAAGGTGGAGCAACTGGAGAACGAGATACTTGAACGCAAGCGGGTCGAGGAGGCGCTACGGGAGAGCGAGGAGCGCTACAGGTCGCTGTTCGAGAACCTGTTTGATGCCTTCTGCTACTGCAGGATGATCTTCGATGAAGCGGGACGGCCCATTGATTTCATCTATCTTGAAGCCAACGCCGCCTTCGAGACGATGAGCGGCTTTGGCGATGTCGTCGGCAAGAAGGTGACGGAGGTCATTCCCGGAGTAAGAGAGGCTCACCCCGAAATGCTGGAGACATACGGCCGTGTCGCCATGACGGGAAGGCCGGAGAAATTCGAGATCCACTTTGCCCCGACAGGCCGCTGGTTCGACGTTTCGACGTACAGTAGCCGGAAAGGTTTCGTGGCCATCATCTTCGACAACATCACCGAGCGTAAGCGAGCCGAGAAAATCCTGCAAATGGCCCATGACGAACAGTCGCGGCTTGTAGAGGAACGCACCAGGCAGTTACACGAGAAAGAGGTAATGCTGAATGAGATCCATCACCGGGTGAAGAACAACCTGCAGGTAATTTCCAGCCTGGTCAGCCTACAGGCGGACGGTTCAAAGGACGAAACAGTGCGGGAGGTGCTCAGAGACGTGACTTTCCGTGTGCGCTCCATGGCCCTGGTGCACGAGAAGCTTTACCAGTCAAACGACCTGGCCCAAATAGATTTCGCGGAATATGTCAGGAGCCTTTTGAGCTACATCTGGCGATCTCACGGGAGCGTTGCGTCTTCCATCCGGCTTACGCTCGCACTGGAGCCGGTCTTGCTCTCCGTAGACACCGCCGTGCCATGCGGCCTGATCTTGAACGAGCTGGCCAGCAACACCCTCAAGCATGCCTTCTGCGGCCGGTCCACAGGGGAAGTTACCGTGTCGCTGCGATGCGGGGAGGACGGCCGTATCCGCCTGGGGGTGACCGACAACGGCGTGGGCCTGCCGCCCGGGCTCGACTGGCGCCAGGCCAGATCCCTGGGCCTACGCCTGGTGCAGATGCTATCCAGGCAGATCGACGCAGAGGTGGTAGTCAGCGGTGGAGAAGGTGCGAAATTTGAAATGTCTTTTGGGCTGAAGGCTGAAGACTGAGGGAGAAAAGATGTTACCTTCAGTTTTAAGCCATCAGTGTTATCAGGAGTAATCAATGACCCAAACCTCAGTTTTGATAGTGGAAGACGAGGCGGTTATTGCCGCGGACCTGGCTGGCAAGCTGGGACAGGAGTTAGTCCAGCAGTTTTAAAGATTGTCAAAGCTATTAGACTGATATTATTGCATTATTCCACACAAACTTGACCCTTCGCGGTTTTAGTCAAGTTGCGTCCGGGCAAGGGCGTGT
>Ga0307509_10005608_pt1 | contig 17385 bp, 22 predicted proteins | sample 10_EM_MG_FD_202245 | JGI IMG/M metagenome (GOLD analysis project Ga0307509, IMG submission 202245) | Populus trichocarpa ectomycorrhiza microbial communities from riparian zone in the Pacific Northwest, United States - 10_EM | ecosystem: Host-associated > Plants > Roots > Unclassified | place... | reverse complement strand
ATGACCGTTCCTTCACTTGTGTTCCTAAATAAAACAACAAACATGCAAAACTAAACTTAACACAAGCTACCGGGCCCTAATATAGCTCCGGGGCTGTAAAACAATCAAACTAATCAAAGTAAGCAAAGTAATCAAACTAAAGATAGGAAATCCTGCACTCCGCTCCTGTATACAGTTACCGGAACATGTATACATGTTACACTTATATAGACTCTTGACGCCAACAACCTTAACCCTGGTGACTCATAACTCGAGTCTGGTGGTCCTATGACTCATAATGAGTCATACCCAAAATCCATCAGATGACTCTTATGAGTCACTGCCCAACATACCTTTAACCAATCACAAAACATAAAACATATCAAGTGCGCAAAGCGCGTCACCTGTGTGAAACTCGTGACTCATAATGTGCATCACGCTCAAAAGTCATTACATCATTATGATTCACACTCGTGAGTCATGGAAATATCAACCAATCATAACATAATGATGTTACACAAGTGCCAGTCATGTGAGAACTATAAGTCTACTGACTGTATAACGTAAAACATCACATACCTTATGACTAATAACTATTAGTCATGTGAAATCCGCCTTGCTTAGTCACGATTTGTGACAGAACCTCAGCCTACTCACAGTGATTTTTATCAGTAAAGGTAACCAGAATGTCAAGACCACAAGTAGTAGCTTACTTGATCTCTCTCACATTTTCTGTTACCCAACTATTTCACATATCGCTTCTTTCTCATCCTGGATGCTTCTTTCCACTCCTTATTTATTATATCTTATCAAGTAAGGGATTTTACCAGTTAAGACAAAACAGTGTTTCTCTTTTATTTTCATTCTTTTTATTCTTTCCTCTGTGTAGCTCTCTCTCTCTCTCTCTCTCTCTCTCTCTCTCTCTCTTTTTTTTTTCTTTTTCTCTTAAAAGTATGTTTGGTTTTCTTAATTCCTTGTTGGTGGAGGTGGATAATGGTAGGACTAAGCTGAGCTGCAGCCTTTTCTTGTATATCCGTACGGAGCTGGCCTTCTGTTAGACGGGAGCCTATCTCAAAGTCTTGCGAGATAACTCAGCCTGATAATCTTTAATCGTAGACGGAGATTGTCTAGGAAGGCTCATTGTTTCAAAATAGAGGTAGGTAAAGTGATCAAGATTTTTCTAACGTAAAAACTTATATTGATAAGATCTCTTCTCCGTTGCTTGATAATGTTCAAAATAGCTCGGGAGGCACCTTGATATTTATCTGCTACGTCTCGGTGCTCGCGGGCTACATCTAGTTCTCATACTAACTAAATACCTACTAACAAACTCCAGCTTGTTGTAAAAGTGCGAACACCATTTGACCTTGACAATTCTGTTATCTCAATTCGACTTCCGAATCGCAACACCAAGAAATTTGCTGACGGTGCTCCCACACATCAGTCCATTGGCTACAATCCATCTTCATCAGCATGGAGTCTTGTTTACCATTTGCATATGCAGAATGGTCTCCATGATCGAACCAACAAAGGGGCCAGCTTTGTTATCGAACCTCTCAGCATTGCAGGTATATCCTGCAACCGTCATCTGCGAGGCATAAGATAGACTTGTCACGATAATCGCACCAATAGCCATTATCCCTCCATAGTCCTATCGTTATCATATGGTTCCGTCAGCATCCTACGGATACTATTGACGTGTGTGAGTGCGGGTATGCTTGATTTCTCAAACTACCTCATCCAACAACACCATTCACTTCTGCGAGTTTCATCGCGAGAGCATGGAGTATAGAATGTATTGTTTAACCATTGTCCGTAAATACGTCCCGTTACTTAGTGACCACTTCCACCACTCTTGTCTTTAGTGTTCAGTAACTTTATGCGACGTCAACCGATCTGGCTCGGACCACTTGCATAACCCCGCCAATGGTCTTCCCTCATATATCCTGCGAACGGGATCCGGTCGGACCGACGGCCGCGACGTATACGGGGTTACGAGGAGGGTTCCAATGACCATGTTTTTGGTGATGGGACGCAACCACGGTGGCGTCTGCTGATGTAGCGCCGTCTCAACGCTGGTGCGGGAGGGGGGTGTTGGCTTGTCCTTTTGAACTCAGAATCCTAAGGTAGGGTAACTATAGGTCTTTATTAACTAATGGAAGGCTGAGCCTTCCGGTATGCCTAACAATTTCCTTAATTGATAATAACTTGATTGTCGGTCTGTCGTTTAAATTATCCCCACTTGTTTGGGAATTTGTTAAGACATGGGTCTACTGGGGCATGTCCTGGGAAGGAGAGGACATAAACGGTCTTTGTTTGCTTCCTGACGGAAATGGATGATGTGTTATCCGTCCTACTATACTCGAATTGAGGAAGAATGAGAATTGTTACAAACCATTGCTGCACTTAATCCCCGTGTGCATATCTAGATTCCTCATAGAATGCGTGAATACACCGACCATGGCAGTCATCCCATGTGCATGGGATGATTTACTTCTGTCCGAGTTCTCTCTTCCTTCCCTCATGGGGTAAACAAGTGATCACCAGGCAATATCTTTTCAGTTTCCAAGTAGGAGAAATAGTCCAAATAAGCTTTCTAAATAGTTATAGGTGGGTAGTAGTAGCTGCAGCAAGGTATTAAGGTACAGAAGTTTTTATGGCCCGGATTGGTTTTCATAAATTTATATCCAATCTTTCCCTACCTGGCGGCCTGGGGGTAAGCCCGATACTCTATTATAATCTATCAATGTGAGCCAGAAACGAACATCCTTCCCATCGATGAGAGTATAGAGTTTAGTTCCAAGGAAGGAAGCAGAGAATCGAAAAAAAAGAATGAGTGGATGAGGACTGTGTGTTGCTTGCTATGAGCAATACAAAGAAAGAATATAAACTATGGTTGACTGAGAAGGTTGCAACAATTATAAGTAATGAGTCTTCTACAAGACCCGAGTAGCGTAAGCGCACCCCCCTCCCCCCCGGCTTGCTTTGCAGGGTGCTCGCAACGTCGGAAAAGATTCTAGCGGGTAAGTCGTACTTTGTGAATTGTCACTTCTTTCTTTCTCCGGGTGTATTCTCCCCGCTCATCGTGTTGGCTGTTGGTATGTGGGGCATTGGCCAAGTATTGAGTTGGAGCGATAGCTGCTGGTATTACTGGGGGGTGTATTGGTTCTGTCGAAGTAGAATGCCTCGGTGGTCGGGGATGGATGGTAGTCTGAGATTTCTATTGGAACTTCAGTTTGCAATGGTTAGAGTCCTTGGTTTGGAGGGAAGTGGATCTCGGATGCCACTAGGTACCGGGAAGTTGGTGAGTCTCGCTCGATCTCTCCACTTTGAATATTACCTGAAGACTTTTCATTTCAGTATGACATCGGACACGGGGGGTCTGGAAGGGTGGACGGGGGGGTTCAGATTTGAAACTATGGTATGTCAAGTAGTCTACGGATCAGGCGGCGTATCCCAATGGCAGTCTTGATAAGGGCTAGGCTTTTGAGAGAAGAAAACTATGGTATCATACTCTATCGTATATAAATTCTCAATTTAAATTGGATAAATTGTTTCAGGTCAGACTGATTTATTTTACCAGTCCGATAATATTATAAAACAATTATGATAAGATTTAAAAGAAGTCTCCGCACACACCTGAGTGGCCCACCAGCTAAAAATTCTTAAAAACTGGTGAGATCTCGAAGTGGGTGTTTGGCGAATGCATGTCCCCTTGAACATATACCACCGTAGCACAACATTGATCCTATCTAACCGTCCCTCAGGTGGCATAAAACCTATTACGCTATTAAACCCGTATTATATCATACCCGGCATGCATCCCCAGTGTAACCCACCCACCCTCTCCACCAGCCACAAGAAACCCGTATTTTAGGCAGAAGGGCAAACTTCCAGAAGGGCACCCACACATCACAAGGCACAGGAAAAACCGTTCCAAACGCGACACGAGGCAACGCGGCTCCCGAAGATTTCGGACAATTAATCAGGGTTAGGGTTAGCATGTGGAAGGCAAGAATGTCACATGTGGGGGGGGGGGGATAGATCATCACACAATGCCCGGACCGACAGACTCGCGGAATGCAGCCTAAGATGACATACCCAAGCACATCATCACATTCCGCCCTCCTCTCGTTGCCGCTTATTCAAGGGGAGACGGTCGGTCGGGGGTCGGCCACCCACCTTCTTGTGTCGCCTTGCTCAGCCACTAATCCCAATCGAGCACAGCTAAAGCGTTTTCCCAGCAGCGATTCGTCTCCAGCCGCGTTACCCTTGGCGTTGAGTGCATACCGACATGTACGAGTACCTACGTGCACGGAGCCCCCACCGCGATTGTCACTCTCTTCATGCTTCCTCACTCGAGTATAATTGTATTTCTCCGTGAGGAACGCGGGCACAACTCTCCGGTTGTGAAGGCGGAGAAGAAGGGTGGAGGGAAGAGGTCAGGATAAGGTTCCCATGAATGTCTTGGCAGGGCGAAGAACGGCAACATGTTGAGGGAGGGTTATTTTTGGAGGGTTGGGGTTGGGTTGGGGCCCGTTGGGTTGTGCTACATGTGCCCTTACTCCAACTGTCGCAGACAAGCATCCGAACGCAAGGGTCATGGGCTCGGATGTCAGATGGGCCCTCAGATAAGCACGGATTCTTGGCCATTTATTTTGCGTATCCCTGTTTTCGGGCACTTTTTGCCCGCTGCAGTAGGAGTATCATAGCTGTGCAGTGCCGGTACGGTACTCGAGTACGGTAATATGAGACTCAGATTGGCGAGAGGGGATGGATGTGCCCAAGGGATTTGAGAAAGGATGAATTGGGTACGGGTGCGGTGCGGGGAAGAGAGAGGAGAGGAGTTTCACGGGATGATATCATGTTGAGATAGTGCATGATTTGTAGGAAATAATAATAAATAAATAAAAAAGTGCCCCAGGTTACCATACCGATAGATGGGTGGAGAACGCATACGCGATGTTGATGGTCAAGAAGCAATCTTCGCGGGGAGAAGAGAGATGAGGATGGCTACGCGTGGGCATGCACTGCTGATACGCAACGCACCCGCACTACTGCACTTGAGCCCTGTTCACAGCAACTTTTTACAAATTTCTCGGGTTTGTTCCTGCAGACCTGTGTTTGCTCGTGCAAATGTGTGGACGGATGAGTTATGATACTTCCTCCTTTTTATCTCCACCACAAACAAGCAAGCTGGTGCTGGTGAGCCTCATGATGTCTTTTCCTCGAATCCGCCCTACCAGCACATTGCTACCAAGAAGCAAGCCATTCTGAAGCGAGAAGGACACAATTGCATCTATTTGCTTGGCTTCCCCCCCCCCCCATATACCACCAAGCTTTGCATTTCTCTCACCCCTTTTCTGTGAGGCTGAAGGTGAGAATATACGGTAGGTAAGGAATAGAAATCACCCGGGCCATTTTCTTTTCTTTTCTCATCTCCCCTTCCTCCCTTCTTTTTTTCCTTTTTTTTCCTCTTTTTTTTTCTCTTTCTTTCGCCAATCCTGGCCATAGTATTCGTAGTTGTACTTGTAATAAGGAGGCCGTGCCCTGTTCCTCCCCGGAGGGCATAATAACGCCCTCCTCCTCCTGCCAGAGGCCGAGGGAGTGGGAGAAAGAAAATAATAAAACCATCTCGACGGAAACCCAGGTTGTACAGAACTGCCATATTGGTTGGAGAAGACTTCAAGTCCGGTAACGGGAGGAAAGAGAGAGAAGCATACTATCGTACTGGTATACCATACAGTACCTACCCTCATTTCTCGAGCAAACTTTCTCCAGACTCTTCCTTCCCCTTTACCACGCCTCCCCCAATTCCGAGTCCCCGCAGTACTTTTTTCCTTTTTCTTCCCCTTCTGTTTTCTCCCTCTCACCCCCTCTTTCTAGTTCCCCTTCACTCCTTCTTCTCCTTCGACAGTAACACGCGCCCTATTGACCCCCCCCCCAATTTCACCGGCAGGTTGGCGGAATGGTTCTGGGTCACCACTCTCTAACCCGCCAGCGGCGGTCATCCTTATGCAGCTTGTCCTCGTCGAATTCGTTCCTAGATACCGACCCATCGGCGCCGATTTCGTCCCCGGCAGCATCCACGACATTCGCCGAGGCAGTGGCAAAGAAGGCCTCGTTTGACCTTCCCTACAACCTTCCCTACACCCTCCTCTCCGACGGGCGCTGGACCACAGCACAAACACACAGAGCGCCCTTAGACAGATTCGTCCAGCCGCTGCCGTGCAAGGCAAAACATGTCAATCCTGCATGGGGCCGATTTGCCGGAAATGAGTGGGTTACGGTGATGGGCTGTGGCGCAATTGTACTCTTCTGTCCGCTGCTGGCCCTCCTCGCGTGTATATGTCTGAAGCACTTCAACGGCGGTTTGTTGCCCACGCTGTGGGCCTTTTTGACGACGCATCCAGTGGAATTCATCGTTAGGTACGCTCCCCGGCCCACGACCGGCGCTTCGATAGCCTATGCGGGCTGGTTGTTATTCCAGGCAGCGCTGTATGCGTGGTTGCCCAGCCCCGTTGGGTACGGGCAGCGTACCCCCGCCGGACATCTTTTGCCGTATCGTGTGAACGGTATTCACGCCTGGGTCGTGACCCATGCGATTGCCATAGCAACTGTTTACGCTGGGGTTCTGGATCCGGCGGTAATTGCGAAGAATTGGGAAGGGTTGTTGGTGGCAGCGAATGTTTACGGCTATCTTCTTGCCGTGGGGGCTTATTTGAAAGCGCACTTCTTTCCGACTCACGAGGCGGACAGAAAATTCAGCGGTGCGTTTTTCCGAGTCAGCAAAACCTGAAATTTTTACTGTTTTTGTATGAGGCCTAAGGAGCAAACCCGACTAATTGATTGCTTCCAGGCTCCATGGTTTACGACTTTTACATGGGGATCGAGTTGAATCCTAGGTTCGGTGAATGGTGGGATTTCAAGTTATTCCACAATGGGCGACCGGGGATTGTTGCCTGGACCCTGATGTGAGCATGGACCCTCCCCACCACCACCCTCTGCTTGTTTTTGGGTGAAAATATCCCAGCAAATGGGGCACATTAGTGATTTAGTGGTGTGCTAATCCTGCCCGTAGCAACCTCTCATTCGCCGCTTGGCAGTTCCAATTGCACGGATACATTTCCAACTCTATGATAATTGTCAACGTTCTTCATGCCTTTTATGTTGTGGACTTTTTCATCAACGAGGATTGGTATCTGCGCACCATTGATATCTGTCATGATCATTACGGATTCTACCTCGCGTGGGGGAGTATGGTTTGGCTGCCGGGGACTTACACTTTGCAAGCGCAGTACCTGGCACGGTACCCGGTTAATCTGTCAACGCCAGTAGCGGCCGCCATACTCTTGATCGGAATCTCGGGCTATGTCGTTTTCCGCAGCGTGAATTACCAAAAGGATATTGTCCGAAGAACCAACGGTGAGTGTAAGATATGGGGAAAGAAGGCAGAGGTGATACGCACGACATACAAGACCGAAGACGGCAAGAGGCACGAATCCTTACTCCTTTGCTCCGGTGCGTACATTATTCCCACATTGTTATCTCACTCGGTGACACAAAGCTGACCCGGGTATCACAGGATGGTGGGGAATCGTCCGTCACGCGAATTACCTGGGGGATTTGATCCTCTCGTACAGCGGGTGCGCGGTGTGCGGTGTGCATAATATCTTGCCGTGGTGGTATGCAGTGTTCATGACGGCCTTGCTACTTCAACGATGCGTGAGGGATCACTCGCGGTGTCTGGGAAAGTATGGTGAGGATTGGGAAAAGTACTGTAGAAGGGTGAAATGGAAGTTGGTTCCGGGCGTTTATTAGAGGGTCGATCTTTGTATAGTAGAGTAGACGTATTTTTTATTTTTTTCCTTCTTCTCTTCCTCCCTTCTCCAAGTCTTTATCCCGCTCTCCCTCTCTCTCCCACCACCCCTCCGGCCCCTATTCACCGATTCTTCTTTCTGTGCATAGTGCACTGCCTTCGCACATGCATACATGCGGTAGTGCACGTAGAGCGTAGTGGGATCGTGAAAGAGTTTAAAGGATAGAGAAGTTGAGTGAATGGGGGAAGGTTGGTAAGTATAGTGCTGCAAGGTTGCGGCTCCTACGGCTATCACCGCAGGGAAAGTGTTCCAACCGGGTGCCCGTAACTTAGAGTGCGGGCCACGGGTACGATACTATACTGTACACTAGCGGTAAGGCAAGGCATAGAAAAGGGCCGCAAGAGCCAGGTAATGTCAAGTATGATACCGCACAATACAGAACGCTACGGCAGTTCGGTTAGGCGGGCCGCTGCTAAGCTCCCGCGCCCGTGAAACAGGCCGATACCGGTAATTTACCGATACATAATACGCACTCAAACACGCCCGCACGCAACAGAGTGCAAAAGAATGGGTACGAGTAGATTGGACGACAAAAGCAAAGTCCGTTCGAGTCCCGTACCCCAATTCCCCAATCCTATTACCGTACCGTACACGCCCACCTAAGTTAACCCCAACCTTCACTTTGCCTAATTCGCCTTACCTAAATTTACCTATCTACCACCTTCCTACCCTAGGGTAATAAATTCCTCCCCCTCTCCTATATATTTGATCCTCCCCTATCCTACGCATCGTGTCCACTTCTCTCGCCCTCTCTCATGCACGGGTTCGTGGGCCACCCACCACTCTCGTTTGACTTCCTTCCTCTCTTCATCCCACTTAAGGCCTGCAACCATCTCGATTTTAAACTTTGCCATCCACACCACTTCCACTACTACCACACCTACACAGGCCTATCCCATCCCTCTTGGCTTTAACTCTCCCCCTTTGCCTTTCTTTTTCTTTTCTTTTCCTTCTTTTTTTATTCACTATACTTGTACAACGATAAATAGTATAACCTCTCCTCTCTCCCTCCTCCTTTTTTCCCCTTTCATCTTTTGTTTGTCCGTTTGCCACTGACTTTATACTCCCACGGCAAGAGAAAAAAAGGGCAAAATGTCTGGTAGACAAACAAACTCCTGGGGTGACCCAATTCCCTTTTCTCAAACCTTGGCCGCCGGGCAAGAGTACCCCGGACCCTCCCCACATGCGGAAATGAGCTGGACGGTCTGCTACGATGACGACTGCGAAATACATCTCTGCGAGAAACAGGGCTCTGGGTGGTTCCCCAAGAGGAAGCATAGGAAGGCTCCGAAGCGTGGGAAAGGGAAAGGAAAGTTCGTGAGGAGAGACCTTGACGAGGATGACCCCGAGAACAAACCCTGGGGAGATAGTGGGGATGGGGGAGGGTGTCCCATTCCTACCGAGGACGAGGTGAAGCTTATTCTGGCTAGGAAGGCGGCTCGTGAGGCTGAAAAGGCAAAGGCACAGGCAGCGGCGAGGGCAAATAAGGAAGTGCAGATTGGGCGGGAAGAGGAGGAAGCTAAGCCTAATACGAAGATCACCCCAGGAGTGAAGCCGAAGGCGACGAATGAGGTTAAGAGTGATTGGGCGGAGAAGATTCGCGAGTTGTTGGCTGGGGGTGTAAAGGCAGACAGGGGTGCCTGCTCGAATACTTTAAAACCAACTAATAACTCTTCTGGGGGGTCTCTGGCTGAGGCAGTTGTGAATCCTGTGCCTTCGGCAGGAAATCCTACTCCCGCGGTGGCGAAATACGGGCCTCACTGCGGAAAGGGACAGTTTGCTTCCCCGAATAGAAGTACGAGTACAATTGCACCGGCGAACGTTAATTCTGTCTTTGAGAAAAAACAATTTGCTCCTCCAGTTACAACCGCGCCTGCGCCGGCAAAATTTAATCCCGCCTTCGAGAAGAAGCTGGTTACTTCCCAGCCCATCGCGACTGCCAAGACTCCTCAAAGGACACATTTCACTTATCCGCATACCACAACTACACCGGCAGCACACAACCCCACCATTGACAAGAAGCAGTTCACCTCTCCTCCTACCGCAACCATACGTGCGCCGGCGATATTCGATCCTCGACTAGAGAAGAAACAGTTCCCTCCCTCGCCCACGGCCAATCACCATCAAAAGCAGCCCCTCCAACCTCGCAAAGACCAAGGCAAGACAAACCCGTATCCAAAACCGTCCAAGATGTCACATCAGAATTCTCCTGTCACAACTTTTCTCCCGGCGGTAGTAATCGCAGCGAGAGCAGCGGCGAAGGCGAAATTAGCAGCTGAGCGGGAAGAAAAGCTTCCTCAAATGGTCAAATATAAGCAGGTGATAAGCACAGGGACGGGAATGGTTTAGGTGGTTTGTCGCGTGCAGCTTGTGGCTCATCGCTGTGCTCATTATTACTCCCTTGTTCTGGAGACGGGTCAGGAGGTTTCTCCATTATCATTATCCTGTGGCTTTACATTTTTTTCCTCCCCTTTTTTGACGGATTTCGGAGTGCCTGGTTGGCCGGTCGCTGAGTTTAGGGTCTTTGTTACGTGGGGAACTTTGTTTGGATTTTTTGAATTGTTTCCCCTTGCTATTATTAGGTGTTTACTAGTATGGGTTGAATGGGTTTCGCTTATATTGGGTGTTTTTGCTGGACGTTTGAAGGTGGGAGTGGCTTCCTGTTATTACTTATTTACACTGATTGATGCTTGCCACTATCCAAGATGGAATAAGTGCGAGGGAGCTGATAGGGAGCATACAGTTGGCGGTTGTATCTTAGACACGATAGATAGATGGATGCAGAGTTCTGGGTGCTGAAATATAATTTACACCCAACCTAAACATGGTCTTTTTTCCCTTGTGATATTCGTTCCCGCCGAGGCCACGCACTTGCTCACTCAAAAGTGACCCTGTGCTGAATGCATTACCCGCAGAGTTTAATGACGTGCTCGTAGACAAGAGGTACAGTATGGTACAAGTGGGGTGTTTCAATGCAAGTACTTATACAGTACAAGTACGGTACTGTACTCGTACAGTACCATACTACGGGAGACAGCATGAGTAAGATATGGAGAAGGCCGATCGATGTTCTTAGTCAGAGTAATACGAAAATAATTGCCTTAAATACAGGCTGGATACCCGTTCGATTATCCTGGTCCTGTCAGTGGACCGCTGGCTTTTTGATCGTATTCTGCGGCATACCGTGACCACTCACGTGCCTGACAGTACGTGTACTGTACTGAGTACTGGTATAGTACCGGTACTGTACCGTAGCGCAACCCTCTCGATGATGGGTGGTCCGTATAGCTCCAAAGATCTGATCTCTGGTACAGTACAACATTGTATTTGTTAGTCTTTTTAAATCCAGCATCCCCCCATCTGCCTCGATCAGAGGAATAGTGTTTTTCAAGACGGAATAGCAATTGAAGACTCCTCGGAATCCATCTACCCGGTATCTGATTATCAGCGGAAATAGCCGTACGGTTATCCCAGGATTGGTTTTAGGTTGGTTGGTCAACTTTGACGGGGGGGGCTGGGCTGGGGTGTCTGGCGGGAATTGCGAAAACGAGCGAACGAGATCCAACACGGTGCGTGTCGGGCTGAACCCACCACCACCCTTCTTCTGCCTTCATCTGGGGAAAAAAAGCTAAGCCTTCTCGGCAGAATGGTTTTTTTGTCCCTGACAATGGGAGGTTCCAGGAGGTGGGGCGGAATTGGGATTTCGGGAAGTTAGTCTAATACAAACGAGAGAAGAAAGAGACAGATTGGGAAATTCGAGTGAGAGTGAGTGGCTCGGGGTGGCTTTCTTGGTTTTTTTTTCTGGTTTGCCTGGAGTTTTGGAGTGGGGTGGTTCTGCCTATGGAGTGATATTTTGTTCGTTCCTGCTTGAGCGTCGGTTCATGCGGGGATTGTTGCCATCGCGGGGGGGGGGGGCTCCTGAATTATTACTGTTTGTCAAGATGGCAGAGGTAAATTAGCGGGCTCTGTGGAAATTTGGTAATTAATCTATCGGGGGAGCGGTTTCCCGGATTGTAAAAAAATAAAAAATAAAAAATAAAAACATGAAAAGTCCTGCGAGGTTGAAGGAATCGGGAGGGGGGATGCCCCGGCTCGCATTGTCCCCCGGGTATCACATGTACGGTGCCGGTAGGATATCAGGTGTGGAATGCAAGTCCCGTTAAACTTTCCCCTGCGTCCTCGAAAACGGTGCTTCCTTAAGCCATTGCCATTGCCCCAAATAACTTCTTGGACAGACTCTTCTCTTCCACCGAGGGCTTATGTAATGTGCAAACCAGGCCGCGGAATAATATAATATGATACTCCTATTTTTCCTTTCTGTTTGTTAGCCACACATCCAATTGCGGTGGGACTTGAGGCCTACCTAGCCCTCACCCGTGGCTCTCCACTCCGGCGAAAAGTTGAAAGATATTATACCGAGCCGTAATATCGTGATGATTTCTCATCTGCAAGAAAAAAAACTACCGTGGGTGCTGATATCCTGAGTTCGTGTTTGGCCTGTCAAGGGTTGCGTAAACCCTAGCCTGGTCTGTTCAGTGGTTGGATCGGCTGTGCAGGGGTTGGGGGACGGGAGACAAACTGCTCCTCATTGGCTCCTGCGCCACATAGCCAATGAGGAAGCAGAACTTCGTTTACCTTTCTCAGCCCCAAATGTTTTGCCTTCACCTGACGTGATTTCGCTCTCTCCGGGGAAACTGCCAAGAGTGGCCGTTTCCATGGTTACACGCACCCTCTTTCGACCGATTCACACCCCCTGCCCCCTTTCGCCTCACATTCCCCCAGCCCCCGGCTCATCGGCTCTGGCGCCACATCGCGCACACTTGTTCGTGAAACCACGTGAATGGGTGGATTTCGCTTAAGTTTAATAATGGATTGGGTGATCGATGAATTACCTACGAGGACCGGCCACCACCCGCTTGCCAGTCCACCCATCGCGCGTCTTCAGATTTGGCAACCAGACAAGACCGACCACGCTACACCCCTTTGTCGCTCCGGTTGAGAGGTTCGGTGGGATTGGTTGGGCCGCAGTTTATGATCGGTGTTAAATTTAGGTTGGAAATATCTAAGATCGGATTTTGGGCACGTCTGGTGACTGGAATCGATCGCAGAGGGGGGGGGAATGTCGCATCGGCGGTTAGTGCGGAGCAGCAGCAACGGCGCGCAGGCGGTGAAGTTCGTGGGGTATTACTGGAGCTCGTGCTATGGTGTGAGTGGGCGGGTCGCGTCGGTGGGTTTTGGCTGTAGGGAAATGTATTTTGGAGGCTTCCGCCGTAGCCTCTGCTCTCGACGCACCTCGCGGTGCAGCCTACCACCCGACGTTACGCTACCTTATTTAAAGTGTATTCGAGTATGGTAGAGGGAGCTGGGGGGAGGAGGGTGCAAGAGGAGATCATGGAATAGTGAGATGTGGATGTGCCACCTATGGGGAGAATTGTGAATCCTAAGAGCAACGCTGCCCTTCGGATACCGTGCCAACAGAACAGTGGAGGGATATCCCACAATATGGGTGCGGAGAGTGCGAAGTGCATGGTGAGAGATAGTTCGAGTGAGATTAATCGATTTGTTTGAAGAGTGGATGGGCGGGCGGGAGGGCTGGGCGTGTGCTTGAGGTGGCGGGATGATAGCTACCGGAGTGTTGTTGAGTGGTGGGTGTGGTTAGCTCGACCCTATGGCAAGACAAGTGTTCGGGTATGGCCACAACGGGCGGGAAACCTTGGGCGACGAGGCAAGGATCATGGGCGATGATCAAGGTGGGCTCTGGGTGGGTGGAACAAATGGAGAGATTACAGGAGACCTAGAACCAATGATTGTTTAATCGGGTGATCGACCGTGATGGTGACTTTTCTAACAAAATTTGGTGTTTGTGGACGACTCTTCGAGCATATTGTTTACTACTACGATCAAGAGTTTAAAGAAAAGTAATGAAAAAAGAGTGAGGGTATGAGAATAGGATAATGTAGGAATAGCTGATGAGTTAAATACTAGAGACTCAGGAAGATTTTAAATGAATCTGAACAAAGAGAAATGGGTGACGGAAGCAAGAGTGGAGAAGGAAAGAAGGGAAAAGCTGAGTGAGAGGAGATGGTGAAGGGGGAGCCAAGGGTCTGGGGGAAAAAAAAGCACGATAGTCGCAGCCTGCCTATGCTGGCTGCCGGGCTATGTTAGCTACCCGCCGGTGGTTTGGCTGCTCTATTGACCGGTTGTTGAGTCTCGGCATAGAAATTCATGCTAGAGTGTTCGTGTGGGTACACAGGAGGCTGCAGGAGGTTAAAATGCTAGCCTGTATAAGTATCATAGTATACAACCATGATTTTTATGATGTATGGCTGGGAGGATACGATGGCGAGGCAAACATGAGGAGGAGGAGGAAAAAAGAACAGAAATATAGCTTTCCAGCTATTCCGGACGGCGAAAATCTAAGGAATGTGTCTCTTAGAGAAGGTGATTGGTAGACTGAATTGTGAATTGGAACGGATCTATCAGGAGGCATGCCCCCCCCATGATAAAGAAGCAATTAATTGATACATTTTGGGAAGAGAAAAGTTAAATTGAGTATCTTCTCTAGTGTAGCATGATTCTATTTCTCTTGGATTGCTGTATAAAGGGCAGATGAAAGGCAGTTGTGGGTTCTAGTGTAGTATACCACACATGAATAAGGCTCAGATATCCTCAATTGAAATGATATCAGAAGAACTGGATGACCATGGAAAAAATAAGGACTAATATCTAGTTTATGCAGTAATTGTACAGAATGCTTTGAATCATAAGTAGTAGCACCATTGTGCTCGAAGTAGATATAGTTGGAGTTAGAGGTACTGAGTTTATAAGAGGGAGTATACAAGGGGTAAATTTGGGATTGAATAATCCTATGAATATTGATAGACCTATCCCCAATTAGGTATGATATCGCACAGGGTACGGGGGGATATTGTCGCACAAGACAGATGATTTTTCTCGGCAACCTAAATTAACTCCCCATCCGCACTCTAGCTGGTGCCTGTACCACAGTAGTGATAGCTGGAATCCCATAGTTAGGGTATGATAGTTAGTTTGGGGTATGACCGGTTTAGGGTCATGACTGCCACTTCGGGGTTTTTCCTGTTGTGTGGGTTTTTCCTGTTTTGTGTGTTTGTGCGCTCTCTTCTGTATCTAGTCTGAGCTAGTAGTAGAGAGCTTCCTGTATCGTACATTGAACATCCACATCGTTATCATCACATACCCGAACAACCACCTACATGCTTTTCTCTGTGCTTTGCGCCGTTACCTATGGTACACTAGTTATTATTGGGTTGTGAGTGAGCGGCCATCAGAGTGTCGATATCAGGTTATGAGCCCGGCCTAACATGTCTGGAAAAAGCTAGGAAATGTTTTTCTGCCTGTTGCGGTGAACGATTTTGACAGAAGACAATGAAACAAATCTATCTCTCTATCCATTCATCCATCTACCCAACGAAGGGGTATAGTGCTGGCAAGTCGATAACACTTACCTAGTCAACGGAGGCTGTTTTTTTCGTGGAATACAAGATGACTGAACAAGAAGGTTCAGTATCTCAATTGGGATCAGGCTTTCCGAAGCTTGATGGAACGAATTATCACATGTGGTCCATGCGAATGACAGATATCCTCCAACCGGAAGGACTGTAGGATTTGACAATCAATGATGAAGAGATTGTGAAGCAGCCTGACTCTACCATACTCGTTCTACCTTGAAAGTACCAGACTGCCTTGTACAGATACCAAGTGCAGAGGAGGAGAATTCAGAAGGCTGTTGAAACTCTTCGCCTGGGTATGACAGACGCCATCGCTGTTTCTTACTACAATGAAGTATGGATCACACCAGGGAAGATTTGGAAAGACGTCCAGAGCAACTATGAGACTGTAGTTGGCTATGATGCAAATCATTACAGAAAGAGCTGTACAAAAGTAACCTCGAGGAGAGTGGTACTGTACTTGAGTACATTAATAAGATCCCTGAGCTACAGGATAAGCTGGTTATTAGCGGAAATACACCTATGTATGCATAGATGATTTTGCATCTATTTGAGGGCCTTGCCAAGACGCCTGAATGGAAGACATGGATCATGGTCACCAAGAGTATTCTGTCTTCACAAACGACAATCATAGGCTACACAGAACTCAAGGCAAAGCTTACTGCCTATGAAGTTGAACTACAACGGGAGCGGGATATCGAGCCTGGCCAAGGACTCTATTCAAAGTCTACGAAAACTGGTTGATTCCAGAAGCTGTTCAACTATTCGAGAAAAGGTGTCGCCCCCGGTGCTAGAAGCAAACCTATAAAAGGAAGTTCGCCGGCTCTTGCCACCACTGTGGCAAACTTGGTCTTAAGATTTGCGAATGTCGAGCGAAGTCTAACGAAGACACAGGGTTGGGAATCGCCGTCAAACACCGCATGAACCAGACTGGAAGAGGTGGTATCATAGAGGAGTAGGTCTTGCTGGCAACCAACGCCAATGCAGAGAGCGTGCATGAGAAAAGGCGAGTAGAAAAGGCAATGATGGGGAAGCATGTCGTTCCAGAGATGGATTGGGTGATAGACTCTGGTTGCACCAATCATATGACAAAGCAGGCTGGTGTATTCCTGGAGGGAAATTACAAACGTCTAATATCTGATGAACGACAAATGCGTACTGCTATAGGGGAGTTGGTCTCTGCCGCTGGAATCGGTACAGTTCGCATTAGGATATGGTCATCTAGCCAGGGATCGCAGATGATACTCCTTCAAGAAGTCTTATATATTCCCGGCACCAGTTCGACAAATTTAATCTCCGTCAGCCAGCCTACAGTAAAGGGAATCAACATATTGTTCAAGAGGGATATTGGAGAGGTCTTCCACGATGCGATTCTAATGGCCATTGCAAAGAAGGTGGACTGCCGCTACACGATTCTCACAGATGCGAGTGTCACATATGATGGGCTTCTTATTTCGTTGAAAGACCCGATGTTGACCATCCTATGACACTATCGTTTAGGCCACCACCACCACCAAGCTCTACTCAAGATGACTAGTAACGAGCTTGTCCCTGAATTGGCCACTCTACAAGCAAACTCAATAACTGGTCGATGCGATGCTTGTTTAAAAGGAAAGATGATCCGAACACCATCCAAGCTAGCAGCACAGCATACATCCACTCCACTTGAGCTGATCTACTCGGACCTGTGTGGTCCTATGCAACAGATGTCATTCGGAGTGTAACGGGGGCACCCTATAGAGAGGTGAACTCTAAGGTTGCGACCGCACCAAACACTCAAAGTAGAAGATAAAGATGAGGTAAAATAATTCAGAAGAATTAACGGTAAAACTTAATATAGTTAAGCTCGAAGCTTCACTCAATTTAGTTCTCTCGAGGAAAAGTTGGTTGTCGAAGTAGAATGCCAAATGCTTAAACTTAAGTAGATATCAGATTTAAGCCTTTGACATTCACCACTACTTCCGACCTTTGTGCGAGCACCCTGTCCTGCTCAGGGTGTGTCCGAGGTCTACCCTCCATCAGGATTTATCCTGCCG
>Ga0307509_10005607_pt1 | contig 17390 bp, 8 predicted proteins | sample 10_EM_MG_FD_202245 | JGI IMG/M metagenome (GOLD analysis project Ga0307509, IMG submission 202245) | Populus trichocarpa ectomycorrhiza microbial communities from riparian zone in the Pacific Northwest, United States - 10_EM | ecosystem: Host-associated > Plants > Roots > Unclassified | place... | reverse complement strand
CACCATGCCCCAACTATCGTGAGATTCAGACTTGAGACCAAATTAAAAATCCGGGAGAAGGGGTAACAAACAAAATGTATAGTGGTGGCATATATATCAGGACACTCTTTCCAGATCTTTAGTTTGCGCCCAAGTAATAGTAGTAGTGCTATTGTGACCACAACTATTATGGCTATTAATTCTGAGCCCTGTATACTTTGGTCCCTCCCTCTCTTCAGGAGCATGAAGTCTGACCTTAGATTTTGACTGTTATCTCGATTTGAGTCACCCATAGGATTGCAATAGTTGAGTGCGGGGAATTGTGGTTGTGCCTATTATCCTCAAGTTCCCCTTAGCTTACACAGCTTACACCTTTACTCTTACCTGTTACCGACCTCAGAACATCGGTAACTGGAGTATTGTATAGTAAGGTAAAGTAATGGTAAACTAGCTTTTTCCGAGTGTGCCAAGCTTACATGAAACAAGTAAGTAAGCTAAGAAATTACAACATTTTGAACTTTGAATACCCTTACTAGTAGGCTCTTTGCACTGTATCTGGTATCATAAGTCGGGGTTCACACTTGTAATTGACTCCAGTGCCTTCTCGATCACGAGAAAACAATATTCGCTCTAACCACTGTCCTAGGAATTTGATAGACTTTTTTCCTTCACTTGGATACTTCGCACCATACAAAGGCAATTTTAGCCAACCAGACCAGGGCTCAACGTACTTTTGTGCTCTAGGCGTGATGTTGGTTTCACAGGGTTCAGGATGATGATCAGAGTATTCATCTTTGGATTACCGTAAAATCTCGAATAATTGAACAATGTGCTATGTCGTTGGGGTTGCCTCCTCTGGTCAGGTCTGGTGTTTTTTTTGTTGTTTTTCAATGCCTCTCAGAGGGGCTGAGCAACTCTTTTTTTGCCGCGATTCCCCCCCTTTTCCGAGTTAGGGAATTCTTGACTGCATGACACATTGTTCAATTATTCGAGATTCTACGGTAGGCAATGGCGATGACCCCCTCCTTAACTCTCCGGAATTCTATCATCTACCACCATAACCTCTCATCAAGCAAACCTCTCCAACATTCCGACGGGCGAAAAACGGAAAAATGTCCCGAGGTCATAGTTTTATAGCAGAGTTCCCACATAATCCTGCTCCCTCAGGATATAATAGCAATTCTTTTGATACTACACGGTTCCTAAACCCCATCACGAACTCTCTTAATCACAACAACAACTGTTTCAACACTAATGTTTCGAAAATTACCGTCACTGATGACCGGTCTGGGATCCTGACTTGGTTGTCGCCTCTCGAGCCTCGCTTGCGGCATTATGATGTCCAAATGCGCCGAGTTGAAAATGTGGGCGACTGGCTTCTGCGGACAGAGCAGTTTCGAAACTGGCACCGTGGTGGTGGTGGTTGTCAGGGCGAATCTCAGAAGGCGACTGTATTTTGCTCAGGCAACCCGGGGGTCGGCAAGACCTATATTAGGTGAGAGAGTTAATATCGTTAGAGGGAAGTAAGCAGGATAATTTTCTGAGAAGTTGCAATTTTAGTTCATTGGTAATAGATACCTTGGGCGACGGGACCGGTGAAGCTGGAGAGCAGGATATTGCCGTGGCGTGCTTCTATTTCGACTTTGCTGCGCAAAAGGAGCAGTCAGCGGGGAGTGTGCTGAGTGCACTACTGAAACAGGTGGTCAGTGGTCTGGAGCCAATTCCGGAAGAAATAGTGGATGCGTTTCAAAAGCAGAAGAAAATCATCGGTGGTCGGAGATTGCGACTTCCGGAGATCGTGAAAGTCTTAGGGAGCCTCTCCTCTTTGCGACGCACGTTTTACTGCCTGGACGCTCTGGACGAATGTACCGTAGTAGATCGAGCCACAATCCTTATTTCACTAAGGGACGTCATCAAAATGTCACCGGCCACCCGAGTGTTCATAACTGGGAGACCGCATATAAGTGGTGAGGTGGAGAAACATCTTCCCGGGGAAGTTGTAGTTGAACCAATAAGTCCCCGAAAGGATGACATCATCCGGTTCATCCACAGAAAGCTTGCTGAAGACTCAATCTCGCACGAGATGGACGAGACATTGGAGGCAGAGATCATAAAGAAGATTCCGGAAACTGTCTCGGAGATGTGAGTATGACCGGCGAAACGGAGAATGCTGTCCAATTACCCGCTGACGGATACATATCTAGATTTCTGTTGGTCTCTTTGAATCTCGACTCAATCCTACAGGAGACTACTATTTATCGGCGGCGAGAAAGGCTCAGAGTGACGACAGATGGGTCAAGTCTGGAAGATGCATACGGCGCAACATTAGAGCGGATCAAGTCACAGGGTGATCAGAAATCCAAGCTTGGGATGACTGCTTTGATGTGGATATCTCATTCAGAACGACCGCTCAGAGCGGATGAGCTGTGTTACGCCTTGGCTATGGAAATAGGATCGGCAGATCACAATCCCGATAACATTTCCTCAATATGGACAGTGTTAAGCTGCTGCCAGGGGCTTGTAGTGGTGGATAAGGAGGGGTCCGCTGTTCGGCTAGTCCACTTTACGCTCCAGGAGTATCTCACCAGTCATCCTGACCTTTTCCGGAGCCCTCATGCTATAATTTCAGAGACGTGCTTGACATTTCTGAATTCCCAGCAGGTTATAGCTCTTTCGGCTTCCGGCTCTTTGAGCGCTCAACACACACCCTTCCTCGAGTATTCCGCCCTGTACTGGGGGGCCCACATGAAAAAGGAACCAACTGATCATGCGAAAGCGCTTGCATTGAGGCTCTTTAGCCACTACGAACGCCATGTATCAATTAATCTACTCTTGGAGCACACGCTCGGATATTCCATTGGCTCTGTTGTGGACTCCTACAAGTTCACGGGGCTGCACTGTGCGTGCATATTTGGACTTGCTGAGCTTGCGAGGGCTTTGACAAGGATGAACGGTGTTGATATAAACCTCATGGATGATACACATACTACACCGCTCATATGGGCCGCTAGGAATGGGCATGAGGCAGTGGTTAAGGTGCTACTGGGACGAGAAAACATTAACCCTAATGTGGTGGGCGATTTTGGCCGGGCGGCGATCTCATGGGCTGCTGGTCGTGGGCATGAAGCAGTGGTGAAACTGTTGCTGGCCCATGGAGACGTCGACCCGGATGTGCGAGACTATTTTGGTCGAAAACCAATCTCGTGGGCAGCCGGGAATGGACATGAGGCAGTGGTAAGGCTATTACTAGGCCGGAGAGACGTCGACCCTAATGTGCCAGACTACTTTGGCAGAACACCGATCTTGTGGGCTGCTAAGTGTGGAGATGAGGCAGTGGTAGGACTTTTGCTAGAACGTAGAAATGTCGACCCCGACAGGCCAGACCGCTTTGGCCGAGCCCCGATCTCGTGGGCTGCTGACAATGGACGTGAGGCAGTAGTGAAGCTGCTGTTGGGGCGTGAAGACGTCAACCCTGATAGGCCAGACAATTGCGGCCGAACACCAATCTTGCGGGCTGCCGAGAGTGGACATGAGGCAGTGGTGAAGCTGTTACTGGGACGGGAAGACGTCGACCCCAATAGGCCAGACAACGAAGGCCAAACACCGATCTGGCTGGCCGCCAAGAGTGGGCATGAAGGAGTGGTGGGGTTGTTATTAGGACGGGCAGATATCAAACCCGATGTGCTAGATGACTTTGACCGAGCGCCAATATCGTGGGCTTCTGAGTATGGACATGGGGCAGTGGTGGGGCTGCTGCTGGCGCGTGAAGATGTCAACCCTGATAGGCCAGACGATTGCGGCCGAACACCAATCGTGCGGGCTGCTGAGAATGGACATGAGGCAGTGGTGAAGTTGTTACTAGGACGGGAAGACGTCGACCCCAATAGGCCAGACAACGAGGGCCAAACACTAATCTCGCGGGCTGCCAAGAATGGACAGGAGAGAGTGGTGGGGCTGTTATTAGGACGGGCAGATATCAAACCCGATGTGCTAGATGACTTTGACCGAGCGCCAATATCATGGGCGGCTGAGTATGGGCACGGTGCAGTGGTCAAGCTGTTGCTGGCCCGTAATGACGTCAACCCCAATACGCCAGATACCGATGGGCAAGGACCAATTTCGGTGGCTGCTATGAATGGGCGTAATGGAGTAGTCAGACTGTTACTAGAACGGGGGAACGTCAAACCCGATATGCCAGACCGCTTTGGCCGAACACCGATCTCGTGGGCTGCCGAGCGTGGACATGAGGGAATAGTGAGACTCCTACTAGGACGGGAAGACGTCGACCCCAATATTCTAGACGATCTTGGCCGAACCCCGATCTCGTGGGCTGCTGAGAACGGACACGAGGCAGTAGTGAAGCTGTTGCTGGAGCGTGGAGATGTTAACCCCGATCGGCCAGACGATGGGTGGTGCCGCGCGCCGATCTTGTGGGCTGCGGAGAATGGGTACGGGGGGGTGGTCAAGCTATTCCTGAAACGGGAAGACGTCGACCCCAGCAGACCAGATATACATGGCCTTACTGTGCACTCGTATGTTTGGTAGAAGGTGGGATAACCCAGTCTCAAGGTTAACAGGACTTGGAAGCCCTGCTCCCGCCTTTGGTTTATTCCCCAGAGCCCAGAAACATAAGGTTTCCTTCTCCTCTTCAACCCCTAGGCTTCGCAACCCCCCGGTGGCCTCACCACTCCCCTGGTTCTTGTTCAATCCCACCAGTATCCAACACCCGCTGCCAGATATCGCCACTCTTACTCCCCTTCCCCTTTTATTTTGACAATCTAGCGACCATCGCCCCTTGGAAGTGCTTTGTCACATAGCATCTCTTGAGAATCTATTCACTCATCTCTCACTGACAGTTATTCGGTACCTACTGTTTTGCTAGGTAATACTTGCGGCTTTCTCCTCTAATCATTAAATTCGATATGATGTGGACGGAGGTATGGTATAGTGCTCCTCGATGGGGGCTACAGCGAAGGGTTTGGCCGCCTTTATCTAATGTTCCGCTCTATCCCAGTTTTCTGCTTACGATAGCTTTGTTTTTTTCCAACTTATGCGCTGTATCTCTTTTTTCTCCGGTTCCTTTCCAAATTTCTTTCTCTTGTCTTCTGTCCCGTCAATATATTGGTAAATGTATGTTAGCTGCTTAGATGCCGTTAACCGGTGTGTAGAGTTGGGCCAAACGGCTGTTTAAGATTTCAACTGCCAAAAAAGATAAAGCATGTTTAATGATATTTAGACTTGTTACTGCAATGCGCGTCCACAAATTACATTAACATTATGCCACAGCTCCGGTATCGTCTGTTGCAAAAAACGTCTTGACATTTATACCAATACTCGATCACTCAACTGCTGAGCAAAGAAAGTGTGGTAGGAACTGGGCTAGGAATGGGACATAAGAAGTTTGGTTTGTAAAAATAATAATGACAACACCCTACAGCTCCCCGGTCTAGGGGTCGGCCCAAACAAGCACCAATCGGGGGGGATAAAGATGGTAAAGGGGGGAAGGTACTACTGTATGGCATGCGTATGGCTGTTTATTATGTCCCAAGTATTGGAACTTAAAGAATTCACGAACGAAGGAAAGGACGAAAGTGCGATGGCAAATAGGCCCTGGGCGCAGCAGAATATGGAAGGGCGATGGACCAATTGGCTATTCCCTCTACCGGTACTAACCGGGGACATGCCACGGGATATATGATATCTCCTGGCCAAGTAACAGCACGGCAAATCTCCCGAAACCCAACGATGTCTAAAGATATAGGATGTAGGAGGGGGCATCGCGAAAACTAAATACCCGATAACTAATGCACAATGGCAATTAGTATCAACAAAACCAAAACCCAGTAGTTTACCCTATGCCTAGCGGTGTGAAAGCAACAAACCGCTACTAAGTGCATAGCCGCTGCACACCACAAAACCACATAAGTTACCCTGTAATAGTATAACTCTTTTTAGTGACCTACCCGCATGCTCTAATCTGCATATCCGCGCTACTGCATATCCGCATAACCGTAATCACATACCATAGACAATCCGACACAGGAAATGAGGGAGTGGTGCCCGGGATCAAGTGTCGCCGGGAAAAATTATAGTGAACAAAACACTGCAGTAAGCCAGTCCCTACAGGAGAAACCACCGACAATCGATGTCTGGAGAAGGGCCTTGCCCATCGCCTAATTATACACTGTAGTTCCGGCTCTTCCTCCTAGCCTTCTTTGTGTTCGTAGCTTCAAGTATCTCAGTCACCATAACAATTCACATCCTTGATCTCGGTTGGGGAAATAGAGGTGCGTCTAGTGCTGATGGCATGCTTAGAAAACTACTCGATTCCTAAACAAGCAGCAATGTAGTCGGGATAAGCAAAAATAATAATAGAGCAAAAAGCAGGATGGAGTTTCCTCAAGTATTACAGAACGGTTGACCCGCTCATGAACTCTCACTCGAAAAACGGGAGAAGCACACAATCTTTACGCTCCGTTTAGGGTGGATTATCTCTCGGGGTTGCCCCGCTTGCCCGGGTGCGATCTACAGCAACCAGCCGATAACCCATCTGATTAGATCTTCTTGCTCCATTTGTCCTTACCCCTGCATCGAGGGGGTCTGCTGGGGAGATTGGGCATGGCCTTGTGGAGAAAGTCCCATAAGTCAGAGCGTGATTTGTGATGGTTTAATTTAGGGGGGGAGGTCGGTGCCGGGCCGGCAGGGCTGATAGTTCTAGCTTTTCATGAGAGCTGCTACTCACCTGGAAGTTCCCCAGCTTTTAAGTATGAGCAGTGTTCTCAACGGTCCAGGGCCCTCGTAGGGCCCCACGGGGCGACTTCCAAGAGCCTGGAGCGGGGCGGAACGGCAAAATGCGTTCCGTTCTCGTCCGGGGAACCTCAGGAAGGCCGTCATTGGTAAAGTTTTTTCCGCCATCTCGTGTGCCAAAAAGAAGCAGGGGCTTATATTCAAGTTACGGGTATATAGTACCCGAACACTAGCCAGCAGTCCCACCGCAACATTTGGCGGGAATTGACCCAAGGGCATTACCAATCCTAGACCCACCCCCCAGCAAAGAAGTGGTTCGCAGAGTATTTTTTTAATACCCGACTACTCCACTGCCCCCCGGATTCGAACCCATGATGGTCCCTGTTTCAAATTAACCGACCAGTCTCCTAAGCCATTAGACCGTGGGAACTGGACGATGATGCTTTTTCTTCTTGGCCTTTTAACTGCTCCTTCAGAAAATAGACAGTTCAGGCGCCTGACACCTTACCTTTGGTAAAAAAAGACATCGGTATCCAATCATAGTATTCTCTCATGATATCGATAGAACGAGGAGCGGGGGGGGGGGGGGGTTCGAGTGTATATTTATGCACTGCCTCCGAAACACTCGCTTTCATTGTCAGAGGACAAATGTTCTCCGGGTTCCATGTCTAGTACCCCCGATGCAACTATTCTTTGGTACAGGAAAAGACAGGGATAAAGCTTTTGTATGGTAAATTATCTATACGTATCTGACCGCCCATACAAAATTCGGACTCAAGTGTTCGGGTTCTATATACCTGTAACTTGTAGAAGACCATAAAAGAAGTGTGTTATTCTATTCTAACAGCTTGAGGGAATGGGTTCTTGTCGAATAGAGTCCCTCTCAATATCCTATGATTGCCCGAAGTGGAATGCACATCGGAGATATGATAGACCTTGAGGATAATAATCAAGTACGAAATCCAATCCCATGATAATTGATATCTTCCTGTGCGCAAGAACCTGCTGTAAAGAAAGTCCCTCACACCATTAACCATTGTGATGCTACAACCCCAGCATCCATGATAGCCACTAACTTAAGTTGCATTTCCATCTCCGGTTCCATCGGTCAAAAACTGGGTTAAGGCAGGGAAAAACGAGTGGCAAGGAAAAATACTAAAAACAAAGGAAACAATACAGCAGTAGTAAATATAGTCCCAATGCGTGAAGAGAAAGAACACGAAAATAACAGGAAAAAAAGTGAGTGATCACCGGTGACTATCAACAGAAGGGAATAGGGTGTGATGCACTTCTTAGTAAAATGCGTTGTTGAAATAGCACTAGTTTGCATTTTGTTTTCTGGATAGCGGGAGGCGCCGTATCATATTATCCACTTGAAGAGGTTGTGTAGGATATCATTTAGTGCTCAAGTTCATTCCTGAGTGGTGAGGTGGCGGTTAGAAATCCGGAACCAAGTTTACTCAGCGCTTGTGAGTGATAATGCTTAAAGGGTGGTCACCTGCGTGGTATCTAATAGAGCCACGATAGGCAATTCCTTTCCGAAAGGATTTCACCAAGTGAATCCTTCGGAATATAGGCTTTACTTCTCAACTACGATCACGGCTGGGGTGGGGAAGTCCGTGAATGTGGAAATTGTCGTTGAATAATAATAATGTGGGTATGATATATATAAAAGGACCCCAAAAAAGAAACCACAAAGGCCAAGGCCACGAGCGCGCCTCGTACATCCCCCACCAGCCTTGAAACCAAAGTGCGGCTGTCCGAACCCTCATCTCAGAGGCCCCCACTCAATGCGTAAGCCCTCTACTTGGCCATTTAAAAGGTCTCCGGACGCTCTGCGCTTATTAATACCTAGCTTGGCACAAAAGCGTCCGGAGACTTTTTAAATTGCCAAGTAGATCGGCAATGATAGCGGGTTGCCCCGTCCGATCCGTCTCCTACTGCATGATAGCTCTCTCATCATCTCCGGAAATGGTTGATAGGGGATCGATTTGGGCACGACTATGGGCGATGATATGCAGTGTTCGCAAGGGTCTGGACAACAGTCTGGGGACTGCCAAGAGTTCCGGGTGGGACTCTAGCGGTCCGTCCATGGCAGCGAAATCTTAGGACGGCCGTTTTTGACTCGGACGATGGGCCTAATAGAGTGAGATAGTGTTTTTCGGGGGTAGTGATCTCGGAGTTTGGATTTGTGGGTTTGTCTTCTACTTTGGGCTTAGACTGGAAGGTTATTTGGTCCGAGGGGGGACGGTAACGAATATGTTGCAGGAGAGACTCGGAAACCTCATCTTGTTCGCGGCACTCTCGGAAGGGGCGAGGGAATCGCTATCGCGCTATCGTGGATATGCCCATGGTTGACGATGTGGTGTGCGATCTTCATGATGCGATAGGTGTATGGGAAAAATGTCTTTTTGGGGGAGACTGGAAGAGATGATTCGATTTGGATAGGGGTAAGGTTTTCGAGGATGAAGAGATGGCTGTTGCACTGCCGGCGCGTCGGGGTTGGTGAGGGAGGGCATGAAGCGAGAGGGCCGGGTAGACGGTGGGCGTTTATAAGTACAGGTTTCCGGGGAGCCAAATTTTCTCATCGAATATATCGTCTTAGGGCTTGAAAGCTTCTCCTTCAAAACATTCCCGTGATCAGAAAATGATAACACAAAATACTTTCGGGTAGAATGCCAAGATCAACTATCTAAAAGATCTGATCTGATAAGTGAAGAATGCAAGCCAGGCCCCGTTGCATCTTTCAGCCTTACTTGCTGCATGTTCGCCGGTAGCTGACGCAGCCGTGAAGCGAGGCTTCTAAGGTCGAGAAGGTATGCGATTGTAGAGGGAGCAGTGGTAGGAAGGCTCATGAAGGTGGAGACTTTGTCGGCTAAACTACCGAGAGCTCCAAAGTATCATTGGCAATGAGTGTTCACGGCCTCTCTTATCCTTGCAGGTATATAAGCGAAATATATCTAGTTTTTTTGTATGATATCACAGAAATAATCTCGAGATTTCTTCTGATATGTTCTCTTGCAGCAATCCCGGGAACAGGACCATGCTTGGGGAAAGAATGAAATCCCGAGCGATTCCTGAGTGCTGTAGGGTACGGAAAACTACCCTTCTTATGTTGTGAGAAATGAAAACCATAGCGTTGCTGGTGTCGGTTTGTTGCGATGCTGAAAAAACAAACAAACCTCTGGAGCCTGTGGGTGGGACATGATATTAGTATTTACCTCACTTATCGTTCTGCCCACTGCTAGTTGCATCGGGGCAGGGAGGATCCACCATTACTCGTATTGAGCGACCTTTGTGGGCACGGATGCGGTTTCAATTACGAGTATGGCTTGTCTCTTTGCACTGTATCATGTAACTTAAGTTTGTCGAGTTCCTATGGGGAATCGACTCCACTGCCTTCTCGATCACGAGAAAACAATCTTCGCTCTCCTAGGAGTTCGATAGACTTTTTTCATGTACTTACATATTTTCCACCATGCACACGCAACTTCGACCATCTAGACCAGAGTTCAACAAACCTTTGTTCTCTAGGCGTGGTGTTGGTTTCACAAGGTCGGGAGGATGATTGGAGCAGGTTTTCATCTTTGGATTGGGCAATGGTGATATACCCCGCTTTTCTTCAGCTCTCCGGAATTCTATCATCTACCACCATAACGTCTCACCAAGCAAGCTCCTCTAATATTCTAACGGGCGAAGAACAGAAAAATGTCCCAAGATCATAGTTTTATTCCAGAATTCCCACATAATCCCGCCCCCCCGGGACACAATAGCAGTTCTTTTGGTACCACCGGCGTCCTTAACGACAACACCAACTTTCTTAACCACAACGACAACTGTTTCAACATAAATAACACTAACGTTTCGAACATTACCGTCACTGATGACCGGTCTGATATCCTGACTTGGTTGTCGCCTCTCGAGCCTCGCTTGCGGCATTATGACGTCCAAATGGGCCGGATTGAAAACGTGGGCGACTGGCTTCTGCGGACAGAGCAGTTTCGAGGCTGGCACAGTGGTGGTAGTGGCAGCGGGGGTAGTGGCAGCGGGAGTGGTGGTCAGGGTGAATCTCGGAAGGCGACCATATTTTGCTCGGGCAACCCGGGGGTCGGCAAGACCTATATTAGGTGAGAGAGACTATCTCTGGAGAGGGAATCAAGTAGGATATTTTCTGAGAAATCGCAATTTTAGCTCATTGGTAATAGATACTTTGGCCGACGGGACCGGTGAAGCTGGAGAGCAAGATATTGTCGTAGCGTGTTTCTATTTCGACTTTGCTGCGCAAAAGGAGCAGCCAGCGGGGAGTGTGCTGAGTGCGCTGCTGAAACAGGTTGTCAATGGTTTGGAGCCAATTCCGGAAGAAATAGTGGATATGTTTCAGAAACAGAAGAAAGTCATCGGTGGTCGGAGACTGCGAGTTCCGGAGATCGTGAAGATGTTGGGGAGCCTCTCGTCTTCGCGGCGCACGTTTTTCTGCCTGGACGCTCTGGACGAATGTGCAGCAGCAGATCGAGCCACAATCCTTATTTCACTCAGGGAGGTCATCAAAATGTCCCCAGCGACCCGGGTGTTCATGACTGGGAGACCGCATGTAAGTGGTGAGGTGGAAAGACATTTTCTCGGGGAAGTTGTAGTCGAATCAGTAAGTCCCCGGAGGGATGACATCATCCGATACATCCATAGGAAACTTGCTGAAGACTCAATTTCGCACGAGATGAACGAGGCACTGGAGGCGGAGATCATAAAGAAGATTCCGAAAACTGTCTCGGAGATGTGAGTATGGCCGGCAAGCCGGAAAATGCTGTCCAAGTTACCCGCTGACAGATACATATCTAGATTTCTGTTAGTCTCTTTGAATCTCGACTCAATCCTACAGGAGACTACTATTTATCGGCGGCGAGAAAGGCTCAGAGTGACGATAGATGAGTCAAGCCTGGAAGATGCTTACGGTGCAACATTAGAGCGGATCAAGGCACAGGGCGGTCAGAAATCCAAGCTTGGGATGACTGCTTTGATGTGGATATCTCATTCAGAACGACCGCTCAGAGCGGATGAGCTGTGTTACGCCTTGGCGATGGAAATAGGATCGACAGATCACAACCACGATAACATTTCCTCAATAATGACAGTGTTAAGCTGCTGCCAGGGGCTTGTAGTGGTGGATAAGGAAGGGTCAGCTGTTCGACTAGTTCACTTTACGCTCCGGGAGTACCTCACCAGTCATCCTGACCTTTTCCGGAGCCCTCATGCTATAATTTCAGAGACCTGTTTGACATATCTGAATTCGCAGCAGGTTATAGCCCTTCCGACTTCCAGCTCTCTGAGTGGTCAACACACACCTTTTCTTGAATATTCTGCCTTGTACTGGGGAGCCCACATGAAAAGGGAACCAACCGATCATGCGAAAGCGCTTGCTCTGAGGCTCTTTAGCCACTACGAGCGACATGTATCAATTAATCTACTCCTGGAGCACACGCTCGGATATTCCATTGGCTCTGTTATGGACTCCTACAAGTTCACGGGGCTGCACTGTGCGTGCATATTCGGACTTGCTGAGCTTGCAAGTGCTTTGACAAGGATGGATGGTATTGATATAAACCGCATGGATGATACACATACTACACCGCTCATATGGGCCGCTAGGAATGGGCACGAGGCAGTGGTTAAGGTGCTGCTGGAACGAGAAGACATTAACCCTAATATGGTAGGCGACTTTGGCCGGGCGGCAATCTCATGGGCTGCTGGTCATGAACATGAGGTAGTGGTGAAACTGTTGCTGGAACATGGGGACGTGGGCCCGGATGTGCGAGACTATTTTGGTCGAAAACCGATCTCGTGGGCTGCCGAGAATGGACATGAGGCAGTGGTAAGGCTATTACTAGGCCGGGACGACGTCGACCCTGATGTGCCGGACGACTTTGGCAGAACACCGATCTTGTGGGCTGCTAAGTGTGGAGATGAGGCAGTGGTAGGACTTTTGCTAGAACGTAGAGATGTCGACCCCGATAGGCCAGACCGCTTTGGCCGGGCACCAATCTCGTGGGCTGCTGACAATGAACACGAGGAGGTGGTGAAGCTGCTGCTGGCGCGTGAAGATGTCAACCCTGATAGGCCAGACAATTGCGGCCGGGCACCAATCTTGCGGGCTGCCGAGAATGGACATGAGGCGGTGGTAAAGCTGTTACTCGGGCGGGAAGATGTCGACCCTAATAGGCCGGACAACGAGGGCCAAACTCCAATCTTGCAGGCTGCCAAGAATAAGCATGAGGGAGTGGTGAAGTTGTTAAACCCCAACAGGCTAGATAACGATGGCCAAACACTAATTTCGCGAGCTGCTATGGATGGGCAAGAGGGGGTGGTGAGGTTGTTGCTAGGGTTAAAAGGCGTTGACCCCGATATACTAGACGGCCTCGGCCGAACACCGATCTCGTGGGCTGCTGAGAATGGGCGTGGGGCAGTGGTAGAGCTGCTACTGGCACATGAAAACGTCAACCCCAATAGGCTAGATACGGATGGCCAAGCGCCAATCTCGCGGGCTGTCATGAATGGACAAGAGGGAGTAGTGAGGCTGTTGCTAGGGTCAGAAGACGTCGACCCTGATATTCCAGACTGCCTTGGTCGAACACCAATCTGGTGGGCTGCTGAGATTGGATATGAGGGAGTAATGAAGCTGTTACTGGGACGGGAAGACGTTGACGCCAATAGGCCAGACAACTGTGGCCAAACACTAATCTCGCGGGCTGCCAGGAATGGGCAGGAGGGAGTGGTAAGGCTATTATTAGAACGGGCAGATATCAACCCCGATGTGCGAGATGACTTTGGCCGAACACCAATATCGTGGGCGGCTGAGCATGGACATGGGACAGTGGTGTGTATGTTGCTGGCCCGTGACGACGTCAACCCCAATAGTGTAGACACCGATGGCCAAACACCAATTTCACAGGCTGCCATGAATGGGCATAAGGGAGTGGTGAGGCTGCTGCTAGAACTAGGAGACGCCAACCCTGATATTCCAGACGACTTTGGCCGGGCACCGGTCTCGTGGGCTGCCGAGCGTGGGCACGAGGGAGTAGTGAGACTCTTACTAGGACGAGAATATGTCGACCCCAATATGCTAGACGATCTTGGCCGAACCCCGATCTCGCGGGCTGCCGAGCGTGGACATGAGGGAATAGTGAGACTCCTACTAGGACGGGAAGGCGTCGACCCCAATATGCTAGACGATCTTGGCCGAGCACCGATCTCGTGGGCTGCGGAGCACGGACATGAGGCAGTAGTGAAGCTGTTGCTGGAACGTGGAGATGTTAACCCCGATAGGCCAGATGATGGGTGGTGCCGCGCACCGATCTTGTGGGCTGCTGAGAATGGGTACAGGGAAGTGGTCAAGCTGTTCATGAGACGGGAAGACGTCGACCCCAATAGACCGGACATATGTGGCCTTACCATATACTCGTATGTCGCGATAGGCAGGGATCACCCAGTCTCAAGATTAATACAAGACTTAAAAGCCTTACCCGCGCCTCCGATTTATTCCCCAGAGACATAAGGTTTCCTTCCCCTCCTCAACCCCTAGGCTTCGCAACCCCCTGGTAGCACCGTGGCTGTATGCTTGCTAGCAGCCTCACCACCTCCCCTTGCACTTATTTAACCCCACTGGTGTCTTACACCCTCTCCTAGATATCGCTACTCTTTCTCCCCTTCCCCATTTATCTTGACAATCCGGCAACCGCCACCCCTTGGGAATGATTTGTCGCACGGCATCCCCTGAGAATCTGTTCACGCATCTCTTACTGGCAGTTATTCAGTACCTACTGTGTGGCTGAGCAATGCCCCTGTCTATCTCTTTTAATTATTGAATTCAATATAATGTGGACAGAAGTGTGGTATAGTGCTCTCCGATGGTGGCTATAGTGGGGTGTTTGGCTGCCTTCTTTACAATGTATCGCCCCACCCCAGTTTCTGCTTACGACTAATTTTTTTCTTTCCAGCTTATGCGTTGTATCTCTGTTTTCTTCAATTTCTTTCCAAATTTCCTTTTCTCATCATCTGTCCCGTCAATATACTGGTAGATTTATGTTTGCTACTTAGGTGCCATTAGCTGGTGTCTATAGTTGGGCCAAACGACTATATTTAAGATTTCAGCTGCCCCAAAGATGGGGAATGCTTAATGATATTTAGATCAGCTACTGTAATACCCGTCCATAAATTACATTAATATTATGCCACGCCTCCGGTGCCGTCTATTGGAAAAAGATCTCTAACTTTTATACCAATACTCGATCATGCTGGTGCTGGGTAAAGAAAGTGTGGTAGAAACTGGGCTAGGAATGGGACATAAGAAGTTTGGTTTGTAAAAATAATAATGATAACACCCTGCAGCTCCCGGGTCCAGGGGCCAGTCCAGCCGCACTAATCAGGGAAAAGAAACGTGGTAAAAGGGGGAAGGTACTACTGCGTGGTGCGCATATGGTTGTTTATTATGTCTCAAGTGTTGAAACTTAAAGAATGCACGAACGAAGGAAAGGATAAAAGTGCGAATGCAATTGACTCTGAGTGTAGTAGAATATGGAAGAATGGTGGGCTGGTTGGCTATTCCCTCTTCTGGCCAAGGGCAGACCAGGGGATATATGATATCTCTCCGGCTGAGTAACAACACTGCAAAACTCCCAAGACTCAACCAATTTTAAAGAAAGGCACTTGGTTGACAAGTCCTGAACTCTAGCGATCCAAGGTAATCTAGAACCCTTATGATATGCCATGATTCTCTGCGATCCCCAAAGCCTAAGCCCTGTTAGTGTGCCAACTCCCGTATGATATAAAAAATCATAAAACCAAATACCCGATAACTAATGCCTAATGGCAATTAGTATCAACAAAATTAAAACCTAGTACACTATGCCTAGCAGTGTGAAAGCTGCAACCCGGTATCATACTAAGTGTTTAGCCGCCGCACACCACAAGGCTACTTGCACTATAGCAGTAGAACTCCTAGTCACATATCCGCATGCCCTCAGGCCTGCGTATCCACTCTACTGTATATCCGCATACCTACATACCATAACTGCATGCCCTATAAGCAATTTAGCACGGAGCCTGAGGGGTGCGTGGCCAAGATCTAGATTGTGGGAGGGAAAAAAACCATAGTGAATGAGACACCGTAGTAAGCCAGTGCCTGCAGGAGCGAGTACCGACGATCGAGGTCAGGAGGAGTGCCCTGCTCATCGCCTAATTACATACTGTGGTCCCAGCTGTTCCTTCTAGCCTTCTTTGTGTTCGCAGTTTCAATTAGCTCAGTCACCACAACCATTCACATCCTTGTTCTTGGTTGGGGAAATAGAGGTGTGTCCAGTGCTAGTGGCATGCTTAGAAAACTGCGCGATTCCTAAACAAGCAGCAATGTAGTCGAGGTATGGATAAAAAAAAATAGTGCAAAAATCAGGATGTAGTTTCCTCAAGTATTATAGAACTGTTGAAGCTTTCATGAACTCTCACTCGAAAAAGGGGAGATGGACAAAATCTTTATGTTCTGTTCAGGGTCGATTATCCCCCGGGGTTGAGCCGCTTCCCCGGGTGCGATCTACAACAATCAACCGATAACCCATCTGATTAGATCTTCTTGATTTGTCCTTACCCCTGCATCTAGGGAGTATGCGGGGGAGATTGGGTATGGACTTGTGGGGGAGTTTGTATAAGTCAGAGCGTGATTTGTGATGGTTTAATGTAGGGGGGGTCGGTGCCGTGATGGCAAGGTTAATAGTTCTAGCGGTTCATGAGAGCTGCTACTCACCTGGTAGTTCCCCAGCTTTTAAGTACGAGCATGTTCTTAACGGTCCAGGACCCCCGTAGGGCCCCACAGGGCGATTGCCAAGTGCCCAGGGCGGGGCAGGACGACAAAACGCTGTCCGTTCTCGTCCGTGAAACCTCAGGAGGGTCGTCATCGGTAATTTTTTTTGCGCTATTCAATAAATTCGTGTGCTAAACAGAAGTAGGGACTTGTGTACAAGTTACGGGGCATGTACTCGAACACTATCCAGCAGTCCCACAGCAACATTTGGCGGGAATTGGCCCAAGGGCATTACCAACCCTAGACCTGCCCCCCAGCAAAAAGTTGTTCGCCGAGCATTTTTTTTAATGCTCGACTACTCCACTGCCTCCGGATTCGAACTCATGATGGCCCCTGTTTCAAATTAGCCGACCAGCATCCTAAGCCATTAGACCATAGGAACTAGCCGATAATACTTGTTCTTCTTAACCTTTTAACTGCTTCTTCAGAAAATAGCTTGCTCAAGCGCCTGATACTTTATCTTTGGCAAAAAGGACATTGGTATCCAATCATAGTATTCTCTCATGATATCGATAGAACGAGGAACGGGGGGGGGTTCAGGTGGATGCACTACCTCTGAAAGACTCGTTTTCATTGTCAGAAGACAAATGTTCCACGAATTCCATGTCTAGTATCCCCGATGAATCTATTCTTTGGTACAGGAAAAGACAGGGATAAAGCTTTTGTATGGTAAAATATCTATGTGTAACTGACCAGTGTTCCCAACGGGCCAGGCCGATGGTAGGCCGGCCTATAGGCCGTAGGCCGGGCTAAGGCAGGCCGCTCCAGAAGACAGCCTAGGCCCATATAGGCCGAATTCGATCGGCCTACGAAAGCCTAT
>Ga0307509_10005606_pt1 | contig 17391 bp, 17 predicted proteins | sample 10_EM_MG_FD_202245 | JGI IMG/M metagenome (GOLD analysis project Ga0307509, IMG submission 202245) | Populus trichocarpa ectomycorrhiza microbial communities from riparian zone in the Pacific Northwest, United States - 10_EM | ecosystem: Host-associated > Plants > Roots > Unclassified | place... | reverse complement strand
AACGATATTAAGTTTTACTGCTTGATTCTACTTTGAATTATCTTTATCTTTATTTTGATCCTTACTTCTACTTTGAGTCTTCGGTACGGTCGCAATCTTTGGATCAGTCTTCCTACAGAGTGCCCCCGTTACACGTGGTTCACTCCTACGCGATCGGCCTCTCCCTAATGTTCCCGAGAGATGGACACCAGTTTCATCCGTACCCCCGCTCTGCCATCTCATGGTTTATGCCTCCTCTTATCCCGCCCATGGAGAATGGTATTTTGGATTCTCTTTACACCAGCTATCTGTATATTAGCTTCGCGTGCTGTATGGGGAACTGCAACCGGACAGAATGCACTACCGGTATATGAGCAGGGAGCTACTAGTACTTGTAAGTCAATGCGTATTTTTTTTCTCCGCTCAATTGCCCTTTTACAGGTACTTGCACAGGCGCGCTGTCAATGGAATTGTATCTATTTAGAAGGCTTTCTCCCTTATTGAGGGTATAAGTATAGGTCTTGGGAAGAGTCTTATTTAGGCTTATTAAATTTTTTGACCATATATTGCAGAAGAAATCGCAATTGTCCTTAATATCCCGAGGCCCTGGCTGTGAGTATGAGTGGCATCCCAGTGATAGCTTGGACTTGCTTCTTCAAAACTTTATTACGCGCAGCAGAGGACCAATACTAGGTAATATTAGACTCATCCGAGCCCTTCCACTTCAGGAGCAAGGTGAGCACAGCGCAGCCATGTTGGGCATACAATAACTTGGAGTATTACTAATATCTCGCAAGCAGATGGGAAAAGCCGTGCTATTGATCATTGACCCCATGACATGCAATAGAAATAAAGGTCATTCCATTGCGCCGAATTACCATGAGCCATAAAGCCTAAGTCCTCTAGCATTTCCGGGTATCATGTTCCATTCTTTCAATTTTTCGTTTATCCTTTCTTTCGTAGGAGGTTAAGCCAGGAGTATGCAGCGCTGTATCCACTGCTTCAATATTTTATGAAGCTTTTAGTCCCTGCACATGCCCGTATAGTTGATCAGTGTTCCCCCTGGTGACCCGCCTATTATGCGGAAACTAGAACATCCTCTCCAATAAATAAACCGCCCATTTTCCCCTCCCTGGCCCCTCCTGGTTCTACTACTATTGCGCAATTTATTGCTCTCATGCCACCACCGCCACCATCCCCACTAACTCCCAGGTTCAGGCCTTGCCCCCCTACCTACAAGCCAAATCAACCTACTCAGCGTTCCCCTTCACAACAAGACCAATGAACAATTCTGTCTGAGATCGTAGCTTAGTGGGTTAGCCACTTGGCGGAATGTTCGCGCCGCAAGCCCTTCTTAAGGAAGCTACCGTATCTCAAAGGTGTTTGAAAAATCAGAACCACTACACTATATAGTGAAGCTTGTTTTCACGCTAGGAAGTCAAAATAAGATGTGGCAGTGGACCGAGCGCCGACGATGTGAATAAGTCAAATTAAACATCACGCGTGTGTTGAAAACGTCCCTTTTTGTTCAACCACTGCTCCACATTGCTTCAGGAATTACTGTTTGATATGGCAACTCCCTCTTCTGCCCCTACTCCATAGCCTACATAGCAAATCCAAGAGCTAACAGTCATAGGAGAAAGTGGAATCTTTCATATTCCAGATCCTACCGGATTACTGTCTAGTGTTCCCAACCATCTAGGGCACTACGGGCCAGGTCAGGGAGTGCCAAGAGCCCCTGATGGGACCGGGCTGGGTCCAGCAGTCCACCCAGATCAGCGAAATCCTAGGACGGTCATCTTTTCCTTGGACAGCGGACCTTATGGGGTAAGATGGCACTTTCGGGGGGTAGGGCTGCAGACAACAAGGGATAGTCCATGGAGTTGAAGGATAGAGGGTGACGGTATGAGTGACCCTTCATGATTCCAGCTCTGCCTGTATCCATTCTGGAATGAATCTTGCTCCGCCGCCTCAATTAGCAGCAATTTTAGGCATATCTGACAATCCGAGAGAGAATTACTGGGCTACCAACCATTCCCACCTTTATGGGATGTTGAAGCACCCATCAACAAGAGCAATATATGTGGAGTCCGGGTTAAGTGGGTTTACAATCAGAACCCGCATTCCGAGTGATAAATAATGTGGTGTGACCCAGGATGGTACATTTTGGCTTAATAATGCAAAGGTCTACAGGTGGGGGAGCGTGAAAGTTTAGGACTAATTATCAGAGTTTACCGCATGTAGTATTGAAGTCAGAACATAGGTGAGACCTCTGGCACTGTGCAGTGTCATGCCCCACGGACGCAATCATAGAGAACCTAAGTTATCCATTAAACTAACCTGCCGAAGGATGAGTGAGATTTTGGGTAAGGGATCTTAGAGGGCATCCGTAGCCACAAGAATGGGAAAAAACATAATACCGAGCACTCACATGTGCTAGTAAAAATCGGGAAACTTGAACGGTTTCTCCAGAGACATTTTTATGCGACCAGCAGAAATCAAAATTCCGATTTCTACCACTCCTCTAGACGAGGCGCACGAGGGGAAGAATCTGCTTTCTCTAGACACTTCAAGTTCTGCTGTCAGCTCTTATTTATCATGTTTCGCACAGATTCTTATATATTCCCTCTATTGCACTTCCGCCAGCTTAGCTCTCGATAGCACTCCCAACGGATCGAAGGACCAGTAGAAAGGTAATGATATTCGGGAGGTGATTGGCTCAGGAGAGATGGTATATCTGAGCTGTGAATAGCGGATGTGGGAGGACTGCCGCGAACTGGCACCTTAGAGGCTGGCGCATGTGGGAGGCCTAATTGTGAGAAAAAAATCACAAAGCCATCGTAAATAATCACTTGCATCATCCTCAACTAAGGCTCCAGTTCCCCAGTGACAGTCGACTATCATCCGTGAAAGTACCCCAGTATAAGTATGTTGGTTCGTCATAGTTCTATGACCCCACATTACCCTACAGATGCATTTTCTGGTCTTCTTAAAATAGCTTGTAGCCTGCCAGAAATCATCCATCGGACCACCTGCGCTCACAGCATTCATTAATCCCAAGCCGTCACACAAGGGACGTCTAGGGCCCTAATAACAGCCACAGGTCCCCACCCCGCCTCGGCCGCAATCACCAATCTTGAGTGACCAAGCGTATGGCCCAATCCTAATTAAAACTTATCATAATCGATTGATTGAACACACTGGTGCTTGTGTGAACAGCATTCACTTTCAAGTCTTAAAAGTCCAGTATCATATCATACCAAGAAATAAGTTTTATAGGTATCATAAGTGAAGCTACTCAAAAACCATCTGCAGATCCCCGACTGGCCCCATGCAGAGAGAGAAGGCTCATCGCCCGCCCTGACCATCAGCCCACAATCACAGCTACTCGAGCAGTGCTTGTTCTCGTACTATACTCGAGTAAGTATGATATTGTACCATAAAGTAACTCCTGCTTAAGTACAATATGGTATTGTAACCTCAGCCACAACACAAACATCCCCCACAGCCAGCCCCACTTCACCCGCCGGCCACCAAATACATTCCCCGATAGTGCATCATATAAAGTTAAGCCTCAATATATGCTCTATATAGTACACCATTGTTATTCCCCTCTTCCTACTCACCCACGATAATGTAACAATCCTATTGTTAACCCGTTATACGCAACAGGCAACGACACTCCTTTATGTACTAAGCGAGTCTTTGCTCTTATAGGGATGGAGACCACTATCTCTTCAGATAGTATGGAACTGGCTTGCTGGTCTTTAAGTAATCTGGCGATGGTTACGATCTCGTCAGATACTAAGATGGGGGGATTGTCGTCTTGATAGAACTATCACAATAGTCCTATATTTGGTTGGCCCGTCGAGACTATCACAATAGTCTCCGGGTTCTTAGAGTGTAGGCTTCTCGTAGAAGAAGAAGGTGTGTTTAAAGAGAATCGTAATTGTATTGCAATATCTTGAGTATAGAAAAGTACTTAGATGGTTTCTGTGAAGATCCTATCTCTTGGTTGTTGTTTTTTTTTTTTTTTGTAATCATGCGTTCATTGTTTTTAGGTACAAAAAGCCTCATGCAGCGCTAGCTATGGAGAAAAAAAAACCTATAAATCAAAAACTAATAACAAAAGAAAGTCAAGGCACCAGTAAATATCCACTAACATGCAGGTTTCTCCTCCGCCGGGCCATCGGCCACATTCAACAAGGAAAGTACAAACTAACAACTTAGTCGTCTAAAAAGGAAAGCCCACAGAAGATGGAGGAAAGAAAACCCAGCGACCCTATACCTCAGCCAACGAAAAAACACGAAAGACCGGGGGGGGCACCCTGGGGGGAGAAAGAGAGAACGGGGGGAAGAGGGGCGGGTGGTGGGCGGGAACATCGTGGGGGAAAATCCCGTGGAGATGACGCCTATGAAGTTGGTGAGTCTTTTTAGCAGAGGGAGGGATGTCAAGAGAGGGGCTTCGGGACCGAGGTCAGTAACGCCGTGGAGGAGGCGCGACCTGCTGTGCTGTCTCGAGAGGCAGGATAGGATGGCCTGCTCAAAGTTTTCTGGTTCCAAGCGGGAACGGGGGCAGGAGGTGTCAGCGTCGGGGGACCTCCAAGTCGGGTGGGCGGCCAGATAACCTTTTCTAGCTCTCATCCGGTGGATCCTCCCGGCAACGAACTTGCCCAAGCCCATGAAAGGCCTTGGAGACAGGGTGGCAGGGTGCAGGTAGTACCCCGGAGTCGGGAAAAGGGAGGCCCACTCGGTGAGGAGTGTCTCTCTTATCCTCTTCTTCAGGGCGGAATAGGTGTTGTCCATCAGGGATAGGGGCGGGAGGGTGGGGGTCGGGCAGACCAGGTGGGAGTTGATCATGGGCATCCTAGATAGTCTGAGGGTGAAGGGTATTGTCCGGTGGGCCACCGCATCCACTGGCAGGGGGTTTCTGATCAGGGGAACAGGGCGGGGCGTCTTCCAGTGTCGGGGGAGGTAGACGGACGACAAACCTCTGGTTAAGGCCCGCGAGGAGTGAGGTGCCCGGTGCACCGAGAGTGAAGGGAAGGAGGGGTGAAGGCGAGCTGTTGCAGGGTGCACACTAGGAGGGAAGCAGACAACCCTAAGGGCTGCCAGCCTTTGCCGGTGGGCGATTAGGAGAGAAACTGGTGGGAGGCATGACTCCACTGAAAGTATCCCGGTGGGTGTAGCTGAGAAGCAGTTTGTGGTCCACCATTGAACCTTGCGCCAGAATGTATCGAGGCGGGCTGTTGTGCCTACGCTAGGTGTGAACAAATCTGCGCCGTAGAGTAGGATCGTCCTATCTCTTTGTCGGGGGTTTTTTTTTTCTTTTTTCTTTTTGCAATCATGTGTTATTTGTTTTAGGTACAAAAAGCCTTATTGAGCGCTAGCTATGAAGAGAAAAAAACCTATAAGCCCAATAACTACCGCCTGCTTCACCTCCTCATAGGAAAAATCAAACCCCCCGAGACCATAGAAGAAACTCCCCCCTCCTAGCACCTAAGACTCACACCTCAGACACGTAGGGAAACAACTCATAGAAACGTACAGGAGAGAGACCCAAACCCTTCAGCAGGCCCCCTGGTAACACTAACAAAAGAATCAAAGAAATGACGAGATGTAACTACTATTGGCAATATGCCTAACCAAAAGGCCCGGCGGCTAGTCGCCGTAAGGGGCAGGCCAGTTCACGGTCGGGACTGACCCGAAGATGGCGACGCTTCGGCGTTTAGGAGAGACCAAGGAGGCAGTGCAATACGATGATCAACAGTAATCTAAGCGCGGTTTGCAACCGTAGAGTAAATCGCAGGAGGGAGAGAGGTAGGTGGGCGAGTGGAGCTACCAGGCAGAGAGGATGCCAGCCGACGACCATGAGCACTAGGGTGCCAGCCGGTGAGTAGCAGTAGGGTGCCAGCCAAAGGGGAGCAGTAGGGTGCCAGCCGGGGGAGGATTTTGAGCAGTAAGGTGCCAGCTTATGGGGCAGTACGGTGCCAGCGGAGGGAACCGGGAGGGGGTTAGAGGAAGGATCTCGAGCGGGCTAGCCACAACCGACTAACCGGCCATAGCTAGGGCTTTTGGGACGGCAGCGAAACCGAGCGGGACCGTGATGTTACTAACCGAAGCTTTCCCCATCAGAGGTACAAGCCCCGCAGAACCGAAGCCTTACTTCGACCGAGAGTCCGGACGCCATATCGCCGACCGTGAACGAAGCGAGAAGCATTCCGACCGTGCAAAATGCTAAGCGAGGTGCAAAGCAAGTGCGGGGTAAGGGGGAGAACCGAACTGCATGAGCGATATCAACAATGAACGGGAACAAGAACCCCAAGGAGGCGAGGCATGCGTGCCTCAGGAGAGGAGGGAAGATGGCTTAACGTCAACCCCTAGGCAGCAGCCATGATTGGGGAAGAGAGGTGGGTGGGGGAAAGTGACGATGATTTCGGGTGGTGTTGAGATTTCAATTGCCGGAGGTGGAGGAGAGATGGTTCGTGCCATATCTCTTGGTCGGTTTTTTTCTCTTTTTATATCATATATTCTTTGTTAGGTACAAGAACTCACATGCAGCGCTAGCTATGGGGTGAACAAAATCTTAATCCCAACAACGGCCCGCTTCACCTCTTCATGGGAAAAATCAAACACCCCGAATCCATAAGAAAAATCCCCCTCGTCTAGCACCTAAGATAATATACCCCAGACACGTAAGGAAACAATTCATAGAGACGTACAGGAGAGAGACCCAAACCCTTCCGCAGGCTCCCCTAAAACAAAAGAAATGATTGCTTCGCGAAGGCCCGATAGGGCCCGAGGGGGCGGATAGTGCGATCCCGTAATGAGGGAAAACCACACGTCTTGTGGGCCGACATTGGTGACCATACAGTCGCGCCGGTAATTACATCGATCCAAGGCGTTGGACACCAGGCACGGAGGTAGTGCAATACCATGACTGGGCGTAACCGAGGAGGAGTACGACGATCGGGGGAGGATGGAGAGGCAGTAAGGTGCCAGCTTTTGTAGCAGTAACGGTGCAAGCGGACAGAACCGGGAGGTGGATGAAGGAAGGATTGCGAACGGGCCAGCCACAACCGACAAACAGGCCATAGCAAGGGCTTTTGGGATGACGACAAAACCGTGGCGAGACCGAGATGTTACTAACCGCGGCTTTCCCCATCAGAGGTACAAGCCCAGCAAGCCGATGCCTACTTCGACCGAGAGTCCGACACAGTAACGCCGACCGTGAACCAAGCGAGAAGCTTTCCGACCGGGCAAAATGCTAAGCGAGGCGCAAAGCAAGTGCGCGGTAAGGGGGAGAACTGAACATCATGAGCTAGTCAACGACGAACGAGAACGAGAACCGCAAGGAGGGGACGCGGACAGGCCTCAGAACACGAGGGAGGTTGGCTTAACGTCAACTCCTAGGCAGTAGCCATTGTGGGAGAAGAGAGGTGGGTGGGGGATAAGTGACGATGATTTCTCGTAGTGTGGAGATTTCAATCGCGGGAGGTGGAGAGGAGATGGTTCGTGCTATCTCTTGGGCTTTTTTTTTTCTCTTTTTTTTTTCTCTTTTTTTTTCTTTTTGTAATCATGCGTTATTTGTTTCTAGGTACAAAAAGCCTTATGCAGCGCTAGCTATGAAGAGAAAAAAACCTATAAATGCAATCCCACCGCCCGCTTGACCTCTTCATGGGAAAAATCAAACACCCAGAGTCCATAGGAAAAGTCCCCCCCCGCCTAGCACCTAAGATAATATACCCCAGACACGTAAGGAAACAATACATAGAAACGTACAGGTAGAGAGACGCAAACCCTTCCGCAGGCTCCCCAAAACAAAAGAAATGACGGCTGCGCTAAGGCCCTTTCGGGGCCCGATGGAGAGGATAGATGATCCGCGACATAGGAAAACTCCAGTAGAGGGCCCACCGAAACCATGATGTACGGTCAGGCAGGTCATTACATCGATCCAAGGCGTTGGACAATAGCCACGGAGGCAGTGCTATACCACGACTAGGCGTAACCGAGGAAGGGTCAACCGATCGGAGGAGGAGCAGTAGGGTGCCAGCCAGCGAGGAGCAGTAGGGTGCCAGCCGGTGAGCAGCAGTAGGGTACCAGCCAGAGGGGGGGAGCAGGAGGGTGCCAGCCTGGGGAGGAGTTCTTAGCAGTAAGGTGCCAGCTTATGGGGAAGTACGGTGCCAGCGGACGGAACCGGGAGGGGGGTAGAGGAAGGTTCGCGAGCGGGCTAGCCACAACCGACTAACGGGCCATAGCAAGGGCTTTTGGGGCGACAGTGAAACCGAGCGGGACCTGGATGTTACTAACCGAAGCTTTCCCCATCAGAGGTACAAGCCCCGCAGAACCGAAGCCTTACTTCGACCGAGAGTCCGGACCCATATCGCCAACCGTGAACGAAGCGAGAAGCTTTCCGACTGTGCAAAATGCTAAGCAAGGTGCAAAGCAAGTGCGGGGAAAGGTAGAGAACCGAACTTCATGAGCTGGTGTCAACGATGAACGGGAACAAGAACCCGAAGGAGGGGAGGCCTGCGTGCCTCAGAACACGAGGGAGCTTGGCTTAAGGTCAACCCCTAGGCTGTAGCCATGATGGGGGAAGAGAGGTGGGTGGGGGAAGTGATGATGATTTCCCGTGGTGTTGAGATTTCAATCGCCGGAGGTGGAGGAGAGATGGTTCGTGTGCTATCTCTTGGTCCTTCTTTTTTTTCTTTTTTTTTGTAATCATGCGTTCAATGTTTGAAGGTACAAAAAGCCTCATGCAGCGCTAGCTATGGAGAGAACAAAACCTATAAATCAAAAACAAATAACAAAAGAAAGTCTCGGCACCAGTAAATATCCACTAACGCGCAGGTTTCTCCTCGGCTGGGCAGTTGGCCCCATGTAACAAGGCGAGCACAATCTAACAGCTTAGTCGTCTAGAAAGGAAAGCCTACATAAGTTAAAGGAAAGAAAAACCCAGCGACCCTATACCTCAGCCAACGAAAAAACACGAAAAACTGGGGGGGGCACCGTGGGGGGGGACAGGGAGAACGGGGGGGAAGTGGGGGGGGTGGTGGGCGGGAACATCGTGGGGGGAAATCCCGTGGAGGTGACGCCTAGTATGAAGGTGACGAGTCTTTTTAGCAGCGGGAGGGATGACCAGAGTGGGGCTTCGGGACCGACATCAGTAACGCCGTGGAGGAGGCGCGACCTGCTGTGTTGTCTCGAGGGGCAGGATAGGATGGCATGCTCGAAGGTTTCAGGCTCCAAGCCGCAACGGGGGCAGAAGGTGTCGGCGTCGGGGGAGCTCCAGGTAGAGTGGGCGGCCTGATAACCTTTCCCGTCTCTCATTTGCTGTATTCTCCCGGCAACGAACTTGCCCAAGCCCATGAAAGGGCTCGGAGACAGCGCGGGGGGGTGCAGGTAGTATCCTGGGGTCGGGAAAAGGGAGGACCACTCTGCGAGGAGTTTCTCTCTTACCCTCATCTTCTGGGCGGAATAGGTGCTGTCCATCAGGGACTGGGGCGGGAGGACGGGGGTCGGGCAGACGAGGTGGGAGTTGATCATGGGCATCTTAGATAGCCCGAGGGTGAAGGGTATTGTCCGGTGAGCCGCCGCGTCCACCGGCAGGTGGTTCCTTATCGGGGGGGAAGGGCGGGGTGTCTTCCAGTGTAGGGGGAGGTAAATGGACGATAGGCCTCTGGTTATGGCCCGCGAGGAGTCAGGCGCCCGGTGCACTGAGAGCGAAGGGAAGGAGGAGTGAAGGCAGGCCGTTGCCGGGTTTACACTAGGAGGTGAGCAGACCACCCTGAGCGCCGCCAGCCTTTGCCGGTGGGTGATCAGGAGGGAGACCGGTGGGAGGCACGACTCCACCGAAAGTATCCCGGTGGGAGTGTCTGAGATACAGTTTGTGGTCCACCTCTGGCCCTTGCGCCCGAATGTATCGAGGCGGGTTATCGTGCCCACACTGGGTATGAACAGGTCCGCGCCATAGAGTAGGATAGGGGCAATCAGTGATGTCGCCAACCTGTGGCATAAGGAGGGGGGGAGGCCCGCTCCGGGCGGGCTGAGGCGGTGAATGAGAGCGAACGCACCCTGGGCAAGGGACAAGCGATGCGAGAAATGTGCAGCAGGGTCAAGGGCCGGAGTGAACCAGTACCCGAGTCACCGGACGGAGTTCCTAGCGTGAAAAACTTCCCCCTTAATCTGAATAGGGGCGACACACTTTGGTGAGTGCCTCTGGCTAGGAGTTCTCCAGTGTATCAGTTCTGTCTTTGCAACCGAAAAAGAGACGCCCAGGCGGGACGCCTTTCTTTCAAGTTTCTCGAAGAGTTCCTGGAGCCGGCGGATGTTGCCACGATAGGAGAGGGAGGCTACTGTGAGGGCGAAGTCGTCCACATACGAGATCATCAGACCCCGAGGGATCCCGAAATGGAGTGGCGCAACGCAGAGGAGAAATAGGAGCGGTGAGATCGGTGAGCCTTGGGGGGCTCCGACCTTGACGGCGGCTGGGGTCCCTGCGGCCCCTTGAAATATCAGGGTGCAGCTTCGCTCCCCTAAGAAAGACGAAACCCAGGAGACCAGGTAGGGGGGTATCCCGCCTTCCCTAAGGATTCGGGCTAAAGTGGTGTTGTGGACGTTGTCAAACCCTGCCTTTATATCCAGAAACAGGGAGGAGACCTTGAGACGGGGCCTCTGCAGGGTTTTGAGGTCATTGGTGAGGGTGAGGCACGCATCGTAGGTACTAAGCCTAGAGAGCGAACCGCATTGGTTAGGGTTTAACAGCCCTCTGAGTCGGGCTGCCGCGAGTAAGCGGGCTGCTCTAATCCTCTCAAGGATGTTCGAGAACGTTCGGATCAGGACTATTATCCTGAAGGAGGAGGGTGATTCGTAGGAGGCCTTTCCCGGCTTGTCGAGTACCACCCCATTCGAACCTTTTAACGATGCGTGATGATACACCAGGAGGACCAGTGGGGCAAGTATTTGGAGAAGGATTGAGGGGTTGATCTTGTTGACCTGCTTCCAGGTGGAGTAGGGTATCCTGTCCGGTCCCGGGGCCGAAGTCGGGGAGCACTTGGAGAGAGCCGCGGCTATCTCGTTTGTTGTTAGGGGGGGTGCCGACTTGTGCGGCCTAAGCCTGGGTGGCGGGGACAAGGGTTCCTTCAGGGGGAAGAAGTGGTCCAGGAGGACGTTGTTCATTTGTTGTGGGGTCTCGGCCCCCGGGAGGGAAGGGAAGCGCGGCTGGGCACGCCCGTACGCGAACCTCTTGGCCGTCCACAGGCTCTGGGGGGTGGCGGTCAGCAGGAAGGAGGACCAGTGCTTGTTCTTGGCGGCCTTGATGGCCTTGAAGTACCCCGCTTTTGAGGTGCCAGCAACTTCCCGCATGCGTGGGGTGTCGTTCTTCCTTGCCGACCTGACGGCCTTATGACATTCACGACGGAGGATGGTCAGGTGGGAGGTCCACCAGAGTTTGGAGTGATGGGAAGGTTTGGATACTGGCGTGTGTTCTTTGAGGAGAGCTACTAGGCGATTGAGTGATTCTGACATCCGCTCGTCCAGTTTCGGGGGGGTGGGGCACGACGGTGCAGCCGGGACCTTGAAACCCTTAATGATCGGGTCCAGTGTTTCCCAGTCCGTGTCTGCACATCGCTGGCGCGGGGGTTTCTGGCTCAGGGAGGGTGTGGCGAGGGTGATCGTTATCGGTATGTGGTCGGATCTAGTGGAGGGGAGAGAGGCCTCCCAGCTTTTTACCAGAGGGAGGAGCGGGGGGTTTGCAAAAGCGAGGTCTATGCCCTAGGGGCGAGCACTGCCCACCAAGGGGAACCTTGGGTACTCACCTGGGGGATTGAGGAGGGCGAAGCCGGACTCTGCCCCCTTCTCGAAGTAGGGAGTCGAGGACGAGATCTCCCGCTATGAGAAGTGTCGTAGAGGGTCCGAGAGGGGGTTGTGGATGTTGAGGTCCCCTACAACGAGGAGGGGAAACCCAAGGTCGGGAAAAAGAACCCTCTGTGGGGACGGAGTGAATCCTGTGGTCAACTGTGTTGGTGGAGTAGGCGTTGATAATCCTGAAAGAGTGGAAACCGGTGCCAAAAAGAGGCTCATTGGAGGAGATGTCGAGGGTGAGGACATCATCTACCCCCTCAAACCTGGGGAGCACTGTGTAGTTGGAAATAAAAGACATATGAACGTAGGCAGCCACTCGTGGCTTCCTAACCGGTGGAAAGAAGGACTTGAAACCATTAAAGGAAGGAAGGTGAGCCTTGTTGACAGGGGGGTCCTGCAAAAGAACTATCAGAGGGTAGGTGGCCGCTCCTTTGAACGACTCAAACAAGGAAAGAAAAACATTCCAGCTCCCAAGGCAGGTATGTTGAATGATGGAAAGAAACGCGGGGGCAGGGGCCGGCCCTTGACCCAGGGGAGGAGGCATAGGCTGATTATTCATTACTGGGACGAACCCGACGATCGCGAGGGACAGGGGAAGGGCTCGGTTTCTCCAGGGGAAGAGGACCACCGAAACCGTGAGTAGTGCCAGGAGGCGCGGCGGGTCCAGCTGGGGGAGGTTGTCTGGGGGTCACGAGGTCCACCTCAAGGGGACCCTTCCCGGACGGGGGAGTAGTGGGTGCCGGGCCGCCATCGACCGCCAAATCCATGGGGTCTTGACCGGCCGGGGCGGGGGCTGGCGAGTTGGTTCGGGAGGGGACAGGCGGGAGAGGTCGAGCCGGACACTCTCTGAATGTGGCAGTGTGGTCATTACCGCAGTTGCAGCAATGGGGGGGCGAGGTCGGGCAACAGGACGGGACCGGCTGATTGTTTCCGCCCCTGGGGCAGGTGGGATTCTGATATCTGTGAGCCGCGCGAGTATGATGAAGCGCACAAATGGGGCACGTGGGGTGGGTGGCGGGGCATCGTTGATGGGCGTGTCCGTATCTCCAGCAGTTTCTACACTGGGAGGTGATGGAGGAGGAGAAGGCAAGCTCGACCTTGCGTTTCTGGGAGAGGATAACGACCCCTGCTGTGAGGGCCGATACATTCTGGGGGTCGACGGTGATAACCACCGAAGTGGCCTGCTTAGTCTCCCTAGAATCTCGGCTAGGGTTAAGGTACCTGGCTGAGAGAATGTAAGTCACTTTGTCGTTGAGGATTGCTTGCCGGATATATGGGAAGAGTTCCTCTTCATCTTGAGGGAGGAAACGTAATGGGAGACCGTGGATTGCTAACTGCACGGCTGTGGGGGCTAGGACGAGGGTACACCAGGGGTTGTTTCCCACCGGGAACAATTGGTTTAGAGCCTTGGTGAGGGAGACGAAGTAGAGTGTGTACGAAGCAGCGGGGGTGGCCTTGTCGGTGACTGTTAGGGAGATGGAGCCTCGAGGGTTGACAGTACCAGAGAAACCCAAGGGGAGGAGGCAGTTAGACTCGCAAAGGACGCGAGCAGCGATGTCAGGAAAGGTAGCAGCAATAGTGAGAGCGTCCGGGTGAGGGGAAGGGGACTGGTGGGGAGCAAAGAAGCGTCGTTGGGCATCTGGAAGGGAAGGAGGCCCCTTTTTAACAGGAGGGGTCGCCGCACTCGCAACAAGTTGGGGGGAAGGAGGCTTCCCAGCTTTGCCTTTGCCCTTGCCGCCCGAGCCTGAGCTGGAGGCAGCTTGTGCATAAGAGGGGGAGGGGTGGACGTCCGGGTGGAGGTGGCCTGAGGTGAAGGAGGCTACATCGTATGCCCCCCGCCAGAATTCCCCAGCTTCGTAAGAGTGTGGGTAGAGCTTGGCGTACTTCTTGGGGTCACCGAACGCTTTGCCAAGCCTCGTATAGTAGAATGGTATGAGGTATTTAGGATCGTCAGCCGTAGCTGAGGGAGGTGTGGGTGGTGCACGGGCCCTTTCGTTGCCCTTCTTCGATGGGAGAGGGCCCGAAGTTGGGTGGGGTTGGGGTGCCTTCTGTGGGAGGGGGGCAGGTGCCAGGGGGGCAGGGATCGGGGCTGACACTCGATGTGACAGGTCACGTATGGAGGCTTGAAGATCGGCGATCCCCAGAGCGGTTTGTTGTTCATGGGTGGGGGGAAGGTTCGCGAGTTGAGAGGAGATGTCATGGAGCTCCTCTGTGAGGTTCTCGTTTTCTTCGGAGATGGTTGCGACCGCCTGGGTTACCCCGCTCAGCTCATGTGAGACAGTCACCAGGCCCTAGACGAGCTGGGAGAGGAGAACTATCGTGATAGATTCTATGGGTAGGGTGACGGCCTGCACATCAGGGCTTAGGTCCGGGAAGTCTTGGTTGCAGAGCCGAAGGGCGCTTCTCGCCTGAGCGAGCTGCCTCATCATGAACTCCATGGGCTGATCGGTCAAGGGTGTTCCTGAACGCGACGGGAGGGGGGAGTTGAGGGCTGAGAGCCTACCGAAGGCCTCGTTTCCTGGGGGGAGATTGTGGGGGTTCGCCATGTCGGCGAGCGGCAGAGGAAAAGTGGGCGAGGGGTTTGATCCGGACGCAAAACGGGGTAGAGTTTAGATGGTATGTGAAAGGTAGGGGGGGAAAAGAGTTTGCGAGAAGCGTGGTGCTATCTCTTGGTCGTTTTTTCTTTTTTTTTCTTTTTTGTAATCATGCGTTATTTGTTTCTAGGTACAAAAAGCCTTATGCAGCGGTAGCTATGAAGAGAAAAAAACCTATAAATGCAATCCCACCACCCGCTTGACCTCTTCATGGGAAAAATCAAACACCCCGAGTTCATAGGAAAAGTCTCCCCCGCCTAGCACCTAAGATAATATACCCCAGACACGTAAGGAAACAATACATAAAAACGTACAGGTAGAGAGACCCAAACCCTTCAGCAGGCTCCCCAAAACAAAAGAAACGACGGCTGTTCTAAGGCTCTTTCGGGGCCCGAGGGAGAGGACAGATGATCGCTGACACAGGAATACACGGAGACCGTGGGCCCACAAGAACCACTCCCGCGGTTCTGCAGGTCATTACATCGATCCAAGGCGTTGGTCCACAGCCACGGAGGCAGTGCTATACCACGACTAGGCGTAACCGAGGAAGGGTCGAACGATCGGAGGGGGAGGAGGGCGAGCGGAGCCACCGAGCAGAGGGGATGCCAGCCCGGAAGGTGAGCAGTAGGGTGCCAGCCGGTGAGTAGCAGTAGGGTGCCAGCCAGCGGGGGGAGAGCAGTAGGGTGCCAGCCGGGGGAGGAGTTTTAGCAGCAAGGTGCCATCTTAAGGGGCAGTACGGTGCCAGCGGACGGAACCGGGAGGGGGGTAGAGGAAGGATCGCGAACGGGCTAGCCACAACGGACTAACGGGCCATAGCAAGGGCTTTTGGGACAACAGTGAAACCGAGCGGGACCGCAATGTTACTAACCGAAGCTTTCCCCATCAGAGGTACAAGGCCAGCAGAACCGAAGCCTTACTTCGAGCCAGAGTCCGGACGCCATATGGCCGACCGTGAACGAAGCGAGAAGCTTTCCGACCGTGCAAAATGCTAAGTGAGGTGCAAAGCAAGTGCGGGGTAAGGGGGAAAACCGAACTTCATGAGCGGTGTCAACGATGAACAGGAACGAGAACCCCAAGGAGGGGAGGCATGCGTGCCCCAGGAGAGGAGGGAAGGTGGCTTAAAGTCAACCCCTAGGCAGTAACCTTCGTGGGGGAAGAGAGGTGGGTGGGGGAAAGTCACGATGATTTCCCGTGGTGTTGAGATTTCAATCGCTGGAGGTGGAGAAGAGATGGTACGTGGTGCTATCTCTTGCTCGTTTCTTTTTCTTTTTTTTTTTGTAATTATGCGTTATTTGTTTTAGGTACAAAAAGCCTTATGCAGCGCTAGCTATGAAGAGAAAAAAACCTATAAGCCTAATAACAACCGCCCGCTTCACCTCATCATAGGAAAAATCAAACCCCCCGAGACCATAGAAGAAACTTCCCCCGCCTAGCACCTAAGACTCGCACCTCAGACAGTTAGGGAAACAACTCATAGAAACGTACAGGAGAGAGAACCAAACCCTTCCGCAGGCCCCCTGGTAACACTAGGAAAAGCATCAAAGAAATGACGATGTAACTACTATTGCCCATATGCGGAACCAAAAGGCCCTGCGGATCGTCTCCGGAAGGGGCAGGCCGGTTCACGGTCGGGACTGACCGGAAGGTGGTGATGTGTCGGCGTTTAGGAGAGACCAAGGAGGCAGTGCAATACCATGATCAACCGTAACCTAAGCGAGGTTTGCGACCGTAGAGTAAATCGCAGGAGGGAGAGAGGTAGGTGGGCGAGCGGAGCCACCGGGCAGAGGGGATGCCAGCCAACGACGATGAGCAGTAGGGTGCCAGCCGGTGAGAAGCAGTAGGGTGCCAGCCGGTGATGAGCAGTAGGGTGCCAGCCGGGGAGAGAATGGTAGCAGTACGGTGCAAGCGGACAGAACTGGGAGAAAGAGAGCGGAAGGATCGCTAACAAGCTAGCCACAGCCGACAAACGGGCCATAGCAAGGGCTTTTGGGACGACGACGAAACCGAGCGAGACCGTGATGTTACTAACCAAGGCTTTCCCCATCAGAGGTACAAGCCTAGCAAGCCGAGGCCTACTTCGACCGAGAGTCCGGCCCCGTGACGCCTACAGTGAACGAAGCGAGAAGCTTTCCGACCGTGCAAAATGCTAAGCGAGGTGCAACGCAAGTGCAGGGTAAGGGGGAGAACCAAACTTCATGAGCGGGAGTCAACGAAGAACCAGAACGAGAACCCTAAGGAGGTGAGGCCGTGAGCCCACAGGAGAGGAGGGGAGATGGCTTAACGTCAACTCCTAGGCAGCGGCCATCATGGGAGAAGAGAGGTGGGTGGGGGAAAGTCGCGATGATTTCTCCTGGTGTTGAGATTTCAATCGCTGGAGGTATTGTTGCAATGGTCCGTGTGGTGCTATCTCTTGGTCGTTTCTTTTTTTTTCTTTTTCTTTTTTTTTTAATCATGCGTTATTTGTTTCTAGGTACAAAAAGCCTTATGCTGCGCTAGCTATGAAGAGAAAAAAAACCTTTAAATGCAAACCCACCGCCCGCTTCACCTCTTCATGGGAAAAATCAAACACCCCGAGTCCATAGGAAAAGTCTCCCCCGCCTAGCACCTAAGATAATATACCCCAGTCACGTAAGAAAACAATACATAGAAACGTACAGGTAGAGAGACCCAAACCCTTCAGCAGGCTCCACAAAACAAAAGAAACGACGGCTGTTCTAAGGCCCGTTCGGGGCCCGAGGCAGAGGATAGCTGATCGCCGACACGGGAAAACTCATAAGTTGAGGGCCCACCAAAAAACCATGATGTACGGTCGGGCAGGTCATTTCATCGTTCCCAAGCGTTGGACAAAGCCACGGAGGCAGTGCTATACCACGACTAGGCGTAACCGAGGAAGGGCCGAACGATCGGAGGGGGAGAAGGGCGAGCGGAGCCACCGAGCAGAGGGGATGCCAGCCAG
>Ga0307509_10005605_pt1 | contig 17394 bp, 20 predicted proteins | sample 10_EM_MG_FD_202245 | JGI IMG/M metagenome (GOLD analysis project Ga0307509, IMG submission 202245) | Populus trichocarpa ectomycorrhiza microbial communities from riparian zone in the Pacific Northwest, United States - 10_EM | ecosystem: Host-associated > Plants > Roots > Unclassified | place... | reverse complement strand
CACCCACCAGCAAAATGATCGTCATGATGATTGCGTATGCAATAAATCCGCTTCCCATGATGTAATGTGCGAGGCATTGACCTGAATTCAGGGTAAAGACATTTCTCAGGACTTGCACCAGCTACAGTCTGACCTAGTGTCCCTCCACGGCAATATCCACGGAACGCTATGACGCCAAACAACATCTGAGTCCATGCCAGTATTGGATAGGTTTTCCCAATAATGCCATGGGCGACAACGAAATATGGCCTTACTGACTTTTCGTGGATGTGGAGTTTCAAATATATGCCAAGCACGAGCTGGGTGAAGATTGGAACGAGAAGGAGATTTGCGAACTTTTCATGGGCAGAGGGTAGGAAAGCCCGTCCTTTGTGAGAGTGACCAAGGATATAGCCACCAACGGTGAGCGCATAACCAGTTGCCTGTCGAAAACACATGAAATTCTGATGCCGAGCCAAGGTCCTATCTTGTTCAAGAAGAACTTACTTGAAGTGGAACGTGCCATCTACTCCTCGTAATGCCAAGCACCATCCCGAGAGGAAACATTACACCCCATACCGTCGCCTGCAAGAAAATGTGTATCCATAGGATAGTATCGACGGGTTTGTTGGCTTCTTCTTCCGTCAGATTGTCATGGTGGGGGTGGGCGAGGATGGAGGTGACAAGGTATAGAAAAAAGGAGGCTCGCAATAACGCATAATGCATGATGTAGATGATGAACGACCCCGCACGTCGTTAGATGACTATGGCGAAAGAAAGAAAGTGAGCCGAGGCTGCATTCCTACTCTCGGGCCGCCCGGAAACATCACCATCACGTGCAGCATTGATTCACCAAAAAAATTCGTCCGTTCCAGTTTTAAAGAATATTGCCCAAGGTGAAGAAGTCGGAGCCTCCGAGTCATTTGGAAATGCTGACTATTTTTATTTAAAGGTCGGTGCAGTACCACGGAAAACTGGCTTTTCCCTTTTCAAAGCTCCGCATTCCCCTGAGGGGACTTGGCCGGGCCCTGCAAACGCGCACAGCACCTCTTCAGAAAAAGCAATACAGAGACGCCTACGACCCAACAGAAATACGTGACATGGTTTGGTCAACATCTGTTCTTACAGCCCTCTCTTCCGACACGGAACCTTCAATCGTCGTCACCTTCAATAATGCACGCTATCAATTCAATACAAGCGAGAATACCACAAGATCTTTCGTACAGAAGCAGCAACATTGGAGGAGAACAAAGGCCCTTTTCTTTACTCAAGCTCGTGTGGAGAAGATGAGTGGCCTCCCTGGTAAGCAAAGACCACCTTTCGTATAGTGGAGACGTTCTCATTGTCGAGTCATTTATTGTCTCCAGGGTTGCTCATGACCTTGGCTGATTCGACAATCAGCAAGCTGGAGTTACGCGGTCCAGAAGGATTGAATCACATTCTTGCAAGTATGCGCATGTATCTTTTTAGGTAATTCTTTTCCTAATCCCTATTGTGTTCGAGTGCTGATGGGGACTAGAGACTCCATAGAAATTCAACCATTCGAAATACCTTGGAGGAACACTGCTACGACCTTCCCTGCTCCCTCGTACTCCGATGACAACATCAAAGTTTACGCAATTCCCGTTTCCCCTTTCACCCACCTACTCCCTGTCGTTACTCCGCCAGCTGCTTCAACATCGACGGAAGAACCTACATTGGACCTCTCTGGAAAAAGAAAGAGAGAACCTTCTTCAGAATATCCAAGTAAACGCATAAACACTGGGAATGAAACTCCTACACGGGCACCGAATGCAACCAAGGCACCACTTTCCGAATCCCTATTGAGCAAATTGAGGGAGGTCGATAACACACCGGAAGCGTTGGAGGGAGACTATGCCGAAGAATATCGCAAGGCGATTATACAAGTCATGTTTCCTGGAACAAACATAAATACAGGTGGAGAAGCTACAGATGTTCTCAAAGGGAATCGGAAAGGCAAGAAGTCAGGCTCTGCAGGTACGTGTGTATGCATATTTCATGTTTCTGGCCCTTTCAATCGAATAATACGTCTTCAGATGAGGATAAACTTTCCATCATCATTCCAGAAAATGTTGATGTGAGTGAAGTTACTTCCTCAGGTTCCAGCTGGCTTAAAGCCATTAACAGGTAGACAGCCCTCGAAGACCAAGAGCCAAACTGCCTGCGGGTTACAAGCTCCAACTACCCAAATATTCGACCGGCCTGCCATCGTCACCTATTCCACCAACAATGTCATACATCATCGTGGGGCCACGTTATCGGGGAAAGTTTGACGCAAAACGTGCCAAGGAATTGGGAATTCCGCAGGGTCCTCTGCGCGGCGCTCTTGCGAAAGGAGAAGCGATCACATTCGAGATTCGAGAAGGCAATGAGGTTATCCAGCGGACTGTCAAGCCAGAGGAGGTAATTGGGAAATCTGAGACTCCTGGGGTATGTTCTTCATTCATATGTACCTGTTATCCTCGTTTTCTACCCTTACATTTTTTCAGGCTATCATCATTTTGGACGTTCCTTCAGCCGATCATATAGATTCCTTGATTTCTTCTTTTGGACCTTCGGGATTATATTACAAGTTTTGGTGTAATGATTCTGGATCCGCGTCTGTATCGGGTGAGGAGGAGCACATTGTACGCGTAGTACACCATCTCGTTGGGGATGGAGTGCTAGAAGACGAACGCTACAAAACGTTTATGAATGGGTTTGGATCTCAAGCACACGTAAGTTATTCATTTACCAGTTACGAGGCTATCGAAGCTCATTGGAAATAGCATCTAGTTGCGTCAAGACAGCATTGCCCCGATCCATTAACATTTACCAGTGCTGGTTTCCACCAACTGAGGCTGAACAAAATAGATGAGCAGCTTTTTCCCATCCCAAGGCATTCTCTTGTCGCCAAGAAGGACCTCAGCAGTACGAGTTATCTTCTGTCGGACTCTTCCAACAATTTACTAATAAATTGCCTAGTGGTTCCCGGTCTTCCATCAAACGTCCAACCCTTGTCCTCTGGTCTTTACACGTCGATGCGCCCATTTGCTCCTCCAACCCCCGATAAAGCGATTGAAGCGACAGACAAGTTCCACCCTGTCATATCAGGAAAACAGTCTCTTGAATTTTCGCCCTTTCTATCGAGATCCATTGACAGGGCGCAAACGAATATTGCCCGAATCCTGTCGCAGAAAGATTTCGAGCCTGTGAAACACGCAGATATTGGTATCATTCCATTGGGTACTGGCGGTTCCGTGCCCAGTAAATACCGAAATGGTGCGCAACCCCTCGGTTAATCCACGCACTTGTCCTCGTCTCAAGTCAATATTGACAGTGCTATCAACTCTTATCAGGATACCTAAGTGGGGTAATATATTACTCGATACAGGCGAAGGTACATGGGGCCAACTTGTTCGATTTTACGGGCTGGATGATTCGTCATACAACGCCTGGCAGGCGTTGCGAGACCTGAAATGTATCTTTGTTAGCCATATGCATGGAGATCACCATATTGGTCTCGCGCATCTCCTGGCGAAAAGACGAACGGTTAGTGTTTATTTCTTCTGTTATTTGAGAATTTAAACGACCCATGCACATTTGTTGTCAGCTTCATCCACCTCCGGAGCATCCGCTCTACCTGGTTTCGATCAGGGGAATACACCTATACCTCCGCGAACTATCAGACGTGCAAGATCTTGGGCTGAACGACCCTTCAGGAAATGGTATCATACCGGTTTTGAGTGAGAGCATGCACTACAGGAAGAACGGCGCGTACATTACCACTGGGACGTGGCAGATTGGCGGTGACGAGGCGTGGTTGGATTACCAAATGTAAGCCATCGCCCAGTTGGCTTTCTTTCGGCTAACCTGGGGAGGATATTAGTTCATCCGAAAATGGGCGTAAGATGTGCGAGTCGCTCGGGCTTGAGTACCTCAAGACAATTGATGTATATCACGCTTGCCGGTGCTATGGAATGACGTTCAAGCACAAGGATGGCTGGAGTGTAACGTCTGTCGCGCGTTTTTGCTCAACTACAAATTAAGTCCTCAAGGTTTTTCTTTAGATTCTCCGGCGACACCCAACCAACACCCAACCTTACTAACGCGGGCTTCGAATCGACGGTCTTGATCCATGAAGCCACTATGGGAGACGATGAAGTTGATATGGCCCGACGAAAGTACCATAGCACGATCGGAGAGGCCATCATTAAGGGGAAACAGTGAGTCTTTCCGCCTTTCCAAGCCTCAGCTGGGATCCTAATATCACGTCTCCCCAAGGATGCGCGCTAAGAATACATTCCTAACCCATTTCTCTGCACGACACCCCAAGATGCCGCCCTACATACTCAACGCCCGACCCGATTCGAATAACTACGCCAAAGAAAACTTCATCGTCACGGCGTGGGACCACCTGAACATGACGATTGGGGATATGTGGAAGATGCAATTCTATGTCGAGCCTATGACGCGCAATTTCAAAGAAATCAAGGAGGATACTGGCTCCGACTCTGAGTGAAGATCACCATCAGCTGGGCAAAAATAGGTTCAGGATACAATAACAACCCCAGAATTATTGTATGCAATGGTATACAACTATTTTACTAACGTAATATGTGAGCTCCACCTATAATACAGAACAATGCTTGACAAAAAAAACCAAAGACTAGTAACAAATGAACCTGCTGCTGATTGATACAACATTTGCCGAGAACCAAAATCCGATTCAAAAAAAATGTGACTGTTAAACTGCAGAATCCCGCTGCGCCTCTAGAAACCTCACAACCTCTCTCGCAACCTTGCTCTCCTTCTCTCCACCCATATGATTGCTTATTACTGTGTAAAACACGGCAAAATCCTTTGCCTGCTCGACGAGCCTCGCGAGCTTTGCGCGTTTTGCGTATTTCTCTCTTTCCTTCTTGCCATTCACATGGGCGGTAGATGAGGTTGTGGAGGGACGAGCAGAAGGTAAGGCAGCTAGGATCATGGCCTGATTTATGGGACTCCCAACCATCAATAAGCCGAAGAGCACTGCGAGGTGGCCGCGAAGGAAAGACGCGTCTGCCTCTGCGTGGGCCTCTAGAGTATCTTCAACGGCCAGCGATTTTTGATGTTGAGGAGAGGATGTCGATGACGATGGCTCGGCTTTGACGGTTTGTTGCGCGTAAAGCTCGGCGAGGATCTCGATCCCACTCTTGGGTTGAGGACAGCCGCATTTGCGAGCGCAGGTGCGTTTTTTGAGCGGGCATGAAGAGTTTAGACCTAATTTGGTTATGTCGAGGGAAAGAAAAAAAAAAGACATCGTTAACTAATAAGCTCTTTTTTCAAGAGAGAAAGAACCCACGAGTCTCACGCACGGTGTCCTTCGCTTCCTCGACAATCTGCACGAGGTTCGTCAAAAGTCCGAGTGCGAGACACAGCGTGTCCAGCGCATACGACTCCAATCGGACATCAGTCTCTTCCTCCTCTTCCTCCTCCTTGTCGTCGAACGGCCCTGCTGCCGATTCTTCCCGTTTGAGATTATCCATCCCTTCTTCCTCTTTCACTGTGAACTTGCTTCCTTGGAACTCCTTCCCACTCCTCGCGATTGTGCGCATCAAAAAACCCATCGTGTACTCACTTCGCACAACTTTGCGTCCCCAGTGTTCGTCTGAATGTGTCAGGCTAACAAGGACTCTAAGGGTGGTATCCAGGCATTTCTGAATAGGAACTGGACACATGTGAGTGAAACAGTAGTAAAAAAAATTACAAGGTGGAGAAACTTACACATGTCCGAGGTGTCCTCATTTCCCTTAGCGAGCTCGATACAAACACCCAATGCAATGAAGTCTTCGGCCAACCAAGAATCCCGTGCCATGTTTAGTTCCTCCTCATTATGTGCTTCCACAGCCAGTACTGAAGTTTGACTGGCCTCTTTTGCGCTAAGTGCACCCCATTGGTCCAGAAGGTAGGTGTCCATGAGTCGTAAGTGGTAGTAGACGGTTTCAAATGGTAAATTTGATACAGCGTCCATCCAATGTAAAGATAGGGTTGATAAGAGGGAGGTAGATGAAGGGGCCAGTGAAAGACGAAGAGAAGAGAGGAATGTAGGAAAGAGTGTCGCCGGAATAAGATGGGGGGGTAAAGACTGGAGGCTGTATGTTACCAGCAAGGACATAGATATCTAAGTGCGAAGTCATCAGAAATTTATCTTGAATGCTAAATTTATTGGCTTACTGGTGTGTTTGGGAAGAATAGTCGGGATTTGGATTTGACCGTTTTGTAAACAGTGGTAAGCTGCAAACCATGAGAACTATTTACTCTCTAGACCAAGAAATGCCTACAATTAACTTGTCCTTTTTATTTATCCCAGCTTTTTTCAGGTCAGCGTCCGTCTCGTTATTTTGGGGTGAGACAAGTAAGAGAGGATCAAGATTTTGAGGTATTGCCTGAAGTAATCGGAATAGTATGCCAACAAGCGAAGAGTCATCATCTCCATCTGCATGCTTTGCCTTATCTGCAGATACTACGGGTGATGTAGGCGAAATCAACACCTGGCGCTCAGCCAATTCTAGAAGTGATACAAGGTCGCGAGCCACGAGAGATACGAAAAAGGCAAGGAGGACGTCAAGAACCTGAGCCAGCCCCATTAGTAAATGTGACGAGGAAAAACTGATTCTGCTACCTTGTCTTCGCCTATTCCTGCCCCAGCATCTAGAAATACTTCCCAGGTCCTGCTGAAGAAGTCTGCGGCTTTGGCTTTGCGCGTAAAGTCTGGGTCACATAGTTTGGTGGTAACTTCAAGGGCACTAATTTAAAAAACATGAGATTAATAAAATAGACTTGAAATATGGTGTACCTGGCGCGTCGTAGTCCGATTCCCCCCCTTTTATCCATGCCCTCGAAGAGATAGCCAACTTCGTCAAGAAATCTCCTACTTTCACCCTTGTTCCTCAACTCGGAGATACTCTTCAGAGGATTCATCATCCCGGCTGGAATTGGAGGTGGGCGTACAGTAGGAATATTGGATCTTGATTTGCCTTTCCCAGCACGGGAGGGAGACACATCTGGGGTGGCAGAGCTCGACTTTGTCGGAGAAGGAGACAGATGTGGGTATGGATCATCTTCAGAGTTATCTACACCCCAACGGGTGCGTAACGAGGTGTAAGATTCAGGAGCGTCAAACTCAAAGCCAGCGTCTTCAGCGACTGTGTGAGTAAGAGGATCGCCAGCGGCCGAAAGTGGAACTTCGAGAATCCTGCGGAACTTTGTCGCATATGTACGGGTTGACTTGACGCCTGGGGCAAGCAACGGAAGCAGGGGCGCAACCGGCTTTGGAGAGTTGAAAATCTCGGATTTCGAAGGAGATGGAAATATGGGTAAGGAAGGGGTGCGATCCATGCTATTTGTAGACACGGAAGTTTGGCTCTCTATGGATGACTCCGTTTTTGAGCGACTCAGCATGCGCTTTGCGAGCTTTGAGGGAGATGGCGATGGCGAGGCGGGTGTTATGGAGTCAAAAATACGAGAAAGATCTCGCGCTGGCTTTGGGGAAGAGTCTGAGTGAACAGCTTGAGAAGCTTGTTTCCGAGGCGAGCCATATGTGACCTTGACTTTCGGTTTGGATTCTTCAGTATCCGGTGCATCAGGGGAAATTTTGCGACGCTTGATGGAGGACACTTGAGACTCTGTCTGAACGAGTTCGATTGTCTGTTTCCGCTTGATTGCTGAGCGCTTTCCATAAGTACGTATGCCAGCGCTAGCAGTGGACATTGTCGTCGTTCGCCGGAAAGCAGACGTGATGACATTCCGTGAGTCACAAACGCGTGACCAGCGCGCCTGGAGTCACGCTGATCAACCAACTTGAACTCAACCAACGATGGAGGCAGTTTCAACTCGTATCGCCTCATTCAAGAAATCAAAGCGTGTCAAGAACTTGGAGAAGCCATCCTCGACAACAACTCTTAAATGGCCCCATCCCACCGACTTTCAAGCAAATCCCGAGACCTTGGCTGAGGCGGGATTCTACTACGATCCAAGCTACGACGACCCGGACAACGTAACTTGCTTCGTCTGCGAGAAGCAACTCGGAGGATGGGAAGAAGGTGATGACCCTTTTCTCATCCATTGGAACAAGTGCGGCCAGACTTGTTGTTGGGCGAGCGTTCGATGTGGATTGTTGGTGGATGTAGATCACTCAGGAAGGTGGGGCTTGAATTTGCTGTACGGTTAGCGAATCAACTGACCCGAGTCTCAGATTTGTTTCGGCTGATAAAACACGCGTTCCCACTCACAAATCCATGGAAAGGGCGAGGCTCGAAACTTTCGGTGCTGGAAAGGGATGGATACACGACAAGGCAAAGGGTCACGGCGCCAACTCGAAGACGGTGTGTAGAACCTCCGATCATTATTGCTGAAAACTAAACTATATCTAGATGGCTTCTGCTGGGTTTGTTTACACCCCACAACACAGTGGTGACGATCTAGCAACTTGTCTTTATTGCAATACTTCTCTGAGTGGTTGGGATGAGGCCGATGATCCTCTGTAAGTCCGACTGCTTCTTACCTGCATAAATGTACTTATGCCAACTATTTTTAAGCGAAGAACATAAAAAACGCGCAAATAAATCCGGCTACACATGTCCATTCTTTGCAGCATCCTCAGAATTTGGTACAAGTACGAAACCACCTTCGAGGGTACAATCTACGAAACCTCTGTCCAGGTCACAATCCAAACCCCCATCTCGGTCTACGTCTCGCACTAAATACCAGGACTCTATTCTACCCACCAAAACATTTGATGGTAATGGAGAGGACGATTCTGATGCTTCAGAAATACCATACCCAGGACGATCGACTGCGAAGACACCACGAAAAGCTAGAGCCACGACGACATCAAGGAAATCATCGGCCAAGACTCCAAGAAGTAAAACGCGAAGTTCAAGTCGATCTGGATTGAAGAATGTGGTGGAGGAGGATGAAGACGAAGAAGCTCCCGTGGACCCCCCACCAACCGTGAAGAAAAAAGCGCGATCTCGCTCAAAGTCTGTCGCACGGTCCGAGGTCATTGACAACACCGAACCAGAGGATGAGGTTACGGAGAGTCGCAAACCTTCGCGGTCAAGGTCCAAAAAACCTGCGGCAGAATCTAAAGCAGAGGTGGAAGAGGAAGTCGTGCGAAAATCATCCCGTTCAAAGTCCAAAGCCTCAGTCGCTCCATCCGTTACAGAGAACGAAGCCTTGCGTAAACCCTCCCGGACCAGATCCAAGGCTAAAGCCACGGAGTCGGAGCAGGAAGAGCTGCCTCTTGTCACTCCCAAACCAATACATAAACGGGCAGCATCACGATCTAAATCCAAAGCGCCTGCAGAGCCTCGTGTGGTCGACTCCGACCCAGAGCCAGAGTTGCTAACAATTGCTCCTAAGCCAAAGCACAAGCGGACTGTTTCGAGATCGAAATCAAGAGCCCCTGTTGAACCGTCCGATGTTGACTCTGAGCCAGAGCCAGAGGTGATATCAGTTATTCCCAAACAAAAGAACAAACGGACTGTGTCGAGGTCGAAATCCAAAGCCCCTGAACCTTCTGAAATAGAGTCCGAACCAGTGGCAGAAGTGATTACAGCTGCTCCCAAGCCAAAACATAAGCGGACTGTATCGAGGTCAAAATCCAGGGCGCCTGTTGAACCTGCGGTGGAGTCCGAACCAGGGACAGAAGCGATTACAGCTGCTCCCAAGCCAAAACATAAGCGGGCTGTATCGAGGTCAAAATCCAAGGCGCCTGTGGTACCCTCTGAGAACGACTCCGAACTAGAGGCAGAGGTGGTAAGAAATGCCCCTCCGAAGAAGGTCACTAGTAAAACAAAGACCCAAATCCCTCCAGTTGAAGACCTATTCAATGACGACATAGTTATGGACGACTACGTCCCTCGACCTTCTTCTCCGCCTCCAATGCCCTCTCATGCTTCGACAATGGAGCTACCCCCTCTATTTGTCCCGAAACGAAATGCCAAACCCGCTGTCCAACCACAAGCAGCGGCCGAAGAGCCGCATCCAGTCGAGAAAGAAAAGAAGAAACCTGGACGACCAAAGGCCAAGCCTCAGCCGTCATCGCTTTCTCAGTCCGCCAGATTAGATGTCATTGAGCAATCGATTACTTCAGTTTCTACCGATGCTTCTGGCCCACTTACTCCTGTCTCGATCAACCCACCCCAATCGCCAGTGAAGGAAAATAAACCCATGAGCAAGGCCAAATCTACCGCTTCTCACCATCCGGAAGTGCAGGTGACGAAGATGAAGGTGGTTGAGATCTCGAGCGACGAGGAAGATAACGTTGTCATTCAATCAGACAGGGACATGAAGACCAAAGCCGTCCCTTTGCGAGGAAAGGAAAACGCACAAACATCTTCTACTAAATCCGCTCTCCACCATGACCTAAGACCAACATCCGCCCAGGGCAAGCATGAGAAGAAACCTGTTGCGGTTGAAATCGTGCAAGCGCAAGTCAGACCACCATCTAGACAAGCGTCAGAGCGTCCTGTTACTCCTGCACCACCGCCACCGCCTCCACCAGAGGTTGATGATGATGTGAACATGGAGATGGCTGGAGACGATGGCCATCTCAGTGCCGAAGGCAACATCACATACGACTTCCCAAAGACCCCTGTGCGTCCTAAAGTCCGTGTTTCTCCACCCAAGGAGGTCAGCATAGAAGCGCCTACGCCACCAACTGAGAAGGAAGCAGCTGAACCTCTTTTTGTCCCTGCGCTCTCTAAATTGCCGTTTATTCCAATAACTACGCTGAGCGAGGCGGAATTGGATATGACCGTCGAAGATTGGATTCGGTACCAGATGGACGCGGAATTTGATAAATTCCGCAGGGATGGGGAAAGGGAACTCCAGAGGTTCAGGCAGAAGGCGGAGGACACGAGGAAAATTATTGAGAGTCTTTGAAGGATGAAACGTGTTGGGGAGGGAAATGTATTCTAACTTATTGTTGGTGCGCAGCCCCAGTATTTTATTTTTTACCTATTTACTTATCCACTTCCCAAGAATGTAACTCTTCTGGTCATGCTAGCAAAGCGGACGAAAAACAACACAAATTGTCAATTTTAGCCCATATATACTGGTGAATGCTCCCGATCTTGTATAAGAATTCGTCGCCGTATCCCAGACACGCCAAATAGAACCTGGGCTTAACACATTGAGTCCAATACCTATCTGGCTATCATTTTCTCCGCCGACCGTTTTGTGTTCATGGGTATTGCACATACCAGCCGGCCCCAGTCGGGCAGGGTCGGAACTTTGAATGCTCAACCAGGAAGCGACATGGAATATTCTTCTTATATGGTCCTTACAGGTCTAGACTCTCCCCAAGCTGGTTAAGTACCTGGGTGAGCAAATGACCAAATATATCAATTTTGTTCTTGATTCTTCTAAAGTCCAGGGACGAGGGAAATATTGACTTGTGTAGCATCATAGTGACCTGATCGTCATGACGGGATGCACCGTTCCGACAAATGACACAACTTACGGACCTGGTGTGGCTTTCAGACCCTATCATACGTAGACCTTTGAGTCAGTCCTCGAGACCGATAACTTGTTTGTTCCAGAGGTGTTGGCCACCCCCCGCCACCAAATTAATATCTCGAGGTCTAGAACTCCACCAGGGTATTTAAGTTTGCCCTAGCCTGATCCCGAAATTTGTGGACACTAATAGCAACGTTGAAAGCTGCTCCTCACTTCTGATGAAAACAAAGCGGCCACCATGTTTTCCGACACGAACCTGCACGGGCATATCCTTGACCATGACGGAGAGTCCAAACAAACCCGGAGATGTCAGGGCAGCTTCACAGAATGTGCGTTTTGATCGTGGTGAATTGTGTCCACTTCTCGTCGTGAGATTGGAATCTCTTACCAGGACGAAGTCCCTCGGGCTGTACCCTGTAAGCAGACCTCCTCTGTTGACCGGTGTTTATGTTCTATTCACGCGGAAAATGACATTCAATCCCTTGATCAAGAGAAGATCACTGCCCTGTGCAAGATTTTGGAGGCTCATCTCTGGGAATTAGAAGTCAGTCACTGGCATGCCTGCCCCAGGAATAACCCATGCACATCAAGCAAGCCCGAGCCCCATACAGGTTCAGCATCGAATGCGATTAACCATTTGACACGTTGGTGATGTAGTGAAACACTTCAAACTACAGGCTATGGGCCTATGAAATTATTTAAACGCAAAGTCTGAATTCCATTTTCTTGGCCGCTCAGCTGCAAGATCATAAGTATTTTCTGGCTTGATTTTGCCTTTTTCAATCAAACTTTGATCCCTAATCCTTCCGCGATAGTTAGTTGTCGCCCGAGGTGACGGCGGAAGACACTTCTCATTCCCGAACCCAATTAGAACATAAATCGACTTGGCGTAAGTCTTCGCCAGAAAGTGCGATTTCATCGACAAATCCCAGAACCGAAACACTGGCACGTCCGTTAATTTCGTAGATCTTATCCACGGCATACATATCTATTTGTGGCCACTAAAAGTGACGAGAAAGAAGGTAGATGTAGCCCCTAGTGAATTCCCTTAGTACCAGGAATAATCTTGTGTAGGATGAGAGAGCGAGGGACACGGATTTATTTTCGTAATCTGCGAATGACCACGAACGGAAGAACACACCAAAGGACCATGTCCAAATGGTCCTTTGATACCAGTTTTGGTAACCGGATATGTTATGAGATAGGTTGTGGACAAGTCGCAATTCCCTAATTATTGATCGACATAAAAAGCACAACATTGGTCAGAATGTCTCCCCGACCGTTCCCTTCCCACCTTTTTCACCCACCCGCAGATGAACCACGCAGAATGGGAATCGAGCTACCTTCAGACATAATTTGTTTGATTTTTGGACATCTGCACATTCAGGATATTCTCAGTGTGAGACAAGTGAGTATACAGGCCCGTCGTCACAACCTCCTGTTAACCCACATTTTGGCTGTAAGGTCAGTAAGGAATTCCTCGAACTGACGAAGCTACGCAGTGTTTGGGATCTGTTGCTCCACAATCACGTCCTCCACCAAAATATCCCTATTCCAGGCCTTAGTGGAAAGCCTTATAATGATCTGACAGCAACGGAAATGGAGGCAGGCTTGCGCCGGGCTTTGAAGCTTCGTCGAAACTGGATATCCGAATCACCACTGATATCCAAACAATTCAATCTCGGGGCAATTCCTAATTCTCGCATTGTGTCGTTGCACGTCCTACCTGGCTATGGCCACCGAAGGCTATTGTCTCTCTCCTTCGAACAAAGTCGAGTTTTTACACTCCAATGTTGGGACATCGCGGCATCCCCTCCGGTCTGCATCGCCAGACGGGCGTTTCGCAGGCTTGGCGGAATGGCAGTGAACACAAGCCTCACTGGAATCGGTGCGGTTGCCGTCCGCAATCCCAAGTACGTCGTCGAAATTCAGAATCCAATACATTCGTCGCATTCAAGGGCTTCAAAATATTTAGCATTGAAATTTTTTCCCTTGATTTGGAAGCGGTGGATCCAGACCGCGGCTTTGCGACTTCTCTTACGATTGACGAACCCTCGAAGAACGTCCTGTACTTCGCGAACTCCACATTGTTGATCAGAGACAACAATGAAGCACTGTATCTCTTGGACGTCCATAACCCCCAAGCTAAGGTCGAGCTCCGGTACCAAGATTCGCCCCAAGTGAGAGATGCGTTTTAACCATTTATTTTTCATTCCACTGACCTTTCACTTTCGGCGTAGCCTGCACATTTCCTCGATGCCATTATTACGCCGGCGTTCATCCTGTTGCTTAAAATGACGACCCTCGAACTATATGCTCTTCCGTCGGCCGTGCCTTCGACCACGTCAGTCCTATACCCACTTGTCGCATTCCAGTGGCCGTGGCGAATCGACAATGCAGCCATGACCCAGAGACACTCACTACCAGGAAATCAGGGTAGATCTGCGATCAACATCTTCATAAGGTTCGGCAGTTATTTTCCTTGGGTAAGTCTGATATTGGGAAGTTTTCTGAAGTAAGGGCTGAAGAGAGTCAACTGTGAAAGGCGACCAACATCTTACATCATTATGAGGTTCGCCCGAACGCGTACTTCTCAAATGTGAGTCCCATAAGCGCCACGAACCTCCCATACCAATTCCCACCTGTCTTGCGCGAAACAATCGGATCGCCCGTGCGTTTACACACAACCTCGGATTTAACGATTGGGCCTTACGGCACGGCTGTTTGGATAGATAGCCACACGGAGGATTATTTTTTCCATGCTGATCGTGGCCAGCGCCTCGCGGGGAGGTTTTCAGCTCTTTCACCTTATCTCGACACCGAAGAAGATGAGGGAGTTGAGCCTTCTGACCAGATTCCGACTGCTGCAGCGACGTCGGTTTATTCATACCACGAGGAGGACAGCTGGGTTAGGATTGCCTTGGACGAGGAGGAGGGAAGGATATTTCTTGGGCGTGCCGACGGGATAGTTACGATACTAGAATACGTCTGACTGGAATGAGATGCATTTTTTTGCGGGTACTACACACTGTTTCGACGAAATACTTAGCTTCAATTCCGTAACTCTTCATTGAATTGTCACAGTCATTGATGTGTATGTTACATGATTCAATATTACAATGAGCTTAGGGCGTGGGCGTGGCAATAAGTACCTATTTGATTCTTTAGTTTTCGGAGCAATAGATGGTAGACATGGCCACTTACAGCGGAAGGGGTCAGTCCGAGCTCTTTCAACGATTTCTCGAAGTCCTGCCGAGCGAAAACTTTCCTGTAGAAAGATCGAACAAATTTCCCGTAAAACAATAAGAGAATACGCACCTTGGGAAATGTTGTGCCAGAGTAACAGTGTCCACATCAATCGTGTACAGTTGGCCGGCCAAGAATTCTGCAACTTCGCGGAGGGCTAACAAGGAAATAAAGGAGTTGATCTGCCATGATACCAACTAAATGTCGGTTAGACTTACGGGCATCGCTGGAAAGAGTTGTCGTGTAAGGTTGGCCGCCGGTAGACAATCGGATTTGAAGCCTTGTCTCCTTGAAGTCTTTTCCTGCCGTGCCTGATGTCGGTGCTGTGACAGCAGCAGGATGAGAGGGATTAGCTGAGCTAGAAGCTTCGGGTAAGGGTTGCCCGTCTCGAAGAGCTTTCTCTCTTGCAGCTTTCTCCGCCCTAGCTTTCTTATCAGCCTCGATCTGGGCCTTGATAGCAGCCTTTGCCTTTGCATCCTCTATCTTTTCTATATAAAAAAAGGACCGATGTTAAAAAACCTTGAAACATGAATAGTCCAATACCTACCCCGCTTCTTGGCCTGAGCCTCCTTCATGGCTTCTTTCACTTTCAACTCTTCCTTGATTTTATTCATATCCTGTAAGAAACGCGTGTTCAATAGGGACTACGGGTCCACAAGTTGAAAAGGTTCGAACCTTTCCAGCTTTTCGTCGAAGGGCCTCATTGGCCTTGTGCTCCATAGCCTCCTCCACGGCCTTTTTGGCACGTTTCTCTGCCATTTTCTCTCGTAGCTCTTCGAGCTTTTGTTTCTTTTCCTCTTCCGTCAGAGGTTTAATCTACACCGTCATAGGAGGGAGTCACAATGAATACGGTAGTGCATCGATCAGCTCTGACGCACCTCCTCCGTAGATTCCTCGAATTGATCATGTCCACTCTTCTCAGCGTGGAAATTTGCCAAGGCAGTGTTCTTGAATATTTTACCGCACAGCGAACATTTGATACTCTGCGTGAAGAAGACAGATCGAGTGGTTATTACGGACGTCAAAAGAGGTTTCATATCATGGACTCTTGCACGAATGCATACCTTGGCTTCAACAGCACTGCCCTGAAGAGCCCCAAGGCTCTTCAACGCCTCTGCATCTTCATCATCCTCGTCCACATCCATAGGTCCTCGCCCAGCCGGTTGCTCGCTGACGCCGCCCAGATCGGGAACATCTTCACCCTCGTGTTCAAGGATGTGATCCATTGCGGGCTGTAGGCCACGGTTTGCAGTCGCTTTCAAAGCCCCTGAATACGCGAATGAATTCAACGTAAGAATGTGAAAACAATTAATGAGCATCACATTGTTCAGAGGTAGAATATTGAAAAGCGAACATTCAACTCGAGCTGGATCGAAACCCATGCTTAGGAGTGTATCTTTATCACCAGCCATTCTTAGAAAATAAGATGAAAGAAAATAGGTGAGTCGTCGGCTGAGTCAAAGCCACTGGGAATGATCACTTGGATCGTAAATCGCCACGCGTCCCCTGACGAACAGGGGCCTTGCCAAATATAGACAAAACTGCCTTTGTCGTTTGTTTCTTCACCTTGGCCAAAACACTCAATGAACTCTTGATAGAACGACCTGCCAGGTTCTGCCTGGAAACTAGCAATATCCTGTGGCATGTCTCTATGTCTTAAATATCTTCTAGACGAGCTGAAGACCTTACGGACTGGGACGCCGATATATCTAACTGAAAACGCTTCTGCTCCACAATCTTACTACGGTGCCTCCAAGACTTAGACATTGCTTTAGAAGGACGTCTAGTCTAATAACACACTGTGTTCATCAATTGGCTCAGTTAGCTCAAGCTCGGGTTCCTTTTCCAGCGGATCGTACGCTGCTAGTGGGTCGTGCGGTTGCGGCGGTCCCACCAGGTCATACATCGGCAGTGGATGGGAATGAAGCGTACGTCCTATGACGTGGACTGAATTCATCATGTACGCCGTAGTACGCCACATTTAAAATGTTCTTCACCAATCACCACTTACATCTATTTAAAATTTACTTTAGGTTACTTCGGGTATCCCTCGCGATACAACATATGATTGATCCCCCAATTCACTTGTCCGTCTAAACAATTTTGCTTGACAACTGAGTCCCAAATTTCACGGACTCCTCGGGAATGCGGTGTTCGCATCCCCTCAACTTCACCTCTCCACTGTCGACGCGGCTTTGGCTCGTGCTGCAGGAAGCGTCATTACCTATCTATCCTTTCCTTACATTAAAGGGCTCTATCGCACAAAGGGTAGACCTTTCACCTGGTTCTCAACTCTGGTGCCGCTACAGAAGGATGTTGGCGTCACCCATGCTCCGCGTTTAGGATCGCTGCACGCGACGAGTGGAGCTCTACTCGGATCCGGTAGTTTCATTGGAGAAGCCTAAGGAAATTGCTGTTCCATTGCTGACATTTTTTTAAAAAAAAAAGAAACTTCTTTCTCCTTCATGTCAGCTTTTGTATGACGTTTCGCGGGCGTCATTGAGAAATCGTATTTGAAAAAATCAAAAGATTCGATCATCTCGGTGAGAAAGAGCCATGAAGGAATGGTGGGTTGGGCGCTCTCATTTTGTATATTGTATTGCGAGTAGTGAGCGTCGTTAAGCTGAGCACTAAGTATAACTTGGCCTGTGCTGCATAGAC
>Ga0307509_10005604_pt1 | contig 17395 bp, 18 predicted proteins | sample 10_EM_MG_FD_202245 | JGI IMG/M metagenome (GOLD analysis project Ga0307509, IMG submission 202245) | Populus trichocarpa ectomycorrhiza microbial communities from riparian zone in the Pacific Northwest, United States - 10_EM | ecosystem: Host-associated > Plants > Roots > Unclassified | place... | reverse complement strand
CTCACCATTAAATGGCCCCCCCCCCCCCCCCCCCCATGTGTCACGAATATAAATGCGGACGGGATATTCAAGAGGATAGACACCAGGGCAGGTTAAATCATTCAATCCCCAAGACATACTAGGTGTGAAAAACATCCACCGTCAATCGTGACAACCTTTCAACCAAGGCAGCAGCATTCCACCAGTCAATCCTCCACAATCACAACATCTCACTCGAAGAATTATTCATCCCTATTCGGGAGCATGGTAGCGATATATCGGAGAATAGCCAACGTTCTTCCCAACTACTCACCCCACCAGACTCCCCGTGACAACTAGCATTCCACAAACGAACTACTGGCAGTCGGAAGCTCGACTAAACACACACGATACAATACAAACTCTCACAAGAGGAGAGAGAGTAATAGCGGGCACACCAAATATAATACATAAATATCTTCCTATTATACTTCCTACGGGATGTAGTTTTCCTTGAAATCCCCTCCCCCCCCCAAAAAAAGAAATAGAAATAGAAAAAAAAAACTCTAGTATCCTGAGCTTGACCAAAAACGGTAAAGACTCGTTTCCATTGAACGCCAAACCTCCCACGACTCCCCAGAGAAAGTAAAAGTACCAGATTTACCGTTCTTGTAAGATACGGCCGATGAAGAAGAAGAAGAAGAAGAAAGACCTATGAAGAAAAAAAGAAAAGAGAGAAAACGAATGTTTGTAGTCTAACTAACTTATGTACGTATCGTTACATAGGGGGAAAAAGCAATGTAGGGCAAAGTGAGGGAAAGTGGGGAAAAGTAAAGCAAAAGAGGGTAATCAAAACAAAACAGAATAGAGAAATGTAATGTAGAACAAAGCTAGTAAAGCTCAGGGGAAGAAAGTAAAAAGAGGAAAAAACGAAAGAGAAAAAAAGTGATAACAAGTCTCCTTTGTGACTGTAAGTCTATGCCACCACCTCACCCTTGGGTCCAGCACCGACAGGTTCCATCCCGTTCTAGTCGGCCGTTTCCATCTCGCTGCTTATCTCCTGGGGACAAGGATATGAAAAGGGAAGAGGGGAATAGGACTGAAGAGTAAACATCAAAGGAAACAAAAAAAAGGAAACAAGAACAAGAAGAAATTGGATAATCCCTCACACACCCCTCTCCCTCCTCTCCCTCCTCCTCCTCCCACACGTAAATTGCTCATCAGACCGGACTTAACCCCCAAGAACAACGCCTTGCGCTGCTTGATCCTTTTTGTCAGCTCCACCTCCCTCGCCCATGCCGGCGCTCGCTTGGGTGTCCACTATAGCTCTCTTTGCCGCCTCCTTTCTCTCTATCCTCCTCTTCCTGGCGGCTGTCGTTCTAAGTTTGCGTTTGGCTAAAACTTCCTGTAGCGGGATATCTTCAGCTGCAGGTTCCGGGGTATCCCCAGCTGCGGCGGCGGTGGTGGTGTTAACGCCGGGAGCAATAGTATCCGTGGTAGTAGTGACCTGGCCTGCAGCTACAGAAGCGAGAGCTGCGGGGGCAGAAGTGCTACTGCCGCCGCCACTGCCACTAACTGCAGATTTCTTATCCGCAGGGGAGAGCTTCGCCGCGGGTCTCTTGGCATTGATGGCGTACTGGTATTTTACCCTGTGAGGTCTCAGGTTCTCGGTGGGTGGAGTTGAAGATTCTTGATGCGAGAATTTGTTGAGTGTTCCTGGGAGTGCGCCGCTGGGGGTTTTAGCTAGAGTAGGCTCGCCAAAAGGAAGTGCGGATGGCGGTGGGGATGGGGATGGAAGTGCACTGAGAGGGGGAGGGAGAGGCGGGAATTGGGTTTCATCGTCCCCTGAAGGTGGTCGGTTCTTGGGTTTCGATTTCTGCCGCTTGCCGGTATTGATTTTGGCAACCGCTGGCTTTGGAGCGTGCTTGGATGCGGTTGCAGCGGTATTGTGAGGGGAATGAAGCTTGGATTTCTGCTGCTGCTCGGTGCTAGTGAGTTTGAGGTCTGCCATGCCTTCAGCCTTCTCATGAAGATCAGTAAGAATTGAATTGTGGGGTTTCTCCAGTTTGGTAACGCTAACTTTGAGGTCCGGTGTTTTCGAAGCCTCCTTAGCATCCTCGGTAAGCATTAAACTCTCAAGTTTCTGCTCGATGGGTTTGTCAGCTCCAGGGGAGGTGGCAGTAGCGGTAGCGCCAGATGATGCAACAGTTCCAGAGGAACTCCCACCGCCGTTCCGCGGCGCGGGGTCTCTCCCAAAGTTCTCAGGATTAGGAAGAGATCTAGAAGTGCTCTCCTGATACCAGCTCAGTCCTCCGGCACAGGGGTCCGTGAAAAAGTTGAACTCCGCATATCCATCAATGAAGCATTCAGGAACTCTAAAGTCACTAAAGGTAATGGCCCAAGTGGAACCATTCCTCCACAAATGGTCATTGGAGGACTGGGAGCTCATATAATGTGCATACCGGATCCTATAAATCATCTTCCTGCCATTTGAAAGAAACACGGGATTCAAATCCTCAAGCTCGCGCAATCTCTCTTCCTTGAGATTCCATCTGCCCACGAATTCGCCAGTGAGTTGCTCGAGAAAGCGAACCCCGTGGCAGACCATCTTTCCGGTGTGCTCCTTACGGCGGATACGATCACCCACCCCGGTCATGGCCATAGAGTACTCCCTTACCAATGCATCAGCTTTCCAGAGATCCTCCTCAGACCCGAAAAACAGCTCAGCGATGCGAGAGGTGGAAATGTTAAGGGAATGTAGAACAATGCCGCGCTCAGCGAAGAAGGTGCCGCTCTTGGTGAAAGCCTTTTGAATGCGTAACTTGCGCTCACGCCCGTGTGGGTTTGGACTCAAGATTTCGTCATCAAGGTAGCAATGCCAAATCCACTTGTCAGTGCTCATAGGAAAGTAAGAGTTCACGAGAAGCATGTGCAAGGTTGCATCCCCGGGATGTTTTGGGAAGGACACAAGTAGCTTGGGTTTGACGGGAATGGTAGTCCATCCATTATTGGAGTTTTTGAGAGGAGAGGTGTCCACGGAATCAGTGTTTACCGTGCGAACCATTGTGATATTTCTTATGAAAAGGTGTGTTTGGAAGTGAGATGATAAAAGAAAATACTTGTGTAGAGAGAGAAAGTTGTGTGTGTATTGGACAGAGCGGTGGAGAAGGAAAGAAAAGGTGGAGGGGGGGAGAGCGGGGAAGCTAGAGAAGCTTTTAAAGGGGGGGGGGGGGGCGCGTCTATAGAAGTGTGTTGGAGGCGATAGCAGGGCAGGTAAAGAAAAACCTGTCCCGTCCAAAAAATAGTATTAAAGGTCGTAGTTGAAGAAATGAAGGTAGGGTGTGTCCTAGAAAAGAAACCTTGTGGGTAAGGGAAGAAAAAAACGCATTCGTCCTTCAGAGCCGCTACAAGCACAGCTCCTCACTCGTGAAATGCCCATTGGAAGCAGAGCTCCGCAGTGATGGCGAAAGCATTCCCTGCTACTGGTCTTGCTCGGTTACTTGAATCTTGGGCAAATGGATGAACTGGTGAAACTGCTATTACTGCTAAAGGCACATAGTACGATCCCCAGGACTTGTCGCAGAAAATAATGAAGCACTCCTATCATCCTAATTCTTGCTTTAAGACCTCCGACATTCTTCAAACACTAGTATAGTAGCATGAAAACTCGAAAACAGCAAAGACTGGAGTTTATCAAACGCCAAACTCGCTAGAAAGCGAGAAAAGACCGTTTTATTGATCCTATTCTACCATTCCAGCAAAACTCAGCCGAAAGAAAAAAAACCACAAACACAAACGTGAGAATAAAAGAGGTGGAATCCAAGTTGATAAACTAAAGTTCAAGTGAGAAGGAGGAAAAAGACTACAAGTTTCCCCAGTAGTCGCACAATCAATGCCATCCCTCTACCTATCTATCAGGCTTTCAACCTACCCAACCCCACCAGATCCTATTCTAGCCAGTCAGCCAGCCGTATTCAAACAAAAGTAAAGTGGGGAAAAAGAGGAGAAACCGCACAACTTTCTCCCTCTTCTTCATGATTTCTAGCTTCGCAGACCCATGTCTCCCGATAAATTATGGAGGGGACTTTTTCGATATTGAGTCCAGATGTATCAACGGAAGCTATAGAAGCCTCGCCCCTACTAGCGCTAATAGCTAACACAGGTGGTAGAAGCTCCAGAGGCTCCTCCACTGCTATTTAGCAACCTAGGACCCCTCCACAAACTGTTGGAATTAAGAAAGAACCTATAAGGATTCTCCATATACCACTTTGGTCCCCCAGCGCAAGGGCCCACAAAAAAGTTGAACTCCGCATATCCATCAATGAAGCACTCGGCTCTAAAGTTGCTAAAGGTAGCCGTCCAGGTCTCCCCAGTCTTCATCAACTGCTCCTTCGGGGCCCGGGAGCTCGTATAGTGCACACACCGAATCCTATAAAGCACCCTTTTTCCATGCGAATCAAACATAGGATTCACGTCTCCAAGCTCATGGGATCTCTCCTCCATGAGATCCCATCCACCGATAAACGCGCTACTAAATTCCTCGGGAAGGTAAACTCCGTGGCAGGCCATCTTTCCCGTATGCTCCTAATGACGGATATAGCCATCTCTCCCGGTCATCGCCTGGAAGAAGTACTTTTTGGCCAACGTATGAGCTCTCCAGAGATCCTCCTCGAACCCGAAAGAAAGCTCAAAGACGCGGGAGGTGGAGATGTTGAGGGAATGCAGAACAATGCCATGTCCAGTGAAGAAGTCACTGCTCTTGACGAAAGCCTTTTGGATGCGCAAGTAGCGCTCACGGCCGCGTGGATTTGGACTGAGGTTTTCGTCGTCAAGGTAATAGTGCTAAGTCCACTTGGGGGTGCTCATGGCAAAGCAGGTGTTTGAGACAAGGTTGAGCGAAGTTGGCCACCGGGAAGCTTAGGGGAGAGAGGGCACAAGCTGCTTGAGCTTGACGGAGTTCTCAGCCAATCCATTGCCGGAATTTTTGCGAGAAATTCGTGGAATTAGTGTTTGCCGCGCTAACCGTTCTCATGTTTAGTGTTAAAAGGTATCATATGTTTAGAACTAAAGTGGTAAAAAAACAAACCATTGTGTGCAGAGAGAAGGCTGTGAGGCAGAGAGGTGGCTGTATGGCTCATGTACAAAAATTGCGCCAACCTTTTACCGTAGACTATTATGTAAATAACATAGTTATTCAATTCTTTTAGAATAATAATTATAAATCCATTTTGGCATAGGTTAAAAACCCCAATATTTACAACTCACCTTTCACCTTGAATTATGCCCTATTATCACCAACATTTGGCGCGTCCTGGCAAAAAAAAAAACACCGCACAGCTATCATATCATAGTATCATATTATTATAGATAAAAATTTCCTTGGTATGGTCCACGCTTTAGGCCGCACGAACCATGTGTCGAAAGTATTATACTATGATAGCAGGGCCGGGAAATAAAACCCCCTCTCGCCAAAAAAAACCCCCGCAGAGAAGGCTGCAATTGGGGAATTCTGACGACTAAAGGTAGTAGTGTGGCTTATCGTAGAAAAAAAAACTTGCTTGTGGGTAGGGAAGGAAGAAAAATGTACCTCTCTTTCAGACTTATTGTAAGCACAGTTCCTCACTCGCGGAATCTCCATTGGAAGTAGATCTCTGCAGTGATGGTGAAAGAATTACCTGCTACTCGTCTGGCTGGATTATCTGTGGCAGCGAATTTTGGGCAATCGGATGAACTGGTGAGCCCGCTATTACTGCAAAACACGCCGGGTACCATCTCTCCAGAACTCATGGGCAGAAGTAAACGGAGCGCTCCTATCGTGCTTTGTATTCTCCTGTTTCCTGCTTCATGACCTCCGATATCCCCCAGGCACTAGCATAATTATAATGCCCTGAGGACTCGAAAGCAGCAAAGACTTAAGTCCACCGAACGCCAAACTCGCTGGAAAGCGAGGGGGGGCGTTTCATTGACCCAACTCTATTATTCGAACAAGACCCGCCGGAAAAAAATTGTAAACAAGAACATAAGAATAAAAAAGGTAAAACCTAAGTTGATATAACTAAAGCTCAAGGGAAGAGGGGAAAAAAAGGCTACAAGTTTCCCTGATATCCGTACAATCAATGCAATCCCCTAGCTATCCATCAAGCTTTCGATCTACCCCGTTTTAAACAATCCCATTCCAGCCAGTTAGTCAAATCCACCCCCCCATAACTAGCCCGCTCAGAACAGGACTAACACCAAGGACAAACACCCAAACAAAAGAAAAAGAATAGTATGGAAAAAGATAAAGAAGCCGCACTACCCAGCAACAACCCCCTGCGCAACCCCCTCAACCTTCATTCCGCCTTTCCCCCCCCCCCACCAGAAGCCCCAGTGGCAGGCGGTTTCTTGTCCGCCTTCTTCTTGCCCGCCTTCCCCTTTTGTCCTGACTTTGTCTGCTTACGCTTCACGGTGGCTTCGAGGGAGGGTATTTTTTCGATTTTGAGTTGAGATGTATCAACCAAAGTCGCAGTAGCCTCACCCTTACCAGCACTAACACCGGTAGAAGCCGCGGTAGTGGCGGTGGCGGCAGTGTTGTCGGATCTCTTTTGTCTTGGGTTGGGCTGGCGGTGCTGGCGGGAGGGCTGAGTAGCACGAGTAACGGTAGTCTGGACCACAAGACTAGGAACCGGGGGGGCGGGGGTAGAGTTGTTGTTACCACTGATTGGTTCCTTGGCGGGCGGAGTGATTTTGGCTCCCTTTGCTCCCGCCTTCTTGAGATTCTGGCGCTTCACACCTTCGGTGGGCACGGAAGGGGGGAGTTTTTTGAGGGCGCCGGTTGCAATGGGCTTGCCAGAGGGAGGGGGGGGTTGGGACTTTGGTTCCGGTTCCAACATAGCTCCTATGCAGGAGGCTCCCGTGGCTTCATCCCCCGCGGAGTTGATGGAGGTGGGGGTGGGGGTGGTTTTGGCCAAGTGTTGCAATGGCTGAGGTTTCCCCTGCTCAGTGATATTTATTTTGACTGTCGCCGCGTTTGTGGCCTGCTTGGTGAGAGCATTGGTAGGCATCTGAGCCTTGGGCTTCTTCGCGATGACAGCCTGCTTGAGTCCATCACCGGCAACAGTAGTAATTATCTGATCATCCGGTTTCCTGGCGACGGCAGCCTGATTGAATCCACCGGTTGTAGCAGTGGTAATCGACTGATTCTCGGATTCCTGCTGTCCGGCGCTAGTGACTTTCAAGCTTGCCCTGCTTCTAGCCTGCTCAAGGAGGGTCGCAAGAACCTGATCTTCAGGTTTCTTCTGTTTGGTGATACCAACCCTAACGTCTGGTGTGCTTTTAGCCTGCTCGGGGCTCTCGCTAGGCACAAGGCCCTCAATCCTGTCCTGAACGCGCTTGTTGGCTCCAGAGGCAGTAGGGCTCGACGATTCAACTGCTCCAGAGGCACTCCCAGCGCCATTCGACCCAGGGCCCTTCTGAAAGTCGTTGGTATTATTATGAAAGAACCTATAAGGATGATCCTTATACCACTTTAGCCCCCCAGGGCAAGGACCCACAAAAAAGTCGAACTCCGCATATCCATCGACGAAGCACTCGGCAACCCTAAAGTCGCTAAAGGTGACCGCCCAGGTCTCCCCAGTCTTCATCAACTGCTCCTTCGGGGCCCGGGAGCTCATATAGTGCACAGACCGGATCCTATAAATCATCTTATTGCCATTCGAATGAAAGACAGGATTCAAGTCTTCAAGCTCGCGCAATCTCTCCTCCTCAAGATCCCACTTACCGACAAACTTGCCAGTGTATTTATCGGGAAGGTGAACTCCGTGGCAGACCATCTTTCCGGTATGCTCCTGACGACTGATACAGCCATCTCCCCCGATCATCGCCTGGGAGTACTGTTCGACCAACGCATCAGCTTTCCAGAGATCCTCCTCGGACCCGAAAAACAACTCAACGAGACGAGAGGTCGAGATGTTAAGGGAACGTAGAACAATGCCGTGCTCAGCGAAGAAGTTACCGCTCTTGACGAATGCCTTTTGGATGCGGGAGGAGCGTTCAGGGCCGCGTGGATTTGGAGTCAGGTCTTTGTCGTCAAGGTAGCAGTGCCAAATCCACTTGTTGGTGCTCATGGGAAAGTAGGAGTTTAAAACAAACATGTACAAAGTTGTCTTGCCGGGACGTTGAGGTAGCTTGGGCTTGACGGGGATGGTAGTCCATTCGCCGTCGGAATTTTTGTCAGGAGAGGGATTGGGGGAATTGGTGTTTACGGTGCGAACCATTCTGATGATTCTCTCCAGAAGAGGTTCGGTTGAGGGTGAAGTCGGTGTTTGGTTGAAAGCGGTAAAAAAGTGTAGAGTGGGGGTTGAGTACGATGGAGTGTGTGGTGGAGAGGGAAAACAAAGGTAAAGAAACCAGAAGCGGGGAAGGTAAAGAAGGGCTAGCAGAGAACAGAGGGTCTAGGAGAAAAAATCCAGAGAGAGCGCAGCTATGAAAGATGCGTTCAGGATAGTGGCCTAGGCAAAGGAACTTGTCCCCAATACCGTGGAGAAGGTTGTGGTTGAAGTTCAAGTCGCCACGACAGCGAGAAGACCGAACGCAGCAGCCTGTTCTAAAGAAAGTTCTTTGTGGGTGGATAGAGACAAGAGAGAAGGGAAGGGGGAACAAACGTGGAAGAATCCAGCCAGCGTAGAATAGCCTTCAGCGTTGCCATTGGGAACCTCTTTATATAGCACATCTGGAAACACCCAGAGCCCTTCATGGAATTTCACTCGGCGCCCCAACCCCCTCGGTCTCATTCACTGGGGAAGATCGAGAGTCTTATTCAACCTACACAAATAGTCCCACACCCACACATTGGCATGCCTAACACTAGCAACTCAATATAAGCCCCTTCCCCTCCCGTGCAGGCGAGAATATTGCAGGCAAAGTTGTTTGTGGACAAAGGTGCTCCGTAGGCAGGAGTTTCGTACGGGTTGACGCCTGCAGCCGCGAAATGACCAAAATGACTCCCCTTTGTTGGATACCGCGAAGAGCAAAGCTGCTATCGCAACAATTATTCGAGGCGCGAAAGGTCGAATTCTGTTTAAAAAAAGACACCTCGTTGGCTCATCGCTCCGATTTCCACCCTTAGCTCTGCTAGCCTCGAAACATTTGGATTAATAGGGGGTCAGGCACCGGCAACTTATTGATAACGCCTCTAGAGCCTGCAATAAAGCTCCATACTGGTTCCCCAGGCGAAAGAAAGGCACCGTGATCTATGTATGAATGCATACACTTTCTCAGGAGCCCAAACGCACCATCATAATTCCTTGAGCCATTACGTCAGTGCTGTGGATGCTTAGGCAAACCAGTTATGATACAGTCAGTCCTCCTCAGGCGTACCGTCCTAGAAGCACGGTTCTACTCGAGTACAGAACCCGAAAGTAGCAAGAATAAGTCGGGGAGCCCCGGGGGGGGGCAAGGCGCTCCAGACAGCCTGCAGGAGCTCATTTCATGCCGCTGAAGACTGTAAAAGGTCAGCACCATGACATCAGGACCCACGCTCCTCCCCAAGTACCAGCACTCGCGATGCCGGCGCCTGGAAGAGAGGATACCGAGTGACTTAAGCTGCGCAAAGCTACGATGGTTACGAAGCTGTTTGCTACAGTAGTAGTCGGCTGCCCTTTTGTTGAGTCACGGGACTCCTGTTGATATTAAAAGCCGCGGACACCCGAGGACGATGCAACCAAAAACCACCAAAAAAGTGACTCTGACAACGAAATCCACCTCCTCAAAAAGCCGCAGGAGTTTGGGAAACGAGTTCCTAGGTACAGTACAATGTTTTCCTGTGCTGCGAGCTCCCGGCGCAGCGAGCATTCACCATTTATTAGCTCGTCTTTCGTAGGCTGGATGGCCTTAACCCGCAGCTCAAAGCGCTCTACAAGCCAGTGCTTGCCGTTCGGGACACTGGCTATGCAGGGAAACATTGTAACTAAAATTACCTTATTCCGTTGATATCTCATGCTTAGCAGCGTTCTGGGGGCATCCGGGTTATTACTCTCGCCAGGTGTAACTCCTCTGAAAAACAGGAAATTCAAATAACTCTGAGAGGAATCAAAGGTCAACTTTTAGGCGTACCTAATTCATCATAAATATAGAGGTAAGCCGTTGAAAGCTATCATTCACGTCTCCTTAATAACTCTGTACGTTCTCACGTCTAGATATACTATCGCCACCTTCCTCTCGTTTCTGCCTTCCCAGAGCATCTGAAAAGTCAACACGTACAGTACCACCTCTACTTATAACCCAGGTATTATCTCGCTGCCAAATGAACTTATCTATCGGCAGTAAGATTTACTGCCAAGCCTCTCTACAGACCCATCCTCAAACTACCAGTTCGGTAGCTAGCACTCTTCATGATGGATCTACAGTGCCTCGGGCCATTTCCAGCTAGTCTTCAAACCGTATTGCCATGTCTACCTCATCTATAGGCTTCAAGCCCGGTTGGATTTTTTCTCTCGGGGATTGCGCGGGAAACCCCTGCCACTACAACACAATGTACGAGTGCAGTATGTCTACCACTACCATACCAAGGCTAAAGGTACAGTAACACCCTGCTAACTTATCCCAGATCTCAATTGTTCAGATACCTCGCTATTCCGTATGGACTCCTGTGAGTTCTAAATTTATTTATACCAAAACCCGATCCATCGTCCCATATCACCTGCTATCGTGATCACATTATCTAGAGTTTGGCAGTCCGGGATAGTCGGGTATAGCGTAAATGTCCTAAGCCCCATTAAAATGACTTCGGAGATGGAGTAGTACTGCCTTATCATTACTAACGATGACTTTTACATTACCAGCGCAATTCCCTTGTCCTGTCTGTGCGAACCCAATAATCCGGCCCTCGAATATATTAGTTGAATCACAAAGAAGCATCGCCTCTCTCAAGCAAGCGCAGGCCAAGCCAGCACCCAGCCCCAGTTCTTTACAAACCCGGATGCAATCATGGCCGATCCCTCCGCCAGTACTAAATTTCAGATGTTTTTAGGCCAGTGATAATATCCTCAGGCGGTGTGAAGCAGTAGGCTTCATTAGAATGCAGGCTGGTGGGGTGTGGATGAATTCAGCAGCTCTGGAGCTGCTAAGTCAATTACTCGAGTATCGGTACCGCCAGAAAAGTCCCAAAACAGGAATCCACAAAACATATGGCAAAGGGTTACGGTAGTGACTATCCGAGCACTCATACAGATGGTCAACCCTGTCCCCGCATACTGCTTGCCCGTGACAAGTACGGAGCCAACAGCCGTCTGGTAGCTACTGTACTTTTGGTTTGGCACATCTGGTAGCAGATTTTCCTGTTTCACACCGTCAAAGGGACAGGGCCACCGGTTCTGCTCCGTACCACCCTGATTGCGATACCGGTAGTTGGAATATCATCATCAAAGGAATAGACCCACTCACAGAAGGTTTACAGCCTGACCAATCAACGAATCCGAGCTTCCCCAAGTCGAAGATACTCGAGTAGCCCCCGCTGCCACCTCTCTGAGTTAGGAGGTCGAAGGAGGCCAGCATCTGAAAGCGAGTTAGGGGACACCCACCGGGGATAACTCGCGATCCGGCATCCGCCACGCACTTCTCCACATGAAGCCCGGAGAATCAGCGAGACCAACGCCCCAGGACCGCATGCTAGAATTACCATAAGCGAGCTAAGAACCTAGAACCTCTGAGAGAAGCTTACCCGAAGAAACCAGAAGTGCGCAACGCGTGGCAGCCACGCCGGTAACAAATCCGAGCTATGGTAATCGGACCTCACCATTGCATCCCAATGATTCTGCCTCCCCAGCTGTTGCAGGATTGTGAGCACCATAGACCTTTGTCTCCACAGAGGCTTGCACATTTCTGATTTCTTTCGACAACCCCAAATACATTACATAAGTTTGCAACAATGATCAGGTACTGCCAGCTCATGCAAGGCCATAATACTCGAGTACACCGCTCCTGCTGGAACAGCTTGCAGAGTTATAACAATTTCATAGCCTATTTCAGGGCTTGCCAAGAATGCCAGAATAGGAGAAATAATAAGCACGAACAAAGAAGAGCATGTTAAAAACACAAAGTGGATACTGGGATTTTTTATCCCAATTGGAATACCATACTACATATCCATCCAAATGCCAATAATATTCAATATAGCACCTCAGTCTATTAACTTGCAAGGCCTCATACATTTCTTTCATCCACTCATGACCTTTTCAGGAACTCCTACTAAACTCCCATATCCCGTTAGCATATCTTTACCCGTGTTTCGCAGGTCTCTGGGCTCTCCACCGTCCTAGAGAAAAAAGCCGCTGACCACTGGATGACAGATGCGGCAGAGATACCAAGATACCACAATCCCACTTAGCTACGGCGAATACCGTAGGGTACGGAAAGGTAGCTGGGAATAAAAGGTAGACCAAAGAGGTTAGAAATCCTAACGCGATAGGGGAGATGAAATGGTCTCCAGGAAACAAAATTAAAACAAGAAAGCGAACATCAGAGCTAAAGACCCGAAGCTATTGATAGGCAGAGTCAAGGAATACGATTGGTCCACACCAATCAAAATTGTAGGTGGTATTAAGGAGCCCTGTCGGTTTGAAGTTGAAAGTGCTCCGGTTAAAGAACTCCCCCCTAGCGTAGTAAAACTAACAATATAAAACACCACGTACCACTACCAGAACAAAAATTCTAACCAAATAGTAAGTCGCACCGCCTTGACCCATTGTTCGCTCCCTGCTCCCCGCTTCCTCATTCCAGGAGTGAACAAATCAAGGGTTCCCGAATCTATCGGGAACCCTAGCGTCGGGGCCACTAGTCCATTCCGGCACACTCATTACCACCCAACCCCCCGAAAGGAGTAAAATTGTCGAAGGTTCCCACGATAATTATTCCCGGGGCATATATATAAGAAGGCCAAGCAGACATCATGAACTGCTTCCCCCATCGCTCTCCAGTTCTCTTCCTTCCACTCCTTTATTTTTCTGCAGAAACCTCCCGGAGGAGTGCTACGCTACACTTTTCTTCACATTCACTCTTTTGACTAACCAAACTTTTTACAATAATTTCAACGATGTTTATATCTCTTTTCTCTTGGCTCTTATTTCTTCCAGCTGTGCTGTGCCAGCTCTCCTCTGGGAGTCTCCAGAAGTTCCCTAATGCTTTGGCATTGGGAAATTCCTTCGATCCGATAATGGCTGCGTATTGGACTGGACTTCCTCACCATCGTCGGACACCCTTTTCGGTATGAAAGTTCCTTCACGGTGGTTCGGGCACTTTACTGACAAGCTCAGGTATCTCCTGATGGAAAATCGGCCTATTTGGCCTACCTCTCGTCCACATATGATAAAGTTTTTGTTCAACAGGTTAGCCCAGACAATTTTGCGGCTGTCGGGAGCCCCGTTGAGATATCCGGTGCTAGAGAGGGTATGTGGATATTACAACGAAACCTCCGTGCCATTTCTAACATGGTCCAGCCGGTGGCCTTGTGGCTCAAAACGATGGATTTGCCGTCATGGTCAATCTCGACAACTCACAGACAGATCACCCTGTAACTACCATTATTAGATATAAGGGAGGGGCCAAGGCATGGACCAGGCCCGTCAACGGGCCAGGCGTTCACGCGTCGGAAGGGGTCAGTAGAACTTGGTTGCAAACATTGGTCACACCTACTAACATGCGTGTGTAGCTTTCTACCTCCCCAGATATGAACGGTGATCTTGTATGGTCTGAAGCAGCAGGCCTATACGCTGCATACTTTGTTGTCACTGGTGAGTCCCTCGAAAATACTGAGTAACTTGGACTAAGAGAAGTACTGCAGCATACACCGGGAGCGCAAGTGGGCATTTCGGTGATTCTATTCAATACGTCACTGATTCCGGCGACATTAAAACCATTTCCGGAGCTTCAAGCACATTTGGATGCTCGCACAACACCGGAATAGCTCTCGAGGCTGCAGACGCCCCACCATTCGCCAGTGTCTGCGCCGAGGATCACGGGTAATTACATTTCAGTAACCATCTTATCACAGACGCTAATTTCCAAAAGCTCTATTTGGTTGAACACGAATACTCAATACATGAGCGGTGTTAAAATTGCCAACGAGAACACCACCAATGGTGTCAGTGGGGAGCCAAGCAAGTCTCTCTGCCGCCTATTTTTTTACTCGTTTCTAATACATCGTGGTACACAGTGGGTGGCATGTCTGGCTCTTATAGCAGTCTCGCTTCATTTCCCGGATCATCAGCATATATCTTTGCCTGGCAATCCCGCGGTGCGGTCTCTTTGACACGAGACGACTGGATGGGAGATGGCTATACACAATGCTCTCCACGCTGGCTTAACCACAATGTAGCGATTTCAATGCTGAAGGATAAGTCTACCCTTCAAGGGGCACAGGCTATCTCAACGGTCGGAGCGGCCAGTGGAGACGACCAAGTAACCTGGATCACAAAGTCTGCCACAACAGACCAGCAGAATGTCCATGTAGCTACGCTAGATTCCTCCAACGCAATCGTCACTTGGGAGCAGCTCTCAAACCCAAATTGCCAGCCAGTGCCATTGGGATGCACGGGGACATTCACAGGAACTTTCTTCCAGCAGGTCGATTCACAGGGCAAGAAAGTTGGAGATGCAATCTCCGCTAAAGACGTCTTTGTGTCCGGCGACATGCAAAGGATTGCTGGAAAGGGTCTTTGTTGGCCGTACGTGAGCATGACCTGGGACCTGAGTGCGCCAAAAGACAAAGGGACACCCGTTTCTTCCATGTCATTCGCCTGTATTGGAGGCTCCGGTAGCACCTCACCAGCACCTTCTTCCCAACCAGCTGCCACGCCTTCAGAGACGGGGGCGGTCACACCTGCTACTCAGCCTTCCAGCACGATGACGGAGAGCCCCGCGATATCAACTCCTACCCCGGAACCCGTCCCAACCACCACCAGCGACCTCCCCTCTACGATGGTCACCAAAACCAAGAGCAAGAAGAGCAGATCACCCGCAGCGACCGGTGGGTCAAACAACAGCTTCACCTCATGTGACGATCAGAACCCATGTCCCGAAGGCTCTATCTGCTACCATTATGGAGGAGCAGGATTCTGCATCCCCAGCTCCTAGGATCCCTTAGTCGGTAATTGGGGGAAGGACAATAAGGCAGTCGGATTTAATTTATTGTACTGTAGATACTCGAGTAACTACCCACTCGCGAGCGAGCAAATCTCTTCCAATGTTAATAATAAGCAGAGAGACAAGAAAAAATGAAGGCCACCAGAATGGTCAGCGTCAATTACCACGTAGGCTCCCGAAGTGGTAGTAGTAGTAGTAACCAATATATATCGGATAGCAACATATTACGCAACATCCCTAAATTCACACGTGCGCTGACAAGTTTAAACAGGACATTTGCAATGTCGCGCGCATCCAGAGCCACAATGGCTAGCAGCATGGGGATGATTGGTCCAGAACCGAATCCATCCACCTCACGCCCAAAGTCTCCAAACTCAACTCATGATGGCACGATAAACATGTATTCCTCCCACAAGTTACCAGTAATCCCTATATACGAGTACAACTATCCACCTTCTGGGCCGCATTCCTGCACCCTTCCTTCCACCCGGTGCTCATGGTAATTAGAATTAAGTTCTATTCACCCAAGTTACATCTGAACACCACAATCACCACCATAACCACAAAATCCCATGTCAACCTCACCACCTCCCCTCCCCATCCACCATTACACTCGCACAGCATCCAGCCGACTACTGGAACCGACTGACTGCATGCCCGTGCCTGCATTGTCCGGGAAGGTTAAAATAAAATAAAATCCCCCACCACCCCCCGCAGTAAGTGAATCCCATCATACCGTGCTCGACTAACTGAGATTGCCGTACGATAGCTGAGTCAGCGAGAATATACGCCACCTGACAAGGGAATTGAAAGAAAAAAAACTCCCGAGTCGCTAAGTTAGTGGCCGCATGGAGGGAGGGGGTGACACGGTCATTGCTTATTTGTGCTCGTACATCAGGTACCGTACTAGTACCGCAGTGCAGTACAGGGCGATAACTCGAGCACAGGTAGGCAAGGGAAAAGAGGAAATAAAAGGCTTTCCCATTATCAGGTGGCGGGGTGTATGCTTATTATATTATCTCGAGTTATACAGAGCTTTTCCCCTTTCCCGCCAAGATAAGGCGTTGGGCGTTGGATAAGGTTGTGTGGTTTCCCACGCCTGAAATCGACCACTGGCAAAAAAAAAAAAATCCTCCAAACGGGAATTGGAATTTGAGGAAAGCTTGAGGTCCAAAAAATAATTCCCTCTCTTGGTTAATTCCTATGGGCTTTGTTTCTCTGTTTTTTCCCGGCCAATGGGGGGTCGAGGCCAAACGTGGATTTTTGTACTATATATGAACAAAGCACTATTGGTTGATTTTAGGTGCTTAGCATAAGGCCGCGCTAATCATGCTCGCAACTCTATTTGCTAGAGCGCAATACCAGTAATACCTCTTGCCTAATACTCCTTTAATCCACAAAACAGAAATCAAAAAATCCAAGCCTATCATACAATACAAGATTGAAAAAACCAACTCCCATACAACTCTACCTAACCTTCCCCTGAAGCCATATCTACCATTAAACAAACCTCCACCATCACCATTATGATACCAAACCATTTGCCAGCCCCCATGACCCATCATCCCAAACGCCCGGCACCACAAAAAGCCTTATATACACAACCCAACCCAACCCAACCCAACCCAACGCCCCCGTCTTGGCAGGAAAGAATCCGTATAACTCGAGATGGTACTACGGTAACATGTGGACCGTGCCTGGTCGGCTTTATTATCGAGGAGCTGAATGAAAGAAACGAAATGGGGTGTGAAAAGTTTCGTTCCCGTTGTGTTACGGAGTGGGGAGAAGAGGCTATTTATATTAATTATTATACCCATTGTGCTTGCCTTTGGCGTATGTGGTGTTGTTGCTGTGGCAGCGCAGGTACAGTACAGTTTTGTGGGACGATATTAAGGTTGGATTCACATTTTTGGGGGATTGGAGGGGCGGGAATAATATGGGAGGATAAGGAGACGGAAAGGGATATTGAGTATAGTACATGACGGGATTGTGCTGGTGCTGTATAGGGGAGTATATAATCCCCCCCCTACCTACTTCCCGCTCAATCCAATTCCTCCTTCAGTCACTCGCCACCAGGAAGTCTCCATTTATACCACCACCACCACCACCACCCCTCCTCCCTCCCTCCCTCTCTCCCTCCCAATTAACCAACCCAATTCCACCCCCCCCCCCCCCAAAGAAATGGCCACCACCACCACCCTCACCTTCACCCTCTTCCTCCACTCCCTCCTCCTCCTCCTCTTCCTCCTCACCACCCCCGCAAGCACCTGCACCCCACCACCCGACCCCCCCCCCCCCCCCGGCACCACCCCCAACACCC
>Ga0307509_10005602_pt1 | contig 17399 bp, 11 predicted proteins | sample 10_EM_MG_FD_202245 | JGI IMG/M metagenome (GOLD analysis project Ga0307509, IMG submission 202245) | Populus trichocarpa ectomycorrhiza microbial communities from riparian zone in the Pacific Northwest, United States - 10_EM | ecosystem: Host-associated > Plants > Roots > Unclassified | place... | reverse complement strand
GTTTTCTTAGAAGATTGAGTTATCTCATCATTGATAAATGAGTTTCTCCAAAACCACCTTTCATTTTACTTAATCTGGACTTTTTTTTGGATGGGGGTGGTTAATAAATATTTTCTTCACTTCTTTTTATTTTCTTCATTGTATTGCTCTGTTTTTCCTTTATTTCTGTTGATATCAATAGATGTTTCAGGAAGAATTGCAGTAGATATTGGACAAACAGGATACACACGTGAACTATAATTGCATTATGCATTTCAGGTATCATTCTTATAGGGGAGATAGGTGGAACTGCAGAAGAGGATGCTGCTGCATTAATAAAGGTAATGGCTGCCCATCTGTCAGTGGATTCGGTTTGAACTCAAAATTTTGTATATATAGTCAATTTCATAATTGTTTTACAGTAAATCCCGGTAAATTATGGGTTGTATATTTTTTTTAAGTATTGGTGGGAATATGGGATCTAATGGGGGCATGAAATGCAATGAGTTCTTCTATGTGGCTGACTTAAATTTAATATATAAATAAGCTTTCAGATTTACTATTCTGATTATGTCTATTGTCATTTATGCACTTTTAGTGGATGCTCTAAACTCAGATTCTTATGGGTGCTTAGACTTGAGTCTTCTGGTCTGTAATTTAATGGCTGCCGTTCTTATTTAAAGAAATGTTTTCTTTTTTATTACTACAGCAAAACCTCAGTTCTGTTAAGGGGGAGGAGAGACAAATCTCTTAGTGTTGTTTCGTTTTGAAAGAACCGAGGTAGAACAAATCTAATGGCCGAGATATTGTTTCAGTCCTCATTCTTTGTTTGATGATTTGATTGTCGCTTGTTTCTTTTTAGTTTGATTTCATTTGTATTTTTTAATTCAATTGGGTTGTTGATAATTTGTTTTAGAGAATGCTAGTGATTTGTGTAAGTAATCTTTAAATCAAGGTTATAATAGTTAACAATTCAGTTTCTGTTCAAATGTGCTTGTGTTGAATCTTTGAAGTTTTTGGCAGCTCTAATTTCACAAAACCTCATGGGGGGTTTGCTTCATTATCCGAAAAAAAATCTATTGAGGATATTGGATAAGTCAGCGTTTGATTAAAAATTGTAGGGTATTAAGATGTTATTTTTTTGTCTCTTGTTTCTCATGAGATTCTTGCTGCATTATTGCTCTCATTGCTGGAGCATTTCTTTGTTGTCTGTTTATATGTGATCAAATGAATCCATTCTAACAGGAAAGTGGAACTGAGAAGCCTGTTGTGGCCTTCATTGCTGGACTTACTGCACCACCAGGCCGTCGTATGGGACATGCTGGAGGTATATTGTTTTGGGTTGTGCACTTTATATAATTTTATGCTTTTTTGTGTGTGCATGCATGTGGATATGCACATTCATATAGATTGAAGTAGGAGCAGGGCTGCCTAAAATATCCAAGATAAATGGCTCATCTTGCTGGGGATGGAAGGACCATGTAAATTTTAAATGAAAGAAATTTTGCTGGAGGGTGGATGAGTGCTGAGTGGAATGTTAAGTGTTTAATTGTGTGTGGAATCATATTAGAAATACAGATTATTTGCATGAACACTTACAAATTGAGTGTGGGGTGAATGAAAAGTGGCCCTGGCAACTATATATCGATAGAAGGAAATCAGGATTTTGGCTTTGGGGTGGAGGGTGCTTGCACAGATGACTTTCAAGTAACTCAGAAATACTCTGCATGTTAATTATCTTTATAGTATCAAGCCTTTGTTTCGGTGAAGGTGGTCTGAAATCAGCCTTGAATCTACTAGTCAAGCATGTTTTTGTCCCCATACCTTCTGGGAGAAAATGTATCCCCAATGTCATCCACATCAACCCTAGAACCCAAGGCGATTATTCGCTGTAAGTTTTCAAGTTTCTGGGACTGCCCTACATGACTTGTGAGCGCGAAGTCCAGCTCAAACACCTCTTGATTATTACTATTGTATTTTGAACGAGTTAAATTTCCAGTATGGTGCATGAGCTCAACATTGTGCTTCTGAAATCACTGCTTCCTGGCTGTATGCTGCTAAGGTTTAGTAGCTGGAGAATATTTCTAGATTGCTTTTCTACTTGTTTTGAACCTGTGTGTCCTTGTATTGATTACCCTCACTATATGTGGTCGTGTTGCTGTAGAATTTAACAGTCCTTGAGAGCGGTTGCAATTTGGTATAGGAATCCCTGAAACGTCTTTAAGGTGTTAAAACATCTTCATGTTTGGTCTCTTTTTGTGCAGCTATTGTCTCAGGTGGAAAAGGGACTGCCCAAGACAAAATCAAGACCCTAAGGGAAGCTGGAGTTACTGTTGTAGAGTCCCCTGCAAAAATTGGTGTTGCAATGCTTGATGTTTTTAAGCAGAGGGGTCTCGCAAATTAATTTGGACAAGTTAAGTTTGCTGTCTACTTTTAAAGAAGTAAATGCTCTAATTAAATTCTTGATAATCAGGTGCAACCAAAAAAAGAAAAATCTTGATAGTTTCCTTTCTCTCAGCCAAACCCACGCAGGTTTATAATGAATAAAGGAAGATTTTTGTTCCTCCCTTTAATAAATATAATTGTATGTTATTACTTCTATAATTGAAGTTGATGTGCTCTGTTTTTTATTCATTTCCCTCTCCCATAGAAATCTGCAAAAGTTTTGCCTATTATTGGTTGACCTGGCTATTTTTTATTTTTTTTTGTCTAAATTCCAGTATCTAGAAATTTATCGAATCTCGACTAATCCGGTCAAGATTGGTCGAGTTGGGTTGTCTAGAGGTGCTGCATCCTTTTGCTTGCAAAGGCTAGCATAGAGATTTAGACCCAGATTTAACCAACAATGTACCACCCTATCTGTTTTGATTTACATCATCAATATTTTTTTCTAATTTTAATTTAGGTTTTTGGATTAGGATTTTTTTTTTATTAAGATCATATTCTTACTGTTGCTAAAAATGTTATTATTCCAAGCTCATCTATACAAATCTTGTACCCAATTCTTGTTAGATTCGAAAATTTGCAATTTAAAAAATAAAATAAAAAATTGTGTTCTTGACTTGAGCTTTAAAATAACTTTTTATCTTGAAATATTGTTTGCAAGATAAAAATATTGTTTAGGTGTTTTTTTAGAATAATTTGGTAGGGTAGAAAGACGGAAGGAGTTGTAAATCATACAATCATTCTTTCATTCACATAAACCTTATCCTTCTTGTGTAAATTAATAGAAATCTTGTTTTCATATAAACTTGCTCATCTTTCATTAGCTGTGGAGCCAAGCCTTCATGCACCCTATACCATCATTACTTTCTTTCTAGCTTTTTACATGTTATTTGCATAGTTATCATTTTTTGATTAGGTAAGTACTTACTGCAAATTTAACATATACTTACATTATAATGTACAAGGATGGTTGTGAAACCTATGCCTTTCCATTTCCTGCTACTACTTCCTTCTCCTCAGAACACATGCTATTTATACTAGAATTAATCCATCCACATAGTAATCAATCATAATTCTTGAGAGATTTTGGAGAGTTGAGGTTTCTCATACTATTTCTACTATTTAATAGGTCTTTTCAGTGTTACATTCTTGTTTTTTTTTTTTTTTTTTTTTTTATATTTTTTAATAGCAAAAACTCTTTCAATTTCCTCCAAAATCTCAATTAGAATGATTGATTTAGAACTTATTAAGAAACTCATTTAATACTACCTTGACAAATAAAAATCATTGCTCTATTAATGTTTCCAATTACTAATGCATGAATTTGATGCGAAAGAAGCTCATGCGAAATTGACATGACGGATAGCAGACAACTAAGCTAGTTAATTCCCAAAAACCCTCGAAATAAAAATCACGATTATTGCCGTTGGGAAATATTTAATGCAGTGTAATATATTAAAAAAAATTGCTTATGATTTTTTACAAAGTTATGATGTTATCTTGTTACGAGTCTGATATCATCACTCGAGTTACGAGTCTGACATGTTAATTCAGTTGACTCAAGGTTTTTTTGTTTAATTTTTAATTGGTATTTTTTTTAATTTTATCCTTTAACATTGAATTGATTATTAATTAGGCTTCATGATTGACTTGTTTTATATGAGGTTATCATGATTTTATGACTCTGGTTACATGTTTTGTGGGTTAACTCAAGTAGACTTATGTTGTTTTATTGTGTTATGTTTTTAGATTTTGTTTTTCATTTTCAACATTTAACAATGATTTATTGAAATTTCGACCTCATAATTTGTTTTTATTTACTTTTTATAGAGTTATCACAATCTCATGACGTTGATTATGAATTTGGCAGATTAATATGATTTGACTCAGATCATTTTTTTTGTTTATTTTTAATGAGGTTATCCCAATCTTATAACTCTTGGTCACGAGTTTAACAGGTTAACTCGTGTTAATTTTTTTTGTTATTTTTCTATTAATTTTTTTTTTCAATTCCATTCTTCAATATTGGGTTGATAAAAAATTGAGTTTCATAATTTGTTTTGATTTGCTTTATATTGGGTTATCATGGTCTCATGATTAGGGTCGTAAACTTGATAAGTTAACTCAGATTGATCTAATATATTGTTGTTTCAATATTATTTTTTAAAAAAGATGTTTTGAATTTTTGTATGTTCTTACCGGTTGTCTGGATTGTATTTGGACCTATCAAGTTGATTAGGTCATATCGGTTCAATTTCCATATAATTTTTACTAGAAAAATAATAGCAATACCTAAATATTTGTTTTGTATATTAAAAAAAATTTAATTCCTCTCTGTAACATAACATATAACATAACATGAATAATCAATTTAGTAAATCTTTATGTTCAGATAGGGTTTTTCTTTTCTTTTCTTGGTTGCTTTCACGTTCTCTCCGAGAGAATAATAAAAACCTTAAAATAGTACTTTCCAAGTTCATCGAGTACTTCAAAATCTAATCCGAGATCATCAATCCATTGTTTGTCGAATTGAGCTCACTGTCTGGTATCGATCATTTTATGTTCAGCTCTTCTTGTATTCATGCAACTAGAATCTATAACTAAATCCAGAATAAGTAATTTAGAAGAAAACAGGATATTTTTAAGAAAATCCAGACATGTTAAGATTCATGGCCCTAGCATGGATCATCACTTTTTAGATCAAATTATTCAAGATGTTTTTATGTCAAGAATCCAACAATGAAGACTGAGTTAATTTTCTTCAATCTCCAATTCCGAGCTTGTTGTACACTTCGGCCTTTTATCATGGTTTTATTTCCATAATGCCTTTGGGACAATCATCAATAAATCTAATGCCACCTTAATTTTAAGAAGATTGTCTCATTTACTTTTTTTTTTTTTTTAACCGTAGATATCCGAGTTAGTTTATGCACATTTCGATTAATTTTTCAAAGCTTTAAAGTTATCGACCATGTAAATCTTTAATAACCCTGAGATTTATAACATTTAAATTAATAAATTTTAAAAAGCAAATTTAAAATCTGATCAATTAAATTATACTTTTCAGAACTGATTATTTCATTTATCCAGCTTGTCTTAGCCCAAAGAATTCTCTCAGTAATTAACCGGGCTGGTCCTGCTCCAACACTTGGTCATGAGCTCAGGAGTGTTTCTTCAAGCAAAAATGGTTGTTTTTCAAAGAACAAACGTTTAACTAAATTAATTTCTTTTGAAAATTTACAATGAAACAGGCTAATCTGAAAATTTATTAGTTCCTTGCATCAGTTTTACAAGCACACATATGATAAAAGTTAAAAACTATGAATTTGCATATATTATAGGCTCCAATCCTTTATTACATACTCATTGCAAAAACAAATTTTGAAATTAGGGTGATAATTTTCTTATTATATGATGATAGATTAAAGAATTATTTTATTATATAAGGACATATTAAGTTATTAATCCTATAAAAATACCAAGAATTACATGTAAAAATAAAATTTTATTTTTCAAATAAAAGTGTCTTATTATTTTGGGTTTCAATAACAATTGAAGGAAGGATATGTTTAATAAACTAAAATATGAGTTAAGGGATTACTATATAGTCTTCAAAACCAATAGGACTAGTTTGTTTGTTCTTCATAAATATAGGGACTAAGGTATAATTTTACATTTTCCTTTCCATCTCAACTAGGAAAAGCTAGTCATGGGCTTTTTCTATGCAAGGCCATCCACTCACTAACCCTTTAATAATTTATTTATTTTTCTTTTTTAATCCTAATCCAATTTCTAGCAAATAAGATGCCACATTCCCAACTCAAGACTAGTCTTGAATCTTGATCTCTCTCCTCTTGTGATTGATCAAAGTATATCCTATCACAAACTGACATGTCATCCATACCATCTCTAATCCTCTTAAAACCATAATTAACCTCCGCTTTAATCACTCTCTCTAGGGATTAGGGCTTTAACCCAAAAAAAGAAAAAAACCCCTCCACGAGTCCATATCTGATATCACATCTCCTTGAAACCCCAAAGCTCAAGCTCCACTCTGTCTTCCTCTCTCCATCAGCATGAAACCTTAAAAATGCTAAAACCATAGAAGTCGCAAAAACACACTTCAATTTCTCTCAAAAAGACCAAACAATGGAAGTCACCAAAACAGAACCCATAACGAACAAATCATCGTCATCATCAGTGTCTGTGAAATCAGATCTGATGTCAACTCTTTCACTCAAATCATTCAAACTCAAAACCAAACAACAAGAGCTTCTGATCCGTGTCTCAATCCTCTGTTTGGTCTATATTTTAGCTTTCATTACTCGTTTGTTTAGTGTCTTACGTTATGAGTCAATGATCCATGAATTTGATCCATATTTTAATTATCGAACTACCCTCTTCTTAACTCAAAAAGGTTTTTATGAATTTTGGAATTGGTTCGATTCCGAGAGTTGGTACCCTCTTGGACGTATCATTGGAGGAACCCTTTATCCTGGATTAATGGTTACTGCAGCCATTATGTACTGGGGTCTCCGATTCTTACGTTTCGCTGTTCATATTCGTGAAGTTTGTGTGTTAACGGCACCATTTTTCGCGTCGAATACTACACTTGTTGCGTATTTTTTCGGTAAAGAGATATGGGATACTGGTGCTGGGTTGGTTGCTGCTGTATTGATTGCGATTTGTCCTGGTTATATATCGCGATCTGTTGCAGGGTCTTATGATAATGAGGGGGTTGCGATTTTCGCATTGTTGTTGACTTTTTATTTGTTTGTCAAGGCAGTGAATACGGGGTCTTTAGCGTGGGGAGTGGCGTCGGCTTTTGGGTATTTTTATATGGTTTCGGCTTGGGGAGGTTATGTTTTTATTATTAATTTGGTTCCACTTTATGTGTTGGTGTTGTTGATTACTGGGAGGTATTCGATGAGGTTGTATGTTGCCTATAATTCCATGTATGTGTTGGGAATGTTGCTTGCTATGCAGATTCGGTTTGTTGGGTTTCAACATGTGCAATCTGGGGAGCACATGGCAGCTATGGGTGTGTTCTTCTTGATGCAGGTTTGATGTTTAATCTCTTCTTTTACTTATTACTTGCTGTAATGGATTTGCAATTGAATTGTGTAGTTTGCTTGAATTGCTTGTCTTATGTTTGGTTTCTTATGGACAAGTTTGAGGCTAAGTAACAGAAGTTTTACTTAAATGCAGTATTACGAATTGACAGTCCTTTAATTGATACCGCTGCTGTCTTTCTTAAGTTAAAAAATGACGTTTTGCACGTGTTTAAACTTTTGAAATTTGAATATGTTGTTTGTTTTGAAATCATCACATTTTAAACAGGTTATTTATGTTGCTTTAGTCTCTCTACCAGGTCCATTCACTAGATTTTGCCAAATACTCACAAAAACTGCTAAAGTTCGATACTTGTTGAGTCTTCATATATATTCTTACATGCCTATAACTGCGAATGATATTAAGATAGTTTATACTACCATTACAAGTTATAACTATTTTAGTCAGAGTAGAAAATGCTTATTTTCTTTGGATATGCACTGACCCTGAACTGTTTGTACAGGTGTTTTACTTCTTAGGTTGGGTTAAGCACCTGCTAGGTGACAAAAAGAAGTTTGAAGCCTTTTTGAGGATCACTGTGACATGCGCAGTAGGTGTAGGCGCTATTGCTCTCGGAGTTGGCACAGCATCTGGGTATATTTCACCGTGGACTGGCAGATTTTACTCTCTGTTGGATCCAACATATGCCAAGGATCACATTCCCATCATTGCATCTGTTTCTGAGCATCAGCCAACAGCTTGGTCATCTTTCATGTTTGATTTCCATATCCTGCTTTTCCTTTTCCCTGCTGGTCTGTATTTCTGCTTCAAGCGGCTGTCAGATGCCACAATATTCATAGTTATGTATGGTCTTACAAGCATGTATTTTGCTGGTGTCATGGTGCGGTTAATTCTTGTTGCTACGCCTGCGGTATGCCTCATTAGTGCCATTGCTGTTTCTGCCACAATAAAGAATTTGACTACACTGTTAAGGACTAAGAGCAAGGTTTCCCAAACTGGTTCTACTAAAGGAACAAGCGGTGGGAAGGGTTCTTCTAAGGTGAGTTCTTTACACTTGATTTGGACTGTGTCGTCTCTATTCTTTTGACTATTTATGAAGACAACTGGTAGTCTTGTGGCTGAAATGAATCTCTCTATTCTCTTGGTTTGTGTCAACTGTCCTTAAGATGGTGAACAAAATCAAGGTTCCAATAAGCTTGTTAAATATTTTAGAAAACCAGCTGATCTAAGTAACATTTCTATGCTGCTTCACTTGTGGGATAATGTTTAAATTTGGTTTTGGCACACCTTTCATTATTATTCAGCCATGCTAAACTCTGCTTTAAGAGTCTGAAAAGGATGTGTTTTACTCATGCTAAGACCTGCTACTGATCTTAAGACAACTCATCCATTTAGTATGAAAGATTTTTTTGTTAATGATGTTTTCTAAGGAAACTATTGGCTCACATTGCTGTTCTTATCTCTTTGTAGTTTTGATGATATTAATTACTGTATATTTAAGCGTTTGGAGTTGTATTTATTTAATAATTTCAATGTTCTTGTCTACTCCTTTACATGGAATAGGTAAGAAAGTAGTTTTTGTTGAGCTGCTTTACAACATTGAATAAATTATGAATCTCTAATTTCAGTAATGCTGCTATTATTTGGTGTCTGGTCATCGCTCCTTCCAGTACATCTGTACTATTACAACTTTTGAATAATACTCCTATCAAGTGCTATTGCATTGGAGCAAGTTTTCCCTTTGCTTTATTCTGGTTGTTGCCATAAAATAATGCAAGTTGTATTTGATGTGCAAGCAGGCTTTGCCTGATCAGTCTCAGCCTTTTCAAAGAAATGGTGCTATTGCATTGCTTTTCGGTGCATTTTACTTGCTCAGTAGGTATGCTATACATTGTACCTGGGTGACCTCAGAGGCCTACTCATCTCCCTCAATTGTCTTGGCTGCAAGGGGTGCCCATGGTAACAGGGTCATCTTTGATGATTACCGTGAGGCATACTATTGGCTTCGACAGAATACTCCTCCAGATGCTAAGGTGATGTCATGGTGGGATTATGGGTATCAGATCACTGCCATGGGGAACAGAACAGTTATTGTTGACAATAATACCTGGAACAATACTCACATTGCCACTGTTGGCCGTGCAATGTCATCTTATGAAGATGAGGCATATGAGATAATGAGATCACTTGATGTGGATTATGTACTAGTTGTCTTTGGTGGTGTTACAGGGTATTCTTCTGATGATATCAACAAGTAAGGCTCTAGTTAATGTTTTTAATTGAACGTGATCTGCATTTTATAAGATCCCATATCAGTTAACAGTCTATAGTTTGCTTTCTTCTAAATAATTTGAATTTGAATAGTTTAGCATATGCCACTGACATTACCTGCCCAGTCAGGGAGTGCTGGAGTGGTTTAATGTAATCTTATATTCAGATGTTGATGCCATTCAGTTGTCGAAGACTGGAGAAGTGGTTTTATGCCATCCTAAATTCATTTGTTTCCCCTTTGAAACCGTAGACTATATGTAACATTTCTTTTGTTGGACAATCGCAGAAGCTTTCAAATATGGTCCTCCTTAGCTTTTCTCATTCATGGCTTATGAGCTTCTCTTTGATAGCACCAATCTTCTTAATGTTTGTGGGTAATGTAATTTTCGTGTGTCTAATAAAGCTATTCATTTGCACTAGGTTTTTGTGGATGGTGAGAATTGGAGGTGGAGTATTCCCAGTAATTAAGGAACCTGACTATCTTGTCAATGGGGAATATCGTGTTGACAAAGGTGCAGCTCCCAAGATGTTGAACTGTCTCATGTAAGTTTACGCATCTTAGTCATTTTCATCTCAAAGAAAATTGCAAGATGAGAACGATGTGAACTCCACAATCGATCTTGTTTTATCTTTAGTATTTGTTATTTATTTATTTTTTATTTTTCATAATATAACCTGAAACATGGTTCTTTGGAAGTTCTGCCTAGAGAGACTGCAAAAATTGTCAGATATCTTGTAGAGTGAGGAGTTTGAGGGTTCCTTTCCTCTGTTTGAGGGCATTGCATCCATCATTTAAGATAGGACAGAATCTGATTTGAGCGTCGCGTACCCACACCAAAATCTTAAAGATTTACAATCATATAAGTTTATCTAGATAACTTTCTCATGCAAATGCTATAGTTACATATGGGCTGTCAGGCCAACAAATCTCAATAGTAGTGCCAAAACAGCCTTTCTTTTCTGTGTGAGAACATGCCTTCTAATAAAAGATGTGTGCGTGGTGTACTTTTTTTTCTCTTATTGCTTCCTATACTTATTTGTTCTGCACTTTTGCTTTCTCTGTTAGCTTGGATTCTGTAATATTTAATAAAAATTACTTGCCAATATTTTGGTTTTGAATCTTTCTTTTTTCAAAGTCACGTAAGTTTTCCTTTTCCTAAAAAATTGCATGCCTTAGTCATTTCCAATGTCTTTGGCTATTCCTATGCCTTTCTTGATTATTTTATTGCACTACTTTATCAAGGAAATTTCCCAGTTTTTTTACAGGCCTGATTCCCATAAGCAAGGGTCTTTGTTATAGTTGATCTGATATTTTGACCTTTGACATTATTGTGAACTAAAGAACAATAATTTTCCTCGAGGAAATTTTTGGCATTCCAACATTGAGAAAGTATAACTTCAATGAATTGAAGATCATATATTAATCATGTGTTACCCAGTGTGGTGCAATTTTTGTAGTTTAGAGAAGTTATATATTGTTTATTGATTGTTGGTGAATAGGTACAAGCTATCCTACTATCGATTTGGAGAGCTGGTAACAGAATATGGGAAACCTCCAGGGTAAGTTAAAACATTTCTTGTCTTTTCTTTCGCAAGTTGTTTAGCATTTGCACTTGTTGGGTGGCAATGAGTATTTCTGGAAGGTACTACCTGGTGATTACTCCGCATGGACTCGCATCCTTTTGAAATTGACCATACTGGGGGCTTTAGCACGCTTCATTTTTGTTACCTTTTGTAATTGCTCTCTGTTGTGGTAGGTATGATCGAGCAAGGGGGGTTGAAATTGGAAATAAGGACATTAAACTTGAACACTTGGAAGAGGCATTCACGACATCTAATTGGATTGTTCGCATCTACAAGGTCAAGCCACCAAATAATAGGTGGTGAAATCTCTCATTCCATGTAGGCGAGAAGGAAATTGGTAGTTGGACTGCAATCGAGTCTTGAGAGGGAGGGAGAGAGAGAGAGTTGGCCATAGAAGTAGAGTACTAGTAAGAGGTTGAGCTTGTAGTATTCAAGGCTTTTTAAATTTTCTGAACCTGAATTTTGGTCTCTGGAACAGCCCTTCACGTCATCCATTTCGAACTATTTGTCATGTTATATTGCAGACAGATAAGCCATCTTAGATCCTCGACTAGTTAGTATCAAATGTAACTTGCTGACTTTTTTGAGCAATTTATAGATCTTAATTGGAAGAAAGATTTTATCACTTCAATTATTATGCACGGCAAGCCATGGGGCCAAAAACATAATCAGCAAGTGAAGTAGTTGTATGTTCTGAATGTTGTCAAAGGCATTGTGATTGTGGTAAAGCTTCCTTGCTTGTAGACAATGCTGATTTAGAGTTGTATCTATGGAGTTGATCTATTGCCTGGACCAGGGTTCAGATTTCAGAACTGTGCAATGGATTCAGGTTCTGGATTTTGTTTCCTTTACAATCTCAGGTTGTTTCTTTCTCGATGGATTTTGAAGGACACTGCGAATCTAACTTGGGCTGCTTTGACATGGCTGAAGAAATTTTTACCGTCTCTTAATTATTGTCTAATTTCATCACAATCTAAATTACCCTCCAGGTTTACATATTCCCTTTTTAATGCATAGTTTTGGTGTAATTTGCCTTTTATTTTTTCACGATAGTTAATATTGTTTGGTCATTAGAACACCAAAACTGGCATCAGAAAAAACCCAGACAATCACGCACATAACAAGCAACGATTTCTGAGTAAATTCTCTATTAGTCCCTAGTTTTTTAATGCATTTACAAGTTAGTCTCTAAATGTTGAAACCAGTAACTTTGTCCCTTGACTCTCCTTGACAGTAGTTTTCTTAAACCATATGTTGTTTTTTTTCCTAATCTCAGACGTGCCATTTGACAATCTTTCGGAGAAAAACTAAGATATCTTGATAGGAAAACTATCAGTAAAGGGACTAACATTTAACTCTTTAAAAAAGTACTAAATTTTCATATGATTTAAAAAATAGGGACTGAAGAATAATTTACTCAAGGGTATTTTTATCCTGTTTCCATCGTCCGTGAACAAAGTGCAGGCATGCAGTTGTAAAGGGCTCCTGGTTACTGCTTGATGCGCCCATCTTATAGTAGCTAACAGGAGATGGAAGCTCCCACCCAACTCCACCTCCTTCACTCTCAAACAGGTGTCTTCAACATCAAAAGCTCAAACTTGACCATATCCAACAAAGCTGCAACAACAGCACTACTACTGCTGGGGTAATTTATTATGGAGGTGGGCTTCTAGAGTCATCTCCATTTACTTGTTCTGTTGCCTCAATTTTATTGCACTTGCTCAAGATTATCTATATTCTTCTTCTTCTTCTTCTTCTTCTTCTTCTTCATATGGATGTGAGGATGTTAGCAGTTACTATGCTAGCGTGAAAGGCGAGCACCACTCACCGTCTTACACACAGGTTTGGGATGACCTCAAGTTTCTTGATGCTGCAAATGTTGATAGGCCTCAAGCTTCATCTGGGATGTATGTACTTTTGTCTTTCTGTTTTTGGTTTTGTGATGATGGTGCTAAGAATCTTGTTTATGGTAATAATTGAGGTGGGTTTTGTATGTGCAGAATTTAAATTTACTCACTGAGAGCTGTTTCGAAGAACTAAGCAGGAAAACCTGAAGCATGGAATAGATAAGAGAAGTGGTTCGTTTGTTTTTTTTCTTGTGGTAGTAATTTGCCAAAAACCACTTCGCCTAAGTTGTTAGAGCATCTCCAACACGCAGCAGTTAAAAAAATTTACAAAATAAAAAAATTATTCTTTAAACCGGTCAACCATATAAATAGCTAAAATAACTTTTTTTTTTTTTATTTTGAAGTGATATTTCTATATATTTTTTTTTTTTTGTAGAAAAGACAAGTAAATGAAAGTATGCTTTCTCTGTTGGCCAATGTTTTTTTTATTTGTTTTATATCCGTTGATCAACGTCTATTTTTCTCTTTAAAAGCATAACAGAAGGAAGAAAAGTTATCTGTAAATTTCAAAACCTGCATTGTGCTTCACCCTTCTCTCTAATTTAGAAAAATAAGAATTAATTGTCTTTCGGTTAACTAATAACATCGGTTGTGTTAATTAGCTGAAATCAAAAGGTATACTTGCTTAAAGATTTTTTCAATTTTTTCTTTTGCATCTCTTGATTCTTGAGACCTTTTGTTGTTAATTTGCTATTTGTGATGATTTTTATTTCTTTGTTATTTATATTTTTTATATGGGTTAAGGAAGACAATTTTTATTTATGTTGTTATCTTTGACAAAATTGAGAGGAAGTAATGATAGTAGCTGATATTGATAAAAACATGGAGTGACATATCTTAAATTTATTTTTGATTGCCTATTTTAATTTGAGGTCAATTATATTTTGTCTTATTAAAAATACAACTAAACCAGTATATCAATCCGATCCTCTTTTAGTTCCTAAAAATGATCAAATTGTAATGGTTGTATGATTAGATTAATGTTAGAACAAGTAGGAGGCAATGCTTATTATTAATTCACATGTATGGAAACACAAAATTGCTAGACATTGAATGTGAGCTTCCTTTACACCCTCTTATAAGGTTTTAACTTGAGTTTTTTTGTTTTTTTTTTAATGTAGATGGATTTAAATTTTCCAAGCTTTTTTACCAACTTTCTTATGAGCGAGTCAGAAAATATTCTCTCTCAACCAAGTGATTCTAATCAATTAATTGATGACTTAACATACTCGAATTTAAATGTCCATACAATAAAAAAATCACAAAGAAGTAAAAACTTTTCACAAGAGGAAGATTGTTTACTTGTCTCTACATGGTTAAATACAAGCAAGGATCCAATTACAGGAGTTGAACAACAAACAAAACAATTCTGGGCTCGAGTACATGCTTACTTTGTTGAGATTGGAGGAAACTTGAATAATCATTCCCAAATAAGCATCTCAAGTAGATGACAAGAAATAAATAGAGAAGTTGATAAATTTGTTGGATTTGTTACTCAAATTTAAAATCGTCAGCAAAGTGGAATGACCGAAAAATCAAAGGTGATTTTAATATTCATTTCCATGTTAAATTTTTTAACACATATTTTAACATTATTGAATTTCTCTATTTTTTTATCAAATTAATGATGCTTGGTAAATGTATGCTTCTTGCGTTGGCAAACGATTTCAACTAGAACATTGTTGGGTTATCTTAAGAAAAGAACCCAAATGACAATTTGAGCATGCAAGTCAACATCAAAGGTCAAACAAGAAACAAAAAAGTCATGTCAATACAAGTCCAGCTTCATTAGCTCCATCTACCCCTGATTCTGTTAGTTTAGAAGAAGATAGTGAACCGTTGATTTATCAAGATAGACCAATTGGTCAGAAGGCTGTAAAGGAACGACTTAAACGTAGACAAGGTAAAGATAAAGTTGGGGAGATAACTGTAACAAATCTCTTACAACAATTCAGGGATACTTTAGTTGAAATTGAGGATCAGAAGAAACAAGACAGAAAAATTATGTTAGAGCAACAAGCTATGATGATTCAACAAAGTCAAGAGAAACAAGAATTGGACAGGATTGAGAAAGAAGAACAAATTATGAAAATGAATATTTCTAATTTGGATCCAATTTCTGCAGTGTATTTTCAAAATAGAAAGTTAGAAATTATGTAAAAGAGGGTTTTAAATTTTTAATTAACTTGATTTATTTATTGCTTATTGTAATGTATTTTTAATTAAATATGTAGAAATTTCTTAGTTATTTTAAATACATTTTTATAAAATTGATATCAATTCATAATATTTTTTTGAAGTTCTTCTAACACTTAACAACAATAAGTAGGATTAATTAACTTAAAAGTTAACAACCATAATGAAAAAAAAAAGCATAAAAAACTTGAAAATTATGATAACATAAGAAGTTCAAATCTAATGATTTTACTCGTTGTCATATTGTTCCCACAAATGTTCAATCAAATCTTATTGTAGTTGAAAGCTAATTGCTTTATCCCTGATTCGATTATGAGTTTGAAGAAAATCATGTAGTTCTAGTATTTCACCATGTGACACTGATATAAAGGAATTGACTTCACGTTCATGGTCAAATCCAAGGTTCATTACTCCTTCATCCTCAATAATCATATTATGCATTATTATGCAAGCTTTCATAATATTTGCAAGCGTTTCTTCGTCCCAGTATCGAACAGGTCCACGTACAATTGCGAAACGAGATTGGAGCACTCCAAACGCCCACTCCACATCCTTTCTTGCAGACTCTTACTTACTTACAAAATATTTTCTCTTTGCTCCTACTGGTCTTGGGATTGCCTTAACAAAGGTTGACCAATTATGATAAATCTCATCTGCTAAATAACACTCTATTGTATATTCATTCCCATTAATTGTATAATTAATAGGAGCAGTACGACCTTCAACAAGTGTAACAAAGATAGGTGACCGATCAAGAACATTAACATCATTTAGTGATCCATGCATTCCAAAAAAGACATGTTATATCCAAAGATCTTGTGAAGTCATAGCCTCTATAATTATAGTTGGTTCACGACAATGACCAGTGTACATCCCATGCCATGCAATTGGGCATTTCTCTCATTTCCAATGCATACAGTTAATGCTCCCCAACATCCCTGGAAATCCACGCTGCTCTCGAATTGATAATAATCGACAAATATCGGCCTTGTTTGGTGCCCTTAGATACCAATCACCAAAAACTTCTACGATTGCTTTGACGAAAGCTCTAAGACTTTCTATCGTAATGGTTTCCCCAATTCAAAGATATTCATTAGTAAGATCTGCAGGAATACCATATGCAAGTATCATGTGAGTTGCAGTTACCTTTTGAAGGCAAGATAAACCAAGAACACTAAGAGCATTTGTCTTTTGTTTGAAATATGGATTGTGAGCTTCCACTTTATTTGCGATTTGAAGAAAAAAACAACGACTCATCCTAAATCTTCTTCGAAATTGACTTTTAGTGAATTTAGGATTTTCAGCAAAATAATCATTATATAGCTTTAACTCACCTTCCTTTCTATTACGATTGACAATATTATGACCAAGAATATAGCCACGATATTATGTTCTCTGCCCTTGATTATTCGATTCTTCTTCAGCAACCACTGCGGCAGCAACTTGAAAGGCGAACATGGGAGTGTCATCATCAAAATCAAAAGTATCATAAAAATTAAAATTAGAATGATTCATGATGAATTTTAATGAAATATAATAAAGATTGGAGAGAAGAAAATGATGAGAAAAAATATTTAAGTATATGAGAATATTTATAGATGGATTATTTTTTTAAAATTTTAAAATCTTAGAACGTTGGCGGTTATTTTTTCAAAATTTAAAATTTTAAAATTTAAAATGTTGGCGGTCATTTTTTCAAAGTTTGAATTTTAAAAAAATTGAAAATCAAAATTTAAAATGTTGGCGATTTTTTTCAAAATTTGAATTTACTTTTAAAAAATTAAAATTTTAACAATAACATATAAAACTGAAAATTAAAAATATTCATATAAATAAATTTAAAATTTAAAAGTTTTAAATTTAACTTAAAATTATATCTTTTAACTTTCATATTACTTCATTAATTTTATATTTACTTTTATAAATTACTCATATTAATTATAT
>Ga0307509_10005601_pt1 | contig 17401 bp, 9 predicted proteins | sample 10_EM_MG_FD_202245 | JGI IMG/M metagenome (GOLD analysis project Ga0307509, IMG submission 202245) | Populus trichocarpa ectomycorrhiza microbial communities from riparian zone in the Pacific Northwest, United States - 10_EM | ecosystem: Host-associated > Plants > Roots > Unclassified | place... | reverse complement strand
GATTACCAAAATCTCTGTGATATTCATCTCGATCAAGAAGCTACCTATTATGCCCATACCTTTGAAACATGTTCTCAAAATTAGCTATAAGTTCATGATCACTCTCTCCATGTTCCTCCAGTTTTCTCTTCTTCATCTTTGTTAATTGATGAGATAATTCTAAAACTTGCTTTTGAATCATTGATCTTTGATACTAATTGACATAATCCTTAAGTTTGAAAGAAAAGACAAAAAGTAATTGGAAAACGATGAAGGAGAAAGAAAGTTGTTGGTTGGTTACATTTCAACCATAAAAAAGGTCATTATTAGTGTTAATGGGTTCCATTTGATGAGAGAATTTCCATTATGATGTTTTTTCCTTTCATTTTGTTAGATAAAATAGATCAGATTGAGAGAGAAAATTTTCTTGGTTTGATTTTATGTTTTAAAACAAATTTTAAGGTGTTTTGAGTTGATTTATTGGTTTATTGATATCATAAAGATGTTTATTAGATGTTTTTAAATGAAAATATGTTGAAACTTGCATTTTTCAGTCAAAAAAACCTAGCCTGATTTTTTATCACATGTTCGGTGGTTAGAAATTGGAAAGCAGATGGTGCATTATCTGCCTTTATTTTTTTTTCAAAAACAATATTCATCCGCCCTTTTGGCCAACAAAAAATTAAAAGACCAAATGTGCAAGCCTACCCCTGTAGGCCAACATGCGTGGCCTTGTTTTAATGGGTTAGGCACGCGGGCCTAGCCTTTGTTGTGTTTTTTTTTTCTAATCTTAATTGATTTTTTTAATATTAATCAATAAATTGTTTACACACACACACACATTTTGCATCAATGTTTTTATTTACATTTAAATTAATACAATGCCTCTTTGTATTTTTAAATTGTTTAGTTCACTTTTTAAAATAACATTAATTATTTTTAATTATTTTGTATGTATATAATATTTCAAACTGATTATTCTAATTTGTTTTTAAATATTTTGTTTTATATTTGATATAGATAAATTATATTTTCATGATGTGACTTATTCTTGGTGATAAAAAAATAACATTTAAGATAAAAAAAAAAAGAATACATAAATTGAAAGTAAAAATTAGGGTTAAATATTTGAATACTTATTTGTCTTTTGCTTTTATGGAAATTTAATTTTTTATTTTAGCATTTAATTAATATTAGAAACTCTTTTTTAGTTTATCAATTCATATATTTTATATTTATTTCATTAAGTGTCACTAACATCTTTATGTTTCTCAATTAAAAAAATTCATAATATAATGAAACACACCTACAACATTGACACATTCTTCTATTATATTAAAAAACTTACTTGAGGTCTTACTCACGTTGTAGTTTATAACTATTTTTGGCATTTATTAACGCACATGATTCTTAATTTATTTTATTAAACATATGCATTAGCTTTTTGATTCACAATTAAACTTTTTTATATCAAAAAGCACATTGACATTGCCTTCGTATTCATGTTTTTATGCTAAAATTTTTCTGACTTGCAGTGAAAAGCGGTTTAATTAAATAATTGGTATTTAAATAAGAAAAGCCCAATTAACCTAAGTTGGGTACATGTCCATCAATTATAAATCATAGTTGTTAGGACTTACCAAAAAAAAGGCATAGATCACTTGCAGGTCTTTAAGTTAATTATCGAGTTAACTTGCAGGTCTTTAAGTTAATTATTATTATTAAAACATCATTTTATTCCTTCTTTCTTGGTATTGATCCGACCAGGCTTGAATCAGATTTGGCTAGGTCCATCAGATCATTAAAAACTCTATCATATCAACTAAGTTTCATTTGGTCAATGTCTCTTCTGATCAACTATAAACCCTGTCCAAATTAGGCAACAAATCCTTAATTTTCAGGGTCATTTCAGAAAGACTAAACTGAGTTTAACAACTATGTTATTAACAAACACTAAAAAGCATAGTGGATTTATTGTGTAAAATTACACTATGGATCCTCTTACAAAATATTGTGGGTTCACTCTTCATAGTTTTTTTTCCTGTCCAAAATTTTTTTTATCCTTACATAATCAAATTGTAGGCCAATTTAAGTTAATTTGTTAGAAAAGGAAGAGAATAAAAGACATGAGACCAAAGTGAGAGGAAACAAAAACAGAGGAAATTCATGGTTTTTTTAAACTTTGGGTGAAATGTTTATTATGAACATCATACTTTCAAAATTATAAATATTGGTTCCCTCCAATTTTTATTTTTTAAAGTTAATTTTAGTTCAAAACCTCATTTTTCTTATTTTTAAGTTCTTAGTTTGGGAGAAAAGAGAGAGAATTATTGAATTCTGGTGGTTGAGAGAGCCAATCGGTGTTGACACCAATTCTAGCTATAAAAATGGTCAGTCTTGGTGTCAATGGATTTTATTAAGTGAAGGGAGTTTCATATAGGTGTTTTTTCACTTTCAAATTACCTAAATAACTAGATCTAAGCTTAAAAAGATTTTTGTTTTTGGGTTGATTTTGGGTTATTGTGTGTTATTTTTTAGGTTTTTTAAGGCAATTGATGAGTTTATTAAGGTGTCTAGAGTGGTTTCTAGGTATTTTGTGTTAAAAATAGGTTGAAAATTGAATTGTTTTTAGATAAAAAATACACTGGGTCTGATTTTCCATCGACCATTGATCTCTAGAAATTGAACAAGCAAACGACGTGTTATTTGCTATTTCTTTATAAATCAAAGTAGTTTGCCCTTTGCTGTTAGAAAAAAATAGAGGCCTAACTTGTGGGTTAGGCCTTTTTCATATGTCTAGCTTGCAGGCCAAGTCTCTTTCATGGGTCATGGGCGTGGGTAGGCCTACGCACCTGACCTATTTATTTGTTTTTAAAATTTTAAAATTTAATGTATTTTTAACCCCTCAAAATAAATAAAAAATGCATATTTTTTAAAGATGTTTTTTTAAAACATCCTTTTGTTATCAATCTTTTAAAAAATAAGAGCTATTTTTTGTTTCAATCCCATGTGTAACCTTTATTTTCATTTTTTGAAAAAGATAAATTTAATTTTTTATATAAAAAAAGTCACATGCACCTGGTTGGAGTATAATTAAATGGGATACAAGACTTAAATCATGAGTTTGTCAAGTTAACCCCGGTTACCTCGCGTCTTTTTTTGCCATTTTTTGAATTGAATATTTTTATTTCCAGCTTCATCCTTTTACTTCTTTTTTTTGCAATTAATATAAAAAAACTCATTGAAAAAGCCTGCATATTCATTCTTTTTCCAGAAAAAAAATTTTAGCTCATGGCAAAGTGTGAGTCAAATGGCTAGATACAAAAAAACTTAAAACGGATAGAGAATTCATTGCCCACTTAAACATATATTACTATTCACCATAACCATGTAATTACCATTTTTTCTTTTTAAAAAAATAAAATCAATGGCCTTTTTGTTGGGGTTAGAATGATTTTGTTAAGGGTGTACTAGTCATTATGAGATTGATCGGAGACAGTTCGATCTTTTTATCTTTCAAATGCATGATGTAATGAATATATTGATCTAAAAACAAAAATACTTTAAAACATTTCACGAGGACAATTAGATCTTTTTACATTTTACAAGCACGTTATAAAGACTATATTACCCTTACAAGCAAAAATTGTAAAACTTACATCCATGAGTTTTTTCATTTGTTTATATTGATATTTTTTGTAACAAACAAGTTGATAAAGAGGCAGTTTGGTCTTTCAATTAGTATATTTTTTAATAAAAAATTGTTACTCTATGCGAGGCATCCACCCCACCTCCAAATGTCGCTTTTTGGGGCGACATTGAAAGCATCTTGGTGTTTTCTTCCTATTAGTGCTGCATGTGTGCATAACGGCGAGGTGTTTGGGTTTTGTTGGATTTTTTTTCTTCTTTTCTCTCTTTTGTCTCTCTCTTCCCCTTGCCAAAATATAAAGGTGTCATTTAATTTGTTTTTCGTTTTTATTTTGGTCCTCGTTCTTTTAATTTCTATTTGTTTTATTTTCTTATATCTTTTTTTGATTAATTTTTTATTCAATTTCACCCCTCATTATTTAATTTCATTTTCATTTAATCTTTATATCAAACTTAGTCCTCGTTCTTTTGACTGATACTTGTTTATTTTTAATCATTTTCCTACTTGATATTTTTTCAAAGCAACATTTGATTTCAAATTATTTTATATCAAATTGATTTCACATTCTTTTAATTCTTTTAATTATTATTTTTTATTTTTTTATTGTATTTTTTTCTCAATTTTATACCTTAGCATTTTGATAATTTGGAATTTTACTTCATTAATTTTTAGGGTTTGTCTTTTATGAGGTTAGTTCCGGGCTCATTATTAAGGTAACGATTTTTGAAGATTAACACTAGTTTACTTTGTTATTTTTTAGGTTCTTTTTTAAAATTATGTTTTTAATTTCATCTTTCAATATTTGAATTATTAAGAATTGGTCTCTGTACTTTATGTATTTGAATCTATGGAGTTAGCAAACTAACCCGAGTTGACTCCTTTTTTTTATTATTGTTTTTTTAATTATTCTCTTTTTCAGTTCCGCCTTTCAATATTAAGTTGTTTGATAATTTAGCTTCATAGTTTTATTTAGTTTGCTTTCAACGAGATTATCCCGGTATTACAACCACATCACCGATATGGCATGTTAACCTAGATGGGATGAAGTCGGGTTTTTCTAGCCTTTTTTACATTGTCAATTTTTTTCCAGTTTATTTATCATCTTTGCTTCTTCTTTTTTTGTTTGTATTATTGAATTAGTCAAACTTATTAAACATAATCGAGTCAATGACCTTTTATTTTAGAAATACTTGTATCACCTTAGTATTTTTTTTTTTACACTGAAAAAAAATTTAGATCCACCCACGGTGTAGCGTGAGCCCCTATCTAGTTATAGAAAACACCAAATGGTGTGGGTTCTTATCGTATATGTACTGTTCACTCTCTCACATTTTACTGTGAACTCACTATTCAAATTTTTTTTATTTTGGTCATGCAATTGCATTTTTTTACTAGATTAAAGGATAATTGAGTCAAATTTGTTGACTGGGGATAAAATTGGAAGAAGCAATATCAAAGTGGAAAAGGCACTATAGATGAGTGATGGTTTCAAAGTTTTAAAAAAAAAGTTCACTTTAGTCTTCATACTTCACATGTTATACCTATTTTGTACCTCAATATTCTTTCAATTCAATTTTGATACATAAGTTTATTTTTCTTATTTTTTAGTCCATGATTTAAGAAAGGAGAGAGAGAGAGAGAGAGAGATAGATCGCTAAATTCTAGAGGTAGAGAGAGAAAAATACCATTGGCACCGATTCTAGCCACCAAAATAATTGATCTTTGTGTTAAATGATTCTATTTGATGAGATGAGTTCAACTTAAGTATTTGTTTTTACCTTGAAAGCGCTTAAAACAACAAATTTGAGCTCGAGAAGATTTTTGGCTTTAGGTTGATTTCATATTTTGAGATATTTTTCTGGCTTTTTTAAGGCCATAGATGGATTTATTAAGGTGTCTATGATGTTTTCTAAGTGTTGTGGGTCAAAAAAAAGTTGAAAAATAGTTTTTTGACCAAAAAAATATCTAGCTTTGATTTTCCAACCACCACAATGTCTGGAATCTGGGTAAAGTCAAATGATGTTTCTTCTGACTTCTTTTTCCAAAAACATTTGGAGTGAGTGACATGTCATCTACCCCAAATATATTTAGAAAAATTGGCTTGTGCAAAGGCCCTCCTAAATGGGCCAACACTAGCTTCTTTTTTTTTTTTGCTTTTTAGGTAAATTTACTTTTTCTATATGTATTTTTTTAATAGTTTTTTTTACTTTATATTTAAATTAATACCCGCCCTCTCTGATTTTTTTATTTTTTTATTTAGCATTTTTTAAATAGTGGTTGTTTTTTAAAAGTATTTTGCATGTATTTAATTTTTGAAGAGATTTTTCTAATTCATCTATATTTTTTATATATATTTTATATAATTGAAATTTATTTTTATAAATAAAATAAATATTTATTTTTGGATAGTATTTCTAATAAGTGCAACCTTGTGAGATGTTTTTTTCCTTTGATTTTATTCAATCAATTTTATGCGTGTCTATTTCTACTATTTTTTATTAAATAAAAAAATAATTTTAATAAACAGAGATAGTGAATGCAATTGGGTAAATGAATCATATTACAAGATCGAATATCTTAATTTACATCCATCTCTCGATTTTCCTGTTACATATTTAGTTATCGTTAATGATTTTTTTTATTTGTTGACACAGATGGTTCTTAGTCTATTTAATTAGATTCATGCGTAAGCTTTTGAATTTACACTTGATATTTTTTATATATATAAAAATGTCATAAAAGATAAAATGTTTAATTTTTTTTTGTTGAAAAACAAATATCTAGCCCACGATAGAGCGTAGGTCAAATAACTAGTAAATAGTAAGGCCCCGCTTGTTTTTGTAGCTGGAAAGCATTTTTGCGAAAATTTGAATTTATTTTTTGCTTCAAAATATGTTTTTTTTAATGTTTTTAGATTATTTTGATGTGTTGATATAAAAAATAATTTTTTTAAAAAATAAAAAAATATTATTTCAATATATTTTAAATAAAATACACTTTAGAAAACAAATAAAAAACGTTTAAAAATTAAATAAACAGAGACAATGAATACAATTAGGTAAATAAATCGTGTTGCGAGATCAAATATCTTAATCTACATCCACCTTTCAACTTTTCCTAATACATATGTTGTTATTGTTAATGACTTTTTTTTTATTTGTTGATACAGACGATTCTTAGTCTATTTAATTAGATTCGTGCATAAGCTTTTAAATTTACACTTGATATTTTTTTTATATAAAAAGTCATAAAAGCTAACATGTTTAATTTTTTCTGTTGGAAAAAAAATATCCGGCCCATAACAGAGTGTCTGTCAAATAACTAATAAATACTACGATCTTGTTTGTTTTTGTAGTTAGAAAGCGTTTTTTTTTTAAAATTGAATTTATTTTTTGCTTTAAAATATATATATTTTTATATTATTTTATTGTGATAATATCAAAAATAAATTTTAAAAAATAAAAAATATTATTTTAATATATTTTTAAGTAAACTATACTTTTAAAAAAATTAAAAATAAATACCAGCCAAACAGACTCGAAATATCATATAGATAGATTAGACCACATGCCGTAGCCCCTAACGGCAAATCGTCTGATTACAAAATTCAAAATCGACATGTTATTTTATAATCCACGCCAATCAAGCGCGCGTGAGAGTCGGACCATTCTACTTTGTGGTTAGCTAATCTCCGAAGGCAAGCCCGAAGAAAAACGGAGCACGGGCCGTCAGACACAGCAAAACCTCAAAAGTTCATCTTTTCTCTGCTTTTATTTTTATTTTTCTGTCTGCAGAGATAGATAGATAGATAGAAGGAGACATGGAAATGCAAAACGACTTTGATAGGTTACTGTTCTTCGAGCACGCACGTAAAACAGCTGAAGATGCTTATGCTCAAGACCCTCTTGATGCCGATGTATTTTTTTCAATCTCTTGCTTCATTTATTGGATCTATCTATTTTTTCTTTTCTTTTGTTCTTAGTTTTCTATTATTGATCGAGAAGTGATAAAGTTTGGAACTTTGGAAGGACCCAAGTGGTTTTGATTTTGTAGAATTGTTGGGGTCTTGGGATTTTTGTAAATTTATGAGTTTTATGGTTTTCTGGACAGAATTTGTTGAAGTGGGGAGGAGCTTTATTGGAGTTGGCTCAGTTTCAGAGTGTTCCAGATTCAAAGAAGATGATGCTAGGTTAGGTTCTAATTTATCTTTTTTAGCATGAATTACCTTTAAAAGAGACCGTGCTTATAAATTCTGCTAAGAAATGATGGAATCTAAATCCCATTCATGACAAGGAATTGGTTATGGAATGAGTTGATTATTCGATTTTGTTTTTTGAATGTTATAGTTAAATGTGTCAATATGGATGGGGTGATAGAGTTGAATATGCAGATGGAATCACGAAGCTGGAGGAGTCGTTGCTGATTAACCCCAAGAAACACGAGGCTATCTGGTACCTGGGAAATGCACATACTTCATATGCATTTTTGACAGCAGATCAAGATGTGGCTAATGAGAGTTTTGAAAAGGCAGCTGTCTACTTTCAACAAGCTGTTGATGAGGTATTTTTCTTTCTCCTCTGAAATCATACTGCAAGGGCATTGCTGTATTGTATATTTGTTATTTGAATGATTATAAATGTGTGATGTTGGTTTTTGGCAGGATCCAGATAATGAACTTTATCGCAAGTCTTTGGAAGTGTCTTCTAAGGTACACCTCTTTCTTTATCACTCAATCTAATGTGATAATAGAAAAATGGGAAAAGAGAATTAGTTAGTATCAATATCTGGTCATTGGATTTTACCCTGATGTTAGATGTAATTTCTGTATAATATCATATTAGATATATTCTGGGATCTATTTACTAAGCTTTTTGCTGGGAAACAATACCTTTGAGCTGGATACCATCACTACCTGATTAGCAGTGTGGTGTCTTGATAAAAGGGATAGGTATCTGCATAGCACTTGAACTGAACTTGTAAATCTTCTCTCTCGTGCTGTTTTGAAAGTGGGTTGTGGAGTTCATTTTCCCAGGCTGTGGCATATTTATACCAAACCTCATTTTACTCACATTGTTAAAATGGTATAAAATGTTAAGAGTAAGTAGTTTGTGATGAGTTTTTGGGTTGTTTTAAAACTTGATAATTCCATTTTGTCATTTAAAGTTTGAACAAAGCATACAGTTCTGTTTTCTTTTAAGTTCTTGTATTCTGAAACTAAGTAAACCATTATGACCCATCATTATTATGCTGTGAAAAAAAACTAGAAGCCCCTAAGCAATTGCCGAGTAAGCATTCAACCATGCTGAGATGTGTGCTATATGCACCTTGATCTGCTTGAGTTCTATTAAGGTCTGCTGTTGCCAGTAAATGATGAGCCTTGATTTCATGAGAAATGTGAATTTTGACTAATGAGTTATTGGTCCATTGAGGAGTGATATCTTCTGTAGTTTTTCTTTGACTGGGTTCTATTGTTTTTTGTAATATATTTTGTATACTTTGATTGGTCTAACATTTGAATCTTTTGCATTCATAGGCTCCAGAGTTGCACTCACAGATTCACAAGCATGGTGGCTTAGATCAACTGGAAATGGGAGCTGCCCCTGCTTCTGCAGCTTCTACTTCATCAAGTGCAAAGGTGACCTTTTTCTTGTTCCTTTTTGCTGTGCTATGCCTGTTTTATCTCTCTTTCCCTCTCTTTCTAGTTTTTGTTGGATAATGAACTATTTATGCTGCTGCAATGTCTTGTTGATATGGCTACAAGCATCTAATTTGTTAAAATTTATGGAAATTTTTATCATAACCATTGTGTAAAAGTGTTTGGGAGTGTGGTATCAGTTGCTTTTCAAAGTGTTTTTTGCTCGATAATATATTAAAGTAATATATTTTTTATTTTTTAAAAATCATTTTTGACATTAGCACATCAAAATGATCTGAAAACACCAAAAAATACTAATTTGAAGCCAAGAAAAAAAATAAATTTTTTTAATTTTTTCAAAAGCGCTTTTGAAACGCAAAAACAAATAGAGGACCTTGTAAAGGTGAGGTACAAGTTACCCTTATTGATTTTTCTACTCTAACAAGGGTTGATATATATGTGTTAATGAGTTTTGGATTAGATTCTATTGGCAATAAACACTCTTTAAATTATGCGGTGTTGCACGTTGCATTTAGCCTATTCATATAGTTTAAGTTTTTCAAAATTACCATGAATAGCATGTTGATTTTTGCATGTAAATATGGCTATCTACGACATACACAGACATGCATGGGAATAATTTATTGTGTTTGACAGTCAGTATGTGATCCTTGAGATTTGTCACACTATTTTTTCTAGTTTGCCATTGCATCTATTTAAGTTTAAAATATATATACTGATGCACTTGCCCCGTCTCCCTTTGTTCAGAGTTCTAAGAAGAAGAAAAGCAGCGATCTCACGTATGATGTATGCGGATGGGTTATTCTTGCTGTTGGCATTGTTGCTTGGATTGGATTTGCAAAATCCCAGATGCCGTCTCCTCCTACACAATAAGCACTTCATTTCCCAGAAACATCTAGCGGAGCTCTGAGTTGATCTATGCAGACTCTTGAGGAAACATGCCATCTTTCATTCACACATTAGTTAATTTTAGCCTTAGCGAGGTTTTCCCATTGTAAACTGATAATAAGCTGCAAGAGTTGTCGTCTTTAACGAGAAAACATTGATTTTTTCATTTGCCATATGCTGAAGCTTGTCTTTGATATTGATATGCATTTGCCTGCTACATGCACGCTAAACTTCAATTTCATTCTCTAGTACCCAGTTGTAAAACCCGGGTTTGGTCGGCCGAATTGATACGAGGAACTCATGACTCAGAGCCTGCCTTGAATTAGACTTTTAGTTGAACTAGAAAAAAAAAATCTGTCTATTCGACCTAGTTAGGTTTTAACGTGATTAAAATTCTTGTAAAACAAAATTCAAACAATTATTTCAAATTTGTAGAAAAAGTTTTTTTTTCTATGTTGTGTTCATTAAATCTAATTATAAAATTTAAATTGAAAAATATGAATATAATTCAGAGCATGATAAGAATAATAACTAAACTCTTCTTGTTCTTTTTTCCTTATCTAATCCTCGTTAAATTCAAAATTAATTGAGAGATTGAGAACATGATTTATTATGTTTTATTATGAGAGAGATAAATTTAAATCTCACTTTATATTTTATGATTATAATGAGATAATCTTGCTGAAAGGTTCTTATCCATGTCGAATTTACTTATTAAAAGATTTCTACCATTGGATTCATGATATTTATTAATAGTGCCATCTAGAAGAAAATCAAGATAGTTTTGATCAATATGTTTTTTTTCAATAAATAAAAGGCTCTTTGCTGGTCTCTTTCCTTTCCCAGAAACAAACTTCCAGAGACCACCGCTTCACTAACCTCAAAAAAATGGCGGAAACAAAACTATACGGTTACAAACTGACTCCATCACTCTCATCTCTACCCTCTTTAACAACTCTACGACGACATGTCGCTCCATTTCCAAGCCTTGTTTCCTTTAACACCCCAAAACCCCCTCGCCTCCGTGTCTTATCCATGGCTATTAAAAGAAGCCCAAAACGACTCAAGTACTCTGCTCCTCGTTTTACCAAGGTCAATATCAACTTATCCCTTCCTTACGCTTTCTGGGATTTCTTGTTTTTTAATTTTACATAATGGGTTTTTGAGGTAATGCTAAATTGTTTTTACAAAAATGTTATGTTGTGAGGATGGCGATGTTAGGAGGACGGACTGCTTTATGTGGAAGCTGACGAGTTAGGATCTGACACGTGGAAGTTGGAACCTGTGATTGAGCTTTTGAAACAAGGAGCTGTTGGTGTTATTCCTACTGATACTGTGTATGTATGCCGTTTGCTTGACTGTTACATATATAAGCATCAATGGAAGTTTTGTGGTTTCTTGGTGGGCTTTTTATCTTGAATAATCTCTTCTCTGTTTTTTTTTTTTTGCTACGTGGGTGTAGTAAACTGTATGGAGTTACTTGTGTGCTTTTTTTCCCCAGACTTGTTGAACTGAATTTATTTGGATATGATTACATATTTTTATTGGTATAAATTTGAATTTTAAAAGTTATTTCCATTGAATTGGGAAGTTTGAGATGTACAATATTGGTGCATTTTTCATTACAGTAATTGTAGATTTAAAGTTGAGTGATTTAATTGTCACTGATTGTGAATTTTGTCTGTGTGAACGTTTTGCATGTGATCATTTCGTAATTTGGATCCTTCTCGATTTACTTTCTTTGTTGTTGTTAGGTATGCGATTGTTTGTGATTTGAAAAGCAACTCAGCAATTGAACGTCTTCGTAGGTAGATCATGTTGTACTTAACTTAAAAGCTTTATGCTTGAATCTTTTGTTTCTCAATCTGAACTCTTAAGGTGATATTGGTTTTGTATGTTTTGCATTGCAGAATTAAAAACATAGAACCTTCCAAGGCAAGAAACATGGCTTCTCTTCACTCACCACTATAGTCGGCTTTGATAGAAGCTCTGGATTTGGAATGACACTGGATTGGACATTAACTGATACATGTTTATTTTCTTCCTTCTGTATTCTCCTGTGTTGATCAAATTCATATCACCCAACCTCACTGATTTTATTTTCTGTTTATGTTTTAAAGTGCATCCTATTGTTCTTGCTTTCTGACTTGTCTTTTCATTTACGCAGCCCCTTAGCATCTTGTGCCACTCTCTGAGAGACATAGATACATATACAACTGGATTCCCACGTGGTGATGGTCAAGGTCATGCAGATATATTTCGAGCCGTTAAGCATTGCTTACCAGGGCCAGTAAGGATGTTATGTGATGTATTTTACTGCTAGTAGGAAGTAACCTAGGTACTCATAAGAGTCATCCTTGAGTTAATATATTAGCCTCGAATCATTACATGCAGAAAGCATAACCAGAATCATGACCAGTCATTCAGTTGCTTTTCTCACATGTTAGAATCATTGGACAACTTTCTATGTGACTATCTTGTTTTTCTTTCCTTGGTGAATGGAGACACAACAATATATTTTCAGAGGAAATTAATTCTAATCTCATGATTTTAGTTCTCCAACTTGTGTGATATCTCTGTTCCAAAGTGCTGCCTTTTTTTTATGGCTTTGCATTCTTTCTAGGAGTCTCGGCTTGGCATTGTATGCCATGCTAGTGAACTTTTCATGTGTTGGATTTTTTGGGTAATATAGTTTCCTCACTCTTCTTAAGTGGATACTTCATTGAAGATGATGCTTCTATGTGACAGTATACTTTCATCCTAACTGCAAGCAAAGAACTACCAAAACAGTGCATGCGGTATGGGACTACAACTGCCAAATATGCTTCAAGGAAAAATGTGGGTATCCGAATGCCTGATGATGCTATTTGTCAAGCAATCCTAGAGAAGATGGATGCGCCGCTTATATCCACAAGGTTGTTTTTGTTTTGTTTTGTTCTAGCTGAAAAAAACAAGGGTGTGTTTTTGTGTGCATTTTTGTAGACGTTTTCTGTTTCATGTGGGTGCCAGTAAAGAAATGGGTTTGACTGCAGTGACTTTGGACTGAATATCTGTTCATTGTGCCAGTGTCAGGTCGCCAAAGGAAAACGAGTGGATGATTGATCCAGTTGTAATAGCTGATATATATGGAGCAGAGGTATGTTTTTTTTTGCATCAACAAGGCTTGCTCGATTTTGTACTCCAAGACTAAAGAACTATATAGGTCTGGTGTAAGCTGGATACAGTGTTAATTTCTATTGCTTAAATATTCCAGTGAGTGATGCTGTTAATAGGAATTGAAGAATTGGGTAAAACAATACTGCAAATAATGATGGTGTGGCACCAGCTTAGTATTTAACCCATCAAATCATATTTTGCTTGATGTAAATATTGGAACCAGAGATAAAAATTTAATTAAATGACTGAAATTGGTGGTCAGTTTTAACTAATGCATTCCCTTTTCTTCATATGGCCCCAGTTTTTACTTTAATAACATGTTGATGTAAATAACAAAGAACACATCCACCTAACCATCATACAGTAGAATCCAACTTCCTTTTTTTCTTAACAAAAAATCATTCAAGGTTTTGTCCATCAGAATTTTACTTGTGCATGCTGTTTTTCTTTGAGCAAATGCGAAGTTTCTTTTACATTTTGTACTTTTGCTTCTGTATCACAAGAAGATTGAGCAATGTTTAAATTTGAATTGTCATTTTTTACAATGGGGCAGGGGTCCTTATGCTTTAGGGAAATTTTCAAACTGTTCTAACTCTCTGTGATTCAATTTCTGTAGGGTCTTGATTTTGTTGTTAATGGAGGTATCAGAGTGGCTGATCCATCTACTGTAGTTGACATGACAGGAAGTTCTCCAAAAATTATACGGCAAGGAAAGGTAATCACACATGTAAATGGTGGTTTTTTTTTTCCTCTCTCCATATTTTCGAGTCAGTCTTCATGGTATATCTTATGATATTGGAAAGCTTTTGTTTATTAAAAAAATACACTACGTGGTGGGAAAATGCCATTTTTAGTGTTATTTCCTTTTCCATGACTGGTAACTGAAAAACTTCCAGATGCTAATCAAAGAAAGCATGGATTCTTTTTTGGGACTGCCTCTTCTCTTCTTTTTTTGTTCTAAAAAAAATATTTTCCCAAACTTTCTGGCCACTTTTTTTTATGCGTGCCACTGGAGAGTTTTTGATGCTCCATTTTCTGAAGTAATTATGCTCAAAATATACAAGGCATGCTATACTTGCTGCTTTTGTTGCAATATTTGATGTCATGGGTTATCATGTTCAGGGGCCTAAATTACACTGGATGGTAGCTGAAGATGACGATGAATCTGCTTTTCATGTTGAAGATCTCATACCTTCTGCTACTTAAGGCAGCCCAGTAAAAATCATATCCCAAAACTCTTCAAAGTTGGATTGTTGCTTTTGCCTTCTCTGAAGTTTCAGTTTATTGTTGGATATTTAGCACCTTCCACTGACAAATTAGCACAAAACATCTGTGCTATGTAAATTTATAGCAAGTGCAACGATACGGCATATGTACAGAAGAGAACCTTGTATCATAGCCATGCTTTTGTGCATGTCACCAATAAAGTTTTTGAACTTCTGAATTGTATGTTTGTTAGAAACATAGCCACATTTGATAAACAATTCAATTTTTGTCACTCTGAAAGTCAGTATTAAATGGACATTTATCACTCAACATTAAAGGAGGAGCGGAGCATTAATACGTGGAGGACCACATGCTTCATCTATCATAAATTTTGTTTTGATAACGCGGGATTGCCAGTTTCTGTATACTCTGCTTGTCTTCCACGGCATCAGTGCACCAGCCTAGGGTTTTGCGTCCTTTTGCATTAAGGGTAAATCCATTTTTCTCTTCATTGTGTCAAAGATATGTACCATGGAGAACGTAGAAATTGAAATACGTTTGAAAGTAGAAATTGAAATCACTCAATCAATTAGCCAATATTTTTCCATGCACTGTAAAGTTTTGACCAGCTTCGACAATTCATGACATAAACTTTCCCCGTATAGGAAAACGGAAGGACAATAAAAAAAACAGAAAATAGTACAAGAAGAAATGAAGAAAAAGATTATCAGGATTGGTCCAGTTTGATGGCAATTAATGAGGAAATGTGAGCATCTTTAAGTAAGAAGTAATGAAACTGACAACAATTGTTGGTGGTAGTTGTCCTCAACTCTTTCTAGCTTCTCAGCATACATTTATAATGGACGTTGGATGCAAGCTGTCTCTTTATCCAAACTCTCAACTGCTATTATCTTTCTGCAGCAAACAAAGCTTATCTCCCTTCTCCTCATTCCTCTCTTGATTCATGCTTAAATGTGAAGTGAAGTACATGGCAACTTCTGCAATTGGTTTACTCCAACTTCTCAAACTAGTTATGTGTATTGCAGTTATGATTTTGTGTGCATTAGACTCAACTAAGTCAATAGTTATCGTTAACTTTCATCAAGCTCCTCCTGAACAATCAAGGATCTCTACTGCTGTTTTCCAGTATTCAACAGAGTTTCCAGATGGTAGCAACGCTTGCAAGAATAACAGTTGCCACATGTCCTGTGAGGTAACATTCCTGTTGAAACATCTTTCTTTCTTTCTCCTTAATTTGAACCGGTAAAACTCCTGTAAATAGTAATGCTGCAAGTTTGCTTTTGCTCTTCTTGAGATTATTTAATGTTTTCAGGACTTTTTTCTTTCTTGATAAATTCATATATTGATCTGCAGAAGGTCCCCAAGTAAATAAATTTCCCCTTTGGAAAGTATATTGCTTGTAAAATATGATTAGTAGCACTTATTTTTTCCGAGGCAGCTTGAATTTGTTTGAATCATTACAAAATTTGACTTGAACACAGCTCGATGGCCGAACTTTGAGATCATGTCCTGCTGATATAATAGTATTCAAGAACTTAACTGTAAACCACAAACACAGTTTTCTTCTCAGTGTCACAACTCGTAATGGAGAGCGAAACTCATCATCTTATTCTTGGTTCATAGGTAAGTAACTCTGTCCCTTTTCTATTCTTTCAGATGTCTAGTGCTTAGACAATGTCTGGTCTTGGAAGAATACTCACTGAAGTGTTTTTCTTCCAAGACTTTTATCTGCTGGGACTTTACTTGTCTGTTTCATGATTGCATTGTCCAGACACAATTCCACCAACTGCAACAATATTTAGTGAACAGAATTACACAAATGCTGGAAATATAACCATTGATGTAACATTCAGTGAAGCTTGCACCGGGTTGGGTGGATTCAAGTGTGCGAACTCATCAAATTGCGATGTAAGTGCATTTCCAGGTCCAAACTACTCTTTAGTTCCCCTGCAGAAAATATGCATTTGTGTGTGTTATTAATTGTTAGAGGGAACTTAGATTGTTATCAAAGGGTCTACTAATGTGAACTCAGGTAACATTTCACTTCTGCAGGTCATTTTGAATGGTCCAGCATATCTTCATGCTTCTTCTCTACACATCATCAAACCTAATATAAAATACAGACTTGACTTGACTCTCTCCTTGAAAAGTTTACGTGGCCGCATCTTAGTCAGAATGGCAGATAATTTTTGTACAGATAAGGCTGGAAACTCTTTTACAAGGACAAACAGTTCCTCTTTAATTATTCACTTTGGTGAGTTATCGTTCATCATTTGTAACTTGCCGGAGATAAATGAATAGATTTGCGTATGGATCCTTCTGTTATTTATACTTCAATTTCTGTCTTAGATAGAAGACCAGTGCTGGTAGATTTGTGGATGCCAGTTCCATCCTATGTAATGGAGATCAATGGGGTCCCAAGAACTGTTCTGGCAACTAACAAAATTGGGGACATGAAAATTTGTTTGGACTTCAGCATTCCCATTGGAAATTCAACAGAAGAAGTCCTAAATTCCTTGCACGTAAACTCAGATAATGTTTTACCTGTTCTTATTGGAAATCATTGGAATCGCAAGTTCTTTTTTGAAGTAAGCAGACTTTAAATGACACGGGCATCTTTTTTTCAAAAGAAATCAATACTATAAATAATAATATTAAGTTCATAATCACTTCCTGTGAAAATTTCAATAATACTCGAAAATCTAATTTGTATTTTCAAAACTCTAATTTTCATATTTGTAGCTCAGGAATGCATCGAAAGCTGAAACCATTACGGTTGAACTAGATTCTGGATTAGTTGGCAGAACAGGCACTCCTGTTTCACAAGCGGCCTCACTGACAATTCT
>Ga0307509_10005600_pt1 | contig 17402 bp, 16 predicted proteins | sample 10_EM_MG_FD_202245 | JGI IMG/M metagenome (GOLD analysis project Ga0307509, IMG submission 202245) | Populus trichocarpa ectomycorrhiza microbial communities from riparian zone in the Pacific Northwest, United States - 10_EM | ecosystem: Host-associated > Plants > Roots > Unclassified | place... | reverse complement strand
ACAGGAACGATATAGACAAGCTATATAGTGAGATGACTTGGTTCCACTTCCACCAAGTCTCCGTAACAAAGAACAAAGGCATTGAAAGAAAACACATATAAGAACAAAAGAAATAATAAAGAAAGTATAAAGAAGTCCGGACTTGTACCTGGCTTGAGAACAAATATAAAGACTTAGAAGAAGAATTTGAGAGGAGAAAGAAACCATATTTGAGAGGACCAAGAAATCATATACGAACAATATTTCCAACAGCAGTAGGCTTCAAAAAGTCACGAAAAACGGCAACGGCAACGGCTGACCACAAAACTTTCACACTGCAATACAGCACAACAAAACAAGAGTTTATAAAACCAAGAATATATAGTGATACAAGAAGGGCTCTAGTCTTCTACCAACGGGTAGGGCCACCTCCTCGCTTAAGACAATTAGCTACACGCCTTGGCATACTATCAATGAAACCATAAATTCTCTCCCACGGCAATGCCTCCCATACCTTCTGTGCTAGTCCAATCAGCTCCTTCTCACTACGGGGTATTCTCCTCCTCTCCCAGACTGCTTTCCTATAGTTGGTTTTGAATAAAAGCCAAACATTTTCGATTGGGTTGAAATCAGGTGAGTAGGAAGGCCAGTCCATCCTTTCTATACCAAGGCGCTTATGATATTTCTCCATATAAATAGAAGTATGATAGCTGGCACCATTCTCTATAGTTTGAACACCAGCTTTCTTATAGAGTGGTCGAAGATGTGGAATGAGAATTTCATGGACATACTGGTGTGAATTGAAGCCCAGTCGATCTCTATCACTCTTTCGCTCATCTTCGGTCCGCCTTCGCATAGGAACAAGCGGTGCGCGGAAACCATAGGTAAAACCAGCCCAGAAGCCAACCGCAATACTCTCTCCAACAAAGGTTGGCTGAAGGTTCTTCAAATCATAGGCGGCATTGGGTCCGGGAAGTCGTCGCACTTTTCATCTATAACCCGTTCCAGTAGCAATTTGAAGATATACTTCATCGGTATAACAATGCTTCCGCCAAACTGAAATCTTCCACTTGCGCCGTAATCTACACCATCTCTTTCTTTGTCTCCTATTGTGAGGTCCTATCCATGGCTTGCATCGAGCAAGAAAAACCCGCCATTGTAGGGTGTGCAGGTAGTGGCTCAGAGTTGAAACCCCAACATCAAGTCTGGATTCATGTAAAAGCTCTCTAGCTGTCGCACGAGGATGGGCATCAGATAACCGGGCAAGGTATCTTTTATCACGGTCATTGAGCTTTGGGGGCCTTCCAGTGAGAGGTGTTTGAGGATTAATGTCGCCATACATTTTCCAGCGCCGGTAGATTCTGTAGGCTTGGGCTCGAGAGACACCTGTTTCTGCCTCAATTTGAGGGAAACTCATGCCCAAAGAACGAAGTTCGATTATTCGGACCCTCTCATTTAAGGTCGTTTCGCGTCGCTTTCCGGCTGCTTTATTCCACGGCATTGTGCTCGGGAGTTGTTGTGCGGGGTTGCGATTGTGTTGATGCGAAGCGCCAAGCTTTTCGTGACTTTTTGAAGCCTACTGACAGTAGTATCGAGTGATCGCCTGTGATTTCAACACTGGGGAAGGAATCCGATGCCTTTGTCTTACCTTTTGTGGCCTGAAATCCTTAGGAATGACTGGCGTCCTGGGGTTTCCTGGACGAGTCAGGTAAATTACCGTGATTGGAAAATGTATTGTCCGAGGCGTACGAGTGGAATTTTGTTTTGTTGGATAAGTGGGATAGACTATTGCGCACTATACTAAACTGTCGTAAGAGTATGTGTTTGGAAAATTAGGACGAGAGAGGCATCTATCCTACTTGCATTCAACGAAAGAAGATGCACATTTGCACTATTTTGGACAAAGCATCTGCAAATCTCTGTAAAGCAATGTAAGGTGGGGCAAGAAGTTCATAAAGACCCCCATTATTGTGCTAGGCATATTCTAGCAGCCTTCTTATATATTCACGTCGCTCGCTCGGTATTTCCTTGTTGCCGGCCATCTCCCTTTCTTTCTCATACGAGCTCAAGATGAAGCTGAGGGTACGATATGATCGCCCCAACCCCTCAATCCCGGACCTTAAACTGGCCAACTCAGCATCTAGCTCCGCACCACTCATAATGTCTTGACGTTTGTGAGCACTGCTCTTGCATATGGGCAAAAGATGAGCCGGAGCCTCAGGACTTTTCTGGTACGCAATAGCAATTGTGTTCACTGACGTCGGGACATTGCGAGTATAGGTAGAATCTAACTTAGTGGCTGGGCGTCCGTCCCGTATTGGCTTTGAGTTACCAGGGTGGTCTAATCCAGTGGCATGGTGTCCATTCCCTGTCGGCTGTGCGTTATCGGCGTGGTCTAACTCAGCAGCTGGATGTCGATTCTGTTTAAGCTCCGCATCACTCATAATGTCTTGAGGTTCGTGAGCACTGCTCCTGCATATGGGCAAAAGATGAGCCGGAGCCTCAGGACTTTGCTGGTACGCAATAGAAGTTGTGTTCACTGACGTCGGGACATTGCGAGTATAGGTAGAATCTAACTTAGTGGCTAGGCGTCCGTCCTGTATTGGCTTTGAGTTACCGGGGTGGCCTAACTCAGTGGTTTGGTGCCCATTCTGTCTAGGTTTCGTGTTACCGGCATGGTCTAGCTCAACAGCTTGGTGTCCGTTCGGTGAAGGTCTTGCGTTATGGGCACCGCCCAACTCAGTGGTTGCGTGCCCACCGGATGTACGCTTTGCTTTAGGAACGCAACGATCCTTCAAACCCGAGCTCAGTCTCCGGCAAAAATGGTGAACTGCAAAATGGAAAAATACACCGTCAGTAAATTGCAGTTATCAAGACTCTGGATTTCTCAAACCAACCACACATTGCCGCCCAGTATTGTAGCGTATATTCCAAGGACAATAGGGTAAAGATATTGGTTTGTTTCTGGTCGGGGCCTAATCAGATGGAACTGAGCCGGGTTTAAGTACCCATATCGCCCACACAGTTACCATAGAAGCTGACCATATAGAGACAGTTGACGGTGTGGCGGCTCGCAGGACTATACCACGTTCAGGCCAGTTTCGGATCACTTACTCGTAGACAGCACAACCCGGCCCTCTAGCCAGTTAGTGAGAGAAACAAGGTTTAGTTATGAGTTAACTTTGATGTTACTTCGCTTTCTCTTCCACATATAATAGCCCAACACGGATTTTAGCCACCTTCGACTTGGCAACCGCCTCTATATGGCTAGATTCTAAGGTTCGTCGTCATTATGTGTTTTGTGAGTCAGAAGGAAAGGTTAGCCCGTATGAAAGGCCGTATCAATGAGGTGAGGTCCTCTTGTCCTCCTTCTGCTTTAAGCCTGCCTTTGATAATACTGTACGATACCGTACTGGGCAGTACAGGGCCGGCAAAGATCTTTTAAGCCCGGAAAGGGTAGCAAGAGTTGGGAGGAGGCTTAAGCTAGTCATTGGAATTGCTGTAGCGGGAGGCCTTGTGCGATTAAGGTTTATTGAGGATTGGTTGCAATTCGGCCGCGCAAACATCACCGAACTTGCGTTCCCTTGGCTTAATCGATAGTTACCATACGGGAATGAGTGCCCGGGTGCAAGAAACTTCTACATAAAGAGGGACATCGGTACCTGTACTCGTACTGTGCTAACTGAGTTTGCTCTAGCATTTCTTGGTCACGTGCCTGACAGTTTTGCAAGATGTGAATAGTTGTTCATGATGCAAGTTTGGTGGGAAGGTGAATACTTTATGGTGTGGGCAAGCAGGAGCCTCGCCTGCTACTTCTTTAATCCTCCATGACGGTTCCCTTGTGATAATCTACACGATTTTCCCGGAAAGAAGCAAGAAACCCTGCCTTTACATGAGCTACATTCAGTTAACTACAAAATATAGAAATATGCCACCTTCTCACTACTTCCATACACAAGCCAGCCAAGCACTCCTATCCTTCGATCCACGGCTGCTAAAATCACTCTCGCCATTCCCTCCGTTCCTCCGCTTCCCCTCGCGGCATCGCACTGGCTTAGCCAATCATAAAAACCGCCCGACAACTGGCCCACGCTACACGTAGGGTAGCCATGTCCGGGGGGCTGAGGTGGCGCCCTGGCAGTAGTATCGTTCGCCACAAGATCACCTCAATCGGCCTCCCCGGCCAGGTGGCCCTACAGTTTACACCGCACTCGGGCAGGGTATCCTGTGCTCGTAATGTCCTGGCGTTGGCGCTGCTATTGCATACCACAAAAATCCCGAGGTTCCGGCTGATTTTTTGCCTGTGTGCAATAGCAGTTGTGTTCACAAACGTCAGGACATTACGAGCAGATATCCCCCCGAGGTCTCTGATGCTCAAGGAAACAAGCAGGAAGCTACTTAACCGTTAGCTATTATCCCGGATATGTATTGGCACGTTGTGACCACTTACAAACTTGGTTCCACGGGTCGTGCTCTTCAATGGGCTGATCTCAGATTCGGATCAGGTTTTCTGTGATGATTGTAATTCTCCTTTCGTCTGAGCTGGGCTAGCGATAATTTGTTCGGGTCTATGGATGGAAATCCATGATGGCTGATACTATGAGATATACCGAGGTGCTTCCAGAGCTTTGTAGGATAGATTTTAATCCTTCCTGTGAATGCGTATGAACTTTCCCCTCACATCATCGTCTGATATCGCCCTTGCTAGGCTTTATAATTTTAGTACAGCGGATCGATATGGTCGGTCCCGGTGTGGCCTTCCGGTAAGGAAATAGCCCCACCATCCTTTCACGCAGGCCAGGAAGAACCCCCTTGCGGATTCATCCAAAGCGTCAATGCCGATTCGTCTAGAGCGTCAATGCCGATTCATCCAAAGCATCAATGCGGATTCGTCTAGCGCATCGATGCGGATTCGTCCAAAGCATCAATGCGGATTCGTCCAGCGCATCGATGCGGATTCGTCCAGAGCGTCAATGCGGATTCATCCAAAGCATCGATGCGGATTCATCCAGAGCATCAATACGGATTCGTCTAGAGCATCAATACGGATTCGTCTAGAGCATCAATACGGATTCGTCTAGAGCATCAATACGGATTCGTCTAGAGCGTCAATGCGGATTCGTCCAGCGCGTCGATGCGGATTCGTCCAAGGCGTCAATGCAGATTCATCCAAAGCGCCGATGCGGATTCATCCAGAGCATCAATACGGATTCGTCTAGAGCGTCGATGCCGATTCATCTAGAGCGTCGATGCCGATTCGTCGAGAGCGTCGATGCCGATTCGTCTAGAGCGTCGATGCCGATTCGTCGAGAGCATCGATGCCGATTCGTCCAGAGCATCAATGCGGATTCATCCAAAGCGTCGATGCGGATTCGTCCAGAGCATCAATGCGGATTCGTCCAGAGCGTCGATGCCGATTCATCTAGAGCATCGATGCCGATTCATCCAAAGCATCGATGCGGATTCGTCCAGAGCATCGATGCGGATTCATCCAGAGCATCGATGCATAACAAAGATTCCGCCGGAGAGGCTCTCCTCGCAGTCCCGAATCGCCCTAATCCATGTCAATTCCTGATGAAAAAATAGAGATGGAACCGAGGACATACGATAAAAGAAACAAAGCGGCGCACGCTCGGCTTATTTCTTCGGGAATGTCGTATCGTGAGTAAACTGTCGCTTCAGGATGCGCCCGATTTCTCCTTCGTCGTAGATTGCTCTTTCTACGAGTAAGTCAAAGTAAGAACAGGCGACCCTCGAAGAGTCGAGTAGCAATACAAGCAGGCAACGTCGACTTCCCTGAGTCCTATATAAGCAAGAGTATAATCAGCCACTACCTTCTTGTTATCCCCCGAAAACCCTCTTTTCCTCTTGACTCACGTCCTCTAACCCCTGGATCCCCATAGCAGAATAATACAGGATTTGCGGAAGTCCTCTATTTAAACCTTATGGAGACAGCCAGGCCAGGGTTTCTCCATCCGGCTATTATAGCCTCGATTACTCGAAATTTTTCTGTAGCACCACCCGGAGTAATTGTTACGATTAGCGGCGTCTGCTAGTGGAAGTATTGTTCGGGCGTTCCCGAGGTGCTGTTGAAACGCACCATCGCCACGCCACCGCGAGTGTTGTTAAAACACTGCGGGCGTGGGCACGAGAAGCCCGTTGTGGGTGATTGAGGAAGTCGTTGAGATTCTTTGGAAGTGGAGGGAAAGGCGGGGTTATATACATTTACAGCCCCGCGGTTTTACGATCATCCAGCCCAACCGGTCCCACCCCCGGAGAAGGAAACGCCCCCACCGGCATGCAGGGATACTGATATTCGACATGAAATATTGTACAGTAGCCCCTTTCTTCCTCCCTCTGCCTGGCTATTTCCAACCTAGCGAGCCCAATTAGACCTGGGCTGTATGCCCAATGACAACAATGTGCTACGAGGGGCTACGGTGGATGAGGGGAAATATTTCCGAGAAAAAAGTCCTGATTACGCCCTCGGAGAGGCTCCATAGCTCACATGTTGTGCCGGTATGGCAGCCTAGTACAGTGCCGGCATCGTACCGATATCCAATCCAAGAACAAGACTATGCCTATGCGTCGGGCCTTGTCCCACAGTATGGTATGAATACAGTATCTCTTATCGCTTCCCAGACCAGGGATCTGCCATATTACTCGAGCAGAGGAGAAAACAATTTCTCCCGGCCATTGAGCATCCTCCGATGCGGGAGCTGTTTGGATATCCTGGCACATCTCACGAGAAACGCAAAGCCTCATACCGAACTTGTATAAAACAGCCGCTTGAGCCCCAGCCTCGGCCTTATCAATTCTGAAAACCCCGCAGTTGGCGGTGCACCCCCCGCTCAGAACTACGACAGTCAAGCACGGGAGTTAATTTGGGCCTGTGCAACTCCCGCTAATTTCCCCACCCCTCGAAGGGCTGTCGGCAAAGTGGTTTTACGGGATGCAGTTTGGTGAGCCTCTCCTCAAGTGTGATATCATCATATCAACCATCCCATTAGCACAGGTGGCTCTTCACCCATCAGAAAGACATTCTCATAGAAGTGGTCCCCAAAGAAAGTCATCAGCCATATTGAAGGGCTTCCAGTGACTCAAGTCTAATAGTGGCCTGTCACATTTTTCTCCACCACCCTTGTGGGGTACGCATTGGTGCACTTACATTTCTCTCAATCAATTCTCTCAATCTAACCATTCCCCTCATTCCACCCTTGATAGAGCATATTAAGAGCAGCCGAGAGTGCTAGCAAGGGCAACTTCCCCTCCACCCCTGCTCTCGTAGAAAACAATCGAATTGGAGGGATTGCGGAGTTTCTTGAACGAGGTAGTCTGTCTGCGGCCTCCCGCACCGGAACCTGATGAGCAAGGCATTAGATAGAAATCGCTCTTCAAACCGCTTGTTCTTTCCGGTTGCAGTTGATTTTCCGGGTCTGGATGCATGATGTAGTCATTCCCGGCTCTTGATTGACAGCGGAAGGTAAAGCGCCTCCCAGCAAGACAACGAGGGGCCCCGCGGCAGAGGATGTACTCGAGTAGGGAAGTTGGGCAGCCAGTCTGCCACGAGGAGTGCTACTGTTTGCCTTGGATTTTCTATGGCGAATAGCACTTGATTTCGGTTGGGGTCTTTTTGCTAGGGGGCAATGCTGTTCTTCCACAGCGCGGCACTTGCCCGCATCACTATTATAGAAATATGTTTCCAGCCTCAAATGGTGTTTGTGGTACTGTACCCAGAGTTTGTGCATGATAATGTGTTATCGCCGGTGATACCGTTACCGCACTGCTGGCACGCTTCTTAGAGAACATGCGGTGGTGAACGTGATATCGTAAAAACTCGACAAACTCGCGGGGAAGCCAACTATATTGTCCTAAGCGCAGATAACCCGCATGGTGATTCTGAAAGTTGTGCTCGAAGCACGGTGGCACCCTTTGTTTGTCTCAACTTGGTCTCTACAGTATGCAATAAGACCAAGAGCCCTTAGCAGCGACTTAAGAATCTAATGTACTAAAAAATACCACCAGGCACTTGTAGGGTTATCTGCAAACTCCCCCGGAGGAGCACCCCAAAGCCCACCCATCAGCAGACCCCTTATTTTCCAAGGTAAACTAACTTTTAACAACACTAGAGCCATTTGGTCCTACCGTCAAAGCACCCCTTCCACCGAAGGCTTTCTCTACCGGAGAAGTGAGCGATACAAGTCCTAGATATGGACTCGAGTAATGGAGTGCCGTTACCCGCGGGCCAATGATGCCGGAGCCAGACGAGATAATAACCGCTATCCCCCTCCTATCGGCTAAGGAGCTCTAGCGCTGATAAAACTGGCCTTAAAGGGCTTTCCGCATGGAAAAGTTTGTTTGCAGTAATAATGGGCTCTGCAAAATGGCTTTATTGCAGCAGACGCCAAGATTTAGCTTATACCATCCCTTGCGCTTCCTGTCCCTATCTTGGGGGGATATGCAGCACTGCAAAAGCCGTAATAGTCTAATTGAGCATCTCTCCGGGATGTTGGTGTTGCCTCCTCATGGGCCATACCAGTATTGTGTCTCTTTTGTATTCGTCTCAACCGGGAACTAAAAGAGAATTTTCTCACAGTGCTTTCCCTCCAAACGGGGAGCATTCTAGACGTCCTAGCACCACTCCCAATGATTCAGTATTGCAGCGGATCTGAAATCATGAGATATCACTTGTGCTCTACCTCCAGCCTCTAGCAGTGAACCTCACCTTGAAGCCACCAAAGGAGTCTCAAGTAGTAGCGGCTAAGGCAATTTAGCCTCCCAAGACACTGCTGTTTTGCCATCCCGGATGATTCGAACAATGTCTTACGGTCCCACACTCACTCCCGCTCGCACTGCTCTCGTAGCTTACATAATATGTCGAAAGCCTTCTCGCCAGTGTTTATATAGTAAGCCCTCCCTTCGAATGGCCGAAAGAGCTTAGGGGGAGTAAAGAAGGAAAAACCGAATTGACAAGGTCCAAAATGTAACTTTTTTTCACATAAAACTGTTTCCAGGGCGAGTGAACACATCTGAGCCCCGTATTCTTTTCACTCCTCAAAATTACTTGAGAGGGTGAAGCCTAGGGAGGAATTCCACCCTCACTCACAATTCGTGCAGAAAATCATTGTGGTTGGATATTTTACTTTAGAATCTCAAAGTGAGTGATATACCATGAACTTAGGTAATACCTCCTCACCAGCACGCCAAGGCCTTCCTGGCACGAGAAACACACTAAACCAGGTGTCAACCTGATCTCGTAGAGATTCCCCACAAAAAAAGACAACTTGGTACTTTTCTTGATGGACGGTTCGCTTTTGAGACCTGCGGGAAAATTATCTTTCAGGGTTCCCCCAACGGGTGATAGCTTTTTCTTTGTTTGATCAGTCAATGACTACATTGCTCTAACAAACGACGGAATATTTTGTTTCAACTCTGATTAACCCGTCGAAATTTTCCAAGCTCGCCGCGGTAGAATGGCATGGAGAAATAAGTCTTACGGAATAGGTCACAAACCCTGGAGTATTGCTCTGCTTTTAGCGGGATTGCCAGATGGCGGCATACTTTATCGAAGATCCCAGGTTCGTGGACTTGTCCCCGGTGCTAGGTTCAAGGTTGCAAAGATTGGGGATAGCAGCATCTAGAGTGCACGCTCTAGGATAATGTGTTGGGCTAGGGGAGTTAATTTACTTATATTGCTGTGCTGGCTAATGCTTGCCGGTACGGTTTGTTAGTCCCCATTTGGCGGAAAATCGAGTGATAGTAGGAGCATGCTAATGGAGATATGTGAATAAGGTATGCAGGACGCGCGGGTAGGTTGGGGGAAGGGCTCATTTCAAATGCGCTTCTATGTGAGTGAGAGATCGCGGCGAGGATATCGTCTCTCGGTGATTTATGTATCAGCCCTAGGTATTTAACTGGTTTTGTTCACATGCATGGGTATGATAGATACTTTTCTGACTTCCAAATTGTCCACCGATGGGTTATAGGCACTTGTGGGGTTCGGACAGACGGAATGGGGCTCCTGGATCAGGTGTGAGGTTATATTCGGGCTTTATCTGTTTCGCACCCTGTCTTGCTCAATGAACACCTGTTTCAGGGTAGCGGGAGATCTCCCTGTTCGTACCGGAGATCTCCTTTGGCTCCTAGAGTTCTTGTACCTCGCCCTCGGGGGAATGCCCCGTTAGGTACCCAGGGTCTACATGGGAGCGGTCCTTTAGGTACCGGAATTTGAGGGACGGGTCATCTTTTCTCCGCTCAGCTGGGCCTCCCTCGAGCTCACATTTGTGCCTTCTAACTGGTAATCGCTCAGTGGATGGCGCTTTCAGTAGATCATTCTAGAGCCAGTCCTTTATCCGACCCCGCCCTCGGTGTGCACACTGACTCCCCATATCACAACCATTAAGTGATCGCCCTACTGTGCCAAAATAAGCTGCTCCGAATCTATGTGAAGGTGCGCACGGTCCCTGCCACCTCCACCAGCCAGCCAGTCACGAAATGGCTCTTTCGTCATCAGTCCATCCATCCAAAACTCCTGTATTCGCTTTTACCCGATCCACAAATTAAGTCCCCTCCTATCTTCCTAGAACCGAGATCCAATGGTATACCTTATGTGGCAGCTCTCGTCTAATATGTGCATCTCACTCAATTCAGCACTTTCTCTACCGGTCCCATAGCCAAGCGAACCCATCAGCGGGGCGCGATATCCTGTTTTGTGGCACGTAATTACTAGCTTCTACTAGTAGGTCCTCCAAGCACTCATAAAGTGATACTAGTGACTCACTGGACGATATCACCCGTGACCTACCAAACCGGGAGGCCCTGTCGTCAATATGTGCCCAATCTTCTCTTATCAGAGCGCAAGGAAGGTCGATGGGGAGGGGAAAGGAAACCGGGAGAAGGATATGATAGGTGGGGTGAAGAATCGTATTCCGGGGGTAGCTCTGGATGGCATGCTTAGAAGCCTATTGCGGTGTGGGTTTTTCAAAATCCATGGTGGAGATTTGTTACTGATTCCAGGAAGCAGCAGACTTGTGGAGGGGGGATCAGGACGCCCCGCACCAGTACCCGAGCAGTAAATTAGATGGTGATGAGCACAGGGATGTGCCTTGTTCGTTATTTTAGCGATGTGGGACGGTAGGGCTGAAATTAACATTAGGACACGGAGAAAAAGATGGTATTTAGTTCTGGGCCGGGGGGGGGAAGGTCAGTTTTGGTGATTTGCTATTTATCCCTGTACGCTAGTCGTTGAAAAAAGGTTTTAGTTAGCGAGGACTAATTATATAAGTGCTCCTATCTTTTATAAGACCTTGGGATAGTTCACGGTACTTTGTACCAACTCCCCAATAGCAGAATGTTGTAACTGCCCCGAGTGAGATTGTATGATTTTTTGTCGACCAAGGGGATTTAATAGCCTATTATATGCTTCTGGGGTATCAAATGATCTTCACTTATTTTGATTTGCTATTAGGTCTGCGAGAGATTGGGATTTACCGGACGAAATCATTATGGTCTAATGTATTTGTCTGCTAACAACATCGACCTCTACGTCTCAGAGTGCTCGTATTCCCAAGCAGGTACGATACTGTACTCCTACCGGAAAATGTCGAATAAACAGGTTATTCCCTAGGTATCCCAACATGCCGTTTCGTGAGAAGGGGGTAAACCCCCAGAAAAAACTCTGCTTCGAATACAAACACCAGACCCTGATCAGAGCTCTAACGACCTAGAACAAGGTCTGTTTGTTCGAGTTATCATAGTATCCTAAAACTCCTAGAGGGGCAAAACATGTCTGCACCGTCTGGTATAGTTTCATACGAGCTCTAGACATCTCGAGAGCTAGGAATCTCAGTATCTGATGGACCAGACAATTGAAATTACAAATCCTGTATTCCTCCTAGTACTACCGACTGTTTTCCACAATACGAGATACCCCACGATATGATACTCACCCGCGGCGCTCCTAACAGGGACTTTACCACTCAGGTCTCCTTCTCTCTCTCCATTTGAAGGTTCCAAAACATATTGGGCCTAGAGATCGACAACTCTAAACCCGTAAGAAACTAAGACATGAGCTATTTTTCGGGGGTTATCTTTCTTCCATACCTCAACTAACTGCTCCACATTCGCACCCCTAAGGTGGATCTCGGCGTGCAGAAGTTTGTGTATTCAAAAAAAAGTGGCTGGAATGGTCACTATATTTGCAACGGATGGGAAAACCCGGCCCTCGTATTTAGGCCCTCGGTGCAGTTTGACCCACTATATCTAGGTATTCTTACTGGAGATGCCCAAAACTGTTGAGGAAGGATTTTCAAAACTTACCCATCGGGTAAAGGGCTATTCCTCCGACATCAACACCAAACTGTTATAGGCGATTGTGAGTCGCCCAGCTCATTTGGGGAACAAGATATATCTAGGGTGGAAGTTTGTCCAATTTGTGGAGGAGGAGGCGGGACGCTCCGTCATATAGGGGCTTAGGCCTGCTATGATAAGTGAGACCCCAACCAGCTTCAAAGAAATTCCTGGAATTCGATGCTAGGTCCTATCAGTAAATTCTCTAAGCCCTCCTTCATCTCAAGGGACGTAACCCCCTCCGTAACTGCTCTAAGTGTTTATGCATCGAGCTGCTGACTGTGTTCTTGGTTCTCGCTTCCGAGCAGTTTCATTCATCTCCGCTTGATAAAGAGATACAATGTTTGATTGATGCAATAAAGTGGTAAACACACCAAACTTTAAAGTAAACAAGGTTTTCCATCTTTATCTTTATCCCTCTGCCGAAAGCAAGAGAGCTCACATCTCGCACCGATGCATAAATCCTGAAACAGCCTACCCTGCATCCGGCCTGTCGCGAACCTATCAGCCTATAGACGTACCCCGCACAAAATAGTCAAGGCAACGAACCATAAGTTGAAGACTTCCCATCCTCTTCCATGACATGGATTCTCCACAAACATCCCCGCCGCTTGTTTTCAAACAGCTCTTTAGGATCCCTGTCTGGCGGTGTCTTTCCTTCCGGACTCCGTGACCTGGAATTAAAGGAGCTGAACACATCACATATCACTCGAAGACATACCCAATCCTGTGGGATAGGCAAAGCGGGGAATATGCGTCGAATTCCATTCAGGAACCAGGCTTCCCGAGCGTCGGGGGTTGGTTGCGGGAAGCATGAATACCCCCTTTGCGTTGTCCATCAAATTATGCTTACGAGGGCTCGCTAAATTTGGAGGTCCCCCGCCCAGTTGCATCAGAAGTCGTAATGACTTTGTAATCTCTGGTAGGTGTCCCTTGAGGCTGACCATCTTGTTCTGCACTAATGCGTATGCAGTCCTACCATTCGTTACTCGCTATGCAAGGCATTTTGTATAGATAGCAGAATACCCCCTTTTTCTTGGACCGGAAATCTACCTCCAGCTTCCTTTTTCCACGAAATACATTTTCTTTTTCAGAGCTATCCAAAACACCACCGAGGGCTATGGCGTACCGATAGGGGATGATCAAACGAATTGATCCGGGATCCCAAAATTATCCTGCTCGATGAAATTGAGTATATGAAATCTGGGCATTTCAGTGCACCCGTTGCTCCGCTGCTCTGTCTCATTTCTTCTGTTAGTTGACTCAGGTTCTAGTGTTTCATTAGGGTCAATGCGAATAGTTGAATGAGGAGTGATTCGATTGCTTGTTACGACTGCAGTGCCCCGGAACAACTTGGCTCTCAGGCCGCCTCACAGCGGAACTTTAGCAAGCGGCTGGAAGTCAAATGACACAAGATTCTACCTTCAGTTTGAGCGGGCGTCAGAGGCCTAAAAATCGCAGACCGCACTGCACATCAGTGGGGTTGTGCTTGTCTTCGTAAGCTCGGAACCTCCCACTCTTGATCCGTTATCCACTAGAGGCCCGACCCACATGATGGAATGTTGCTTGCTGTCCAATGCCTTAATCTCGACGAACGAGTAGATGAATGCGACGGGATAGCCGAAGAGATGAACGAATGATTGAGGGAAGGGTTGCGAGTTATCACTCCGTTGACAAGGGTGCCTTTTGACCAACGACACCCAACCTACAAAACATCCGTAGCATGAACCCTCACTCGATGCAGGTCGCCGAGATAACGCAAAGGCATGTAGATCGGTCGGGAGAAATATGCCGGTACTAGAATTACCCGTGAATACGTACTCTGCATCAAAGCCATGGCCATCTACGACAATGAGAGGCGAGAGTTCATTTAAAGTGAGACCATTGGACCATGAGCTACCCCCGCTCGGATTTTCTGTCTTGGATACGGGAGCGCCACTCGCACGCCGCCTATTCCGCCGTCTTATAATATGAAGGGAAGGACTTTTTTTTTCTCCGATGAACCTGGGTGTTCGAGTACAGTGTCATATGTTGGGATGTCTGACTTACTTGGAGAGCGTGACGGGCCAATGATCAATTAGCTCGCGATGACTTCTACCCGTTGATTTTATAACACAGGATAGACAGATGGTGCACGTGAAACCACTCGCGCGAGATCAGCAGGCTTGCCTCCAATGGATGAAACAGACGGTAAACTACAGAGTTATTTATACCCCCCTTTCGATTAGCGAATATTACTTTTGTTAGTTACATGCCGGCGCTCGATTCGATTGCGGATCCGGTCTGTAATATCGTACTGCAAAGAGGAGGAAGATGGTCCACTCCAGGGTCGAGTGTGTGGCATGATTCTTCTTTTTCCGGTTGCCCAGGTTTGCGACGAGAGTCAAGGCTCACCCCTCGGCTGTCAGAATTCTACATACCGTAGCATTGCTCGCTTGGGAGCAAATGCCAAACGGGTTTTCCACGCGCTATCACTCGTCGGATTTCCTGCCCCTTCCCAAACACCACCCAGTCCCACTCCTCCGACGGGGCCCTCCAATACACCCATCCATAACTTCAAATAAGGCTTGCCGTTAGAGGCCACCCTTCGTGAGTTGTATACAGCACTCTTATCGGTCCAATACAAGAAATCCTTCCGAATCAATACAAAGATGCAGTGCGGGTTTTTCGCTAGCCAGATAGACGTCTAATGGAATGAACGGTACCTTACATGTGGGGGCCGGTAAAGCCCCCCGGATGAAAGATTTGCTAGCTAGGCGAAGTCCCTAGAAAAAGAGATCATGATGTGAAAATTACAGCACCCAAGTGTAGAATGGAATATTCTCACTCGATTACGGCAGTCAAAAGGGAAAATAAATTGCGGGTTCCGGGGCGTAGTAGAGAAAGTGATATGTGATGAGGATGGATGAAGGATGGGTGGAAGGAATGGAAGATCAAACTAACCAATGAGCACGGTGTTCCTGGACAACCCGACAGGAACCGGTATGTACCTGACTTGCTTCTGGTGCAGATACCATATCGCGGCGTAAAAGAGGAAAAAGAAAGTGCAGTGATGGGAATTTCAGTCGGTTGATCCCCAAATTTGCATGAAAATATTGACAGAGTGGAAAGGCCGGTAGACTACAGTACTGCACTGTGCAGTACTGGCACAATGCTGTGCTGCATTCCCTCAAACGTATCACCCCGAGGCGCCAAATCAGACCCACCGAAGAAACCACAGAAAGGGAGCAAACAAGGCCAACAAAATCAACCACAAACCGACAATCCTCCTGCGAATGGAACACCGTACCGCTCTCAGTACTACAATGCCAAATGGTACAAAACACCACCGAAACCAGCTATAGCCCAATCGGAGAATAAGCCCCTCCCAGAGAATAGTTATAATACTAGTACAATATAACAAAGCGAAGAATAGCCTCTATAGTAAGTCCACAGAACAGTACTTGTGAAACCCCTGGCGGAGTCCAAACTCACAACCGATCGCGCAACTTTGACAGGTCACGCACATCCCGTCCCCCTCCTACTGTACCACACCTTCCATCAACCATCGGGCAGACTTTAATCCTTGCAAACTCCACTTCGAAACCAGGTTCACCAACTTACCGAGCAACCCTAACTACCAATCAACCCAGACAAAAGTGCAATACTCCCACTCCCTATGAGAAGTGAGGACAATAAACGATGGGCGAAAGGAGGAGGGAAGAAGCATAAGCGAAGATCATCTCAATGGTAGCATACAAACCTGCCATGTGTATTCTATGGTTTGTTTGGTAGAGGGAATGGCCCATACGTTGCGGTACAGCACACACTTGCAGGAGAAGTTGACCTATACCAACTTTTTCCCTCTCACTCTCTATACATGTGTGTGTGTGATGGATAACTGGGTTGCGCTTTTCTGCTCTTCTGCTTTGCTCTCCTCTTCTCCATAGAGTGCGCAGGTGCAGAACGAGACACAGAACGGTCAATGCATTATCAACACTGACCTTGAACCATTTCCTCAATCCCAGCCGGCACTTTTCCAAAACGATTATATACCCACCCGCCCGTCCTTCCGTCATCCCCCTCCCCCACCCCCACACCACGCACTGCAACTCATTATCATTCCTTACTATTTTCACGAAACACAATTACTCTGCGCCATGCCCTCATGCTCCGCTCCCCGAGCGACAAAAACCCAACGACGCCGCCGCCGTCTTCCACGCCGCTACTCTCCCTCACCACTAACATCATCCGCGACATCCTCTTCGTCGACATCGACCGCTGCATCTTCCCTCAAGTCGCTAAAATCCTTCTTCAGCAATAGTTCTTCAAGCAGCAATAGCTCGCAGCGCAGGCATTTGTTGAACAAGATATCTTCACCTTTCGGACTCGCACCGGGAAACATCAGAAAAGGAAGGGGAAGATCTATGGGTGGAGGAATGGGGATCGGAATTGTCGGAGTGGGCGTCGGAGTTGGGGGAGGATTTTTAGGGAGACATAAGAAGCCTAGCACCTTGGATTTCAGGTGCATTGGGGAAGAATTGGTTAGAGTTTCAACGATCAGGCTGAACATGTTTGCCCAGGTTGGGCATTTTGATGGTTTGTACCCGCCATGTATATTGGTTGCTGAATTGTGACTAACCTTTTTTATCTCTAGATGCGCCGAGGATTCAATGGGAAATCCCACAAATAAATGATTGGGATAGTAACTGGTTTGCACACATTTGTTAGCCAGAAAATGCGTCTTCCCAGCTCCCATCATCATCACCACCACTACTGCCAGAAGAAAAGAAAAGAAAAGAAAAGAAAAAGAAAGAAAAAAAAACACCCACACGCCCCTCCAGCACAACGGACAAACGAGTTTCCTTTCTTATCATATCCCCGACGTTAATCCATCACGTCTACCCTACTTTACTCCAGTTTTCCTTACCTGACTTCACTTCACTTCACTTCACTTCAACTACTTTTTACTCTTACTCTACTTTTTTTTCAATTTCCTTCAAACTACCGGTACCCACACCAACGAACGAGGGGAAAAAATAAAGAAAGAAAGAAGAAAAAAAAGCCCCCCCCCCCCGGTAGGCGGGTGGTGGAGG
>Ga0307509_10005599_pt1 | contig 17405 bp, 20 predicted proteins | sample 10_EM_MG_FD_202245 | JGI IMG/M metagenome (GOLD analysis project Ga0307509, IMG submission 202245) | Populus trichocarpa ectomycorrhiza microbial communities from riparian zone in the Pacific Northwest, United States - 10_EM | ecosystem: Host-associated > Plants > Roots > Unclassified | place... | reverse complement strand
ACGGAGGATGGTAACTACTGTGACCTTTTTTTTTCTTTTTTTTTCTTTTTTATTATTTTTTTTTTAAATCATATGTTCATTGTTTCTAAGGTACAAGAAATAACATGCATCTTTAACCATATGGCCAAAACAAAACCAAAAATCAAACATAACAATCAACAAAAGAATCAAACATAACCACTTCCCCCAACGCGACCAATAAAGGTCGCAAAGCAGCCAAAGCTAAGTAGGAAAGTCATTAACTGCTAACTAGGCTCGAGGGCCAGGGGCAGGTAGAGAGGTAGAGGGGAGGAGGGGAGGAGGGGGGGGTGTGGAAGGAGCGAGCGAGCGGGGGCATCCCAGGCGGGAAGCTAGTGGCAGTGGTGCGAATGAACTCAGCCTGGGCAATGAGCAGCTGCTGGTCGGACCAGATTGGGGCTTCCGGAGTCAAGTCCGAGACCCCTTGGAGGTGGCTGGATCTCTGACTGGCGGAGGAGGGGCAGGAAAGGATGGCATGTTTTAAGGTCTGAGGGGCCTGAGAGCATAACGTGCAGGACGTGTCGACATCAGGATTGTCCCATGAGGAGTGAGCCGCCAGGTAGCTTTTCCCAGAACGCATCTGGTGTATCCTACCCGCAACAAACTTGCCCAGGCCCATGAACGGATGGGGGCGCGTCGAGGGCGGAGAGGGATAATATGGGGGGGCTGGGGTGGCACACCAGTCGGAGAGGAAGAGTTGCTTAGCCCTTAACTTGAGGTGAGCATAGGATGGCACAACCCCGGGGACTGGGGGCAGGTAGTCTGTTAAGTGGAGGGAGACGGGTGCCAGCACAGAGACGTCGTGTATGAGGGCTCCGGCCGTGTTGGCTAAGGCCATGATGGCGTTGTGCCGGTACCTTGGATTCCTGGACCTTTCCGGAGCAGAGCGCCACTCAAGGTTGAAGAAGCGGTAAGGTTCGGGGGTCATTTTCCCATGTGCTAATAAGGCGGCCCTGTGGGGCAAGAAGGTTGGGACAGACTTAGGGAGGCGTGCTTTGGCAGGGTTTATCTCTGGAGGGGAGCAGATGAGCCTTAGGCCAGCAAGGCGGCGTTGGTGACGTATAAGAACAGGTAGTGGGGGAAGACAAGCTTCCCTATGCAAACATGTTATGTTGGTGGAGGAGAAACAATTGGTCATCCACCTGCAGACCCGATGCCAAAAAACGGACATCGGCCCCATGATAGACGGGGGAGGGTTCCAGACAGCGGACCCATATAAAAGGATCCGAGCGAGGAGCGAACGCGCCAAGGAGAGACTAAGGTAGGGTGGAAGGCCCATCCAGGGAGGGGAGAGGCGACAGATCGTGGCCAGGGCGGCATTTGCGAGCGTGTACCTCCTAGAAAAGTGGGACCTTGGGTCAAAGGCGGGGGTGAAGATGAATCCCAGCCACTTCAGGTGGGATTGTGGATAAAAAAGCTCCTCCAGCTGCACCGGAAGGGAGCACGGTGGTTCGTTGCTCCTAGTGGTTCTCAAGTGGATCAGTTTGGTTTTAGGAACGGAGAAGGAGATGTTGATCGGGGAGGCCTTTCTCTTGAGAGTTGAGAAGGATTTTTGAAGGAGGCGAACGTTGGTTCTGTAAGAGGGGGAGGCCACCTTAACAGCGAAGTCGTCGACGTAGGAGATAATAAGTGACCTGGGGACTTCCAGGTGGAGGGAGGATACGTATATGAGGAAAAGAAGGGGGGATATGGGGGATCCTTGAGGGACCCCAACTGAGATGGGAGCGAAGAGGCAGGGCGACCCCTGAAATGTCAGGTAGCAGCTGCGATCCCTGAGGAAAGAGCCGACCCACTGGACTAGGTATGGACTCACTCCATTCCTGCGAAGGAGAGCGAGGAGCGAGGCAGACTCCACAGTATCAAAGCCACCCTTCACGTCGAGGAGGAGCGTGGAGACTTTGTAGCGGAGGCGGTGGAAGGACTCAACGTTATGTTGTAGAACGAGGGCGGCATTGGCGGTGGATCTCCCAGGGAGGGACCCGCATTGCAGGGGGTGTATGAGTGAGCATATCGTTGTTTGGGCTGAAAGGCGGGAAGCTACAATTCTTTCAAGAATTTTTGAGAGTGTTCGAAGGAGGACAATAACCCTGAAGGAGGAGGGTGAATCGTATGAGGGTTTGCCAGGTTTGTCGAGAACAATACCAAGTGCTTTCGTGAGGGAGGGAGGGTGAAAACCGTGGGCCAGCAGGGGGCCTAGGAGGGAAGGAAGGAGGGAGGGCTTAAGGCGGTGTACTGACTTCCACACAAAATCCAGGATGTGGTCGGGGCCAGGGGTGGATGTGTTCGAGGATTTGGAAAGGGCCCTGGATACTGCTTCAGAGGTGAGGGGGGTATAGTCCTCATGCTGCGTGAGGCAGAGGAGCAGGGGAGGTGGGGGTTTGGAGGGAAAGAAGTGGCCAAGGAGCATTTCTGCCACCCAAGCAGGATCCGAGGATCCTGGTAAGTCCGGGAATCTCTGTGGAGGGCGACCGAACGCGAATCTCTTGGCCGTTCTGATGGAACGCGGAGTGGCTGTGGACAGGAAGTCCGACCAGTGTCTTTTCTTGGCCCAGGCGATGGCCATGAAGTATGTTCTTCTCGAGCTTTTCACATTGCTCCAGTTGAGGGGTGAAGGGTCGAGGCGGGATATTCTTGTGAACTTGTGATACTCCCTTCTCAGAGCCGATAGGCGAGGAGACCACCATGGTTTCGAGCGGGGGCACGGGCGCTTGCTTGGGGCATGGGAGCTCAGGAGGGAGGTAAGGCGGCTAGAGGAGATCTCGAACCACCTACTCAGGGAGTTAGGCATGGGTCTCACTGGGCAGGGTAGTGTTGTGAAAGTATCCAGTGCCTTTCCAACCGCTTCTAGGTCAAGGAGGGCCCAGTGTGGAGTAGGGGGTGGTTGCATAATCGCGGGAGGTTTTAGTGTTATCACACATGGAACGTGGTCTGAACCAGTGGAGGGGAGAGGGGTGTCCCATGAGGAGACGAGGGGGGAGAGGGAGATATTCGCAAAGGCCAGGTCCAGAACAGAGGGTCGTGACATGGTGTCAAATGGGAACAGAGTATAAACCCCGGGGGTGTTGAGAAGGTGGTATGGGACGTCGAAAGCGGCATCAAAGTAGGGTGTAGAAATGATAAATTCTCTGTCGGATAGGGAGCGGCAGGGATCTGCCAACGGATGGTGGAGGTTAAAATCAGCTAAAACCTGGTGAGGGTAGGAAAGAAATGGAAAAACCCGGTCGGGCGGTATGGAGCGGTAGGGAGGACGATTTGTACGAAGAAGGTACACCGAGGTGACCCTGATTGAGCAGTGGGGGAAAGCAAAAAGACCCGCCGGAGAAACAACATCAACTGAAAGCATCTCCGCGGAGTCGTAAAAAACGGTCGAGCAGGACAGATGCTGGTTCAAAGCACGAGACACATAAATGGCTACCCCTGGGCAGCCTGGAGGGGGAGGGACAAAGGATACAAAGCCTGGGAATGTTGGTAAAACTGAGCGCCTGGAGGGGGGGTCTTGAATAGCAACAATCAAAGGAGGGTGCGGCAGCATGGTCAAGCTGTGAAAAAGTGAGAGAAAAACATCCCAGCTCCCAAGGGAGTTATGTTGAACGAGTGGAAAGGACGGGAAGACAGCACTGCTGTCGGTGTATCGAGTGAAAAAATTCTCCATTAGTGGGCAGAGCCCTCGGAGGAGTCGGAATCTAGGGATTCATCACCGCTCTCTCTTGGGGCGAGATCAGTGATGGTGATGGTCCGTGGGGCTATCTGCCTAGGTGGAGGAGCATCGCGGGGGAGTACAGGGGCACTCGGGGTTCGGGGAGCGGCACTTGGTGTTGGGTGGAGGACCGTCGCAGGGCCAGCCTGGTCTTCAGCGAGATCTATGCTTTCCTGTGTCTGTCGAGATCGCACCTCTGGTGTCTCTGGAGTGGCTTTTGGGCGGGAGGGGCAATCCCTGCTGCGCGCAGAGTGCTCTTCTTGGCAGTTAGGACAGCATGCCACTGAGGATGGACAGCAGGCGAGGACAGGTCGGAGATTGCCACCCTTCAGGCAGGAAGGGACAGTGCAGCGATGCTCCGCCTTTGTGTGGGTGAGCGAGCAGAAAGGGCAGACGGGCAGCGAGCTAGGACAGCGAGTGGGGAGGTGGCCGAACTTCCAGCATTTCTTACACTGGGAGTTCTTGGAGGAGGAAAACATTTGTTCGACTCTTCGGTTTCGGGAGAAGAGGTTGATGAAGGGGAGGATGGCGTAAGTGTTGGGCGGGGCCACTGTAACAACCACTGAGGTGGCGGACTTCTGTTCCCAGGATTCTGGGGCTGGGTTAAGGTAACGCGCCGAGAGAATGGACACTCTCCTGGCATTGCGGATGGACTCATGAAGACAGGGGAAGAGTTGGGCATCGTCTGAAGGGAGGAAAGCAAGAGGGATGGAGTGAATCAAAAGTTGTGCTTCGTTCGGAGCGGGTTTGAAGAGATCCCAAGGGGAGTTGCCTACCGGATAGGCCTTGTTCAACCTCGAGGTAAGGGGAGCGAAGTAAGGGGTATAGGCGGAGGCGGGGGTCAGAAGGTCGGTACCGAGCAGTGACACTGAGCCTTTGTCGTTGACCGTGGAAGTGAAGGAAAGGGGAAGGGAGCAGTTGGCCTCTCTGAGAACAGAAGCAGCAATGTCAGGGAAATGGGCTGCTCTCTTGAGCGACTCTGGGTGGGGTTCGAAGGTGGTTCTAGAGGAGAAGAATCTGCTGCCAGCTTGGGGGAGAGGAGGAGGAGATTTCGTAAAAACCTCACCCGACGCAACCGCAACGGAGGAAGCCGAGACACGACTCTTTGTATGGAGACCCTTCTTTCGTTTAGTAGGGGGGGCGACAGCTTGAGCATAGATGGGGGTGGCCTTGGAGGTCATGGTAGTGGGGGGTCGCCAGTCGGGGTCGAGATGACCGGGGGTCCAAGAGGGGCCGGGCGTTTATTTTCCTTTCGCGAATTCCTCCGCTTCCCCGGTGTGGGGGTATTGTTTGGCAAACGCCTCTGGGTTGCCATATAGTGTGGGCGGGGAAGTTGACATGTCGTATCTCGGGAGATCCGGATCAGCTGAGGGGGAGGGCCAGACCGTGTTAGGTGGTGGTGGGGGAGGAGCTGGAGGAGCCCTTTCTTTCCCTTTCGCTTGGCGAGCCGGGTTGGTGTTGCTGGCGGGGGTGGGACGAGACCCACTAGAGGTGGGTGTGGCCTGCTGTGGAACACCAAGGCGTTGGGGAGGGAAAAGGGCCTGAGCGGCTGATGGAAGACAGGAGGCAATGTCACGGAGGGATGCTTGGAGCGGGGCGAGGTTAGGGGGTTGCGGGGAGAACTCCAGGTTGGCAACCTGAGAGGACAAGTCGTGGATTTCAGGCGAGAGATTCTCAAGAGCAGTTGCCATGTGGACGCTCGATTGAAGCGAGGTGCACAGCAGAGGGAGGAGCATTTGTTCTCCAATAGAGAGGGTGGAGATGTTTGCGGGAGTAATGGGGGGAAAGCCTGCGGCTGGGAGCCCTAGGTTGGCGGCAGTTTCGTGGAAAATCGAGACTAGATGGTCGAGGTTTCCAGTGGATGGGAGGGGAGAGAGAGGGGCTGGGGTAGCGTTTCTCCAGGGGCCGCCGTGGTGGGAGGCCATGACAGAAGGTAGGGGGTGGGGACGCGAGGCCCAACAATGAGGACGAAAAGTGTGGAAGGGGAGATCGTGCACAGAATGACGTGGTGTTGAGAAATGTAGGGGGGGGGAAGAGGGGAGCGGAAGCGTGGTAACTACTGTGACCATTTTTTATTTGCTTTTTGTCTTTTTCTTTTTTTTTAATCTCGCTTATTTATTGTTTCTATCGGGGCAAAATGCACAACTGTGCTCATCCCACGGTGTTAGGTACAAGGGTCCTCGGCTGGAACGTAAGCCATGTAGACCAAAACCTCCAACTACAGTCCTTCCCGCTATCCCCAAGCTAAAACCCTCTCACCCTGCCCGACAAAGAAAGAATCCCCCGAGCGGTACTATGGGTAGAAACTACAGGGAGATGAGACCACGGGCCTGAAAGCCATGAACCAATAACCCCCGCGAAAGCCTAGCCTAAAAGAAAAACATCCCCAACCGACAGTAGACACATCCAACAAAGCAAAACAAACCCACTCCCCCAAATCAGACAACCTATAAGCTAAACCGTAGTAAAACCCCACCGGGCCCAGCTCCCGAAGGAATAGGGACTCCTGAATAATGGGTCTCGGGGACACACAAAGGGGAGGTAACTCCCGGGGGCTAAAAAACCCAGCCAGCCGAGGCTCAGGAAGAGCGACCGAGTTTGAGAGGATGCCGCCTAAAGAAGGAAGGCTCATGGCAGTCGGAGGAAGATCCGGTCGGCTATTTAGGGAAACAGCACTCGGAAAGAAGATTTAAACTTGTTCCCCTAGTCCAAGGACATCAAAAGGCAACAGACGTCGGGTGGTGGGCGTAGAGCCACGAGCAGTATGGTATCAGGTGATCCAAACCTCGGGGAGGGAGAGGGCGGAAGGCTAGCCGACACGAGAAGTACAAGGAAGGCCGACGGAAGCGGGGTCATGATGTTTCGTAAAAACCGACTGTACCAGCAGAGCACAAAGGAGACAGTGCAATACCACAGAGCAGTGCCACCAGTGGCAACTATTTTATCGATGGACCGAGAGTAAAGGCCGACCGATGACGGGTGAGCGGTTGCCGACCGTGTGTGGCGGCCTAACCGAGCCTGGAGAAGAGGGGGTGAAGGTGAACTCAACCAACCCCTAGGAACAAGCTTGCCAGGCCTGACCATCAGAAGGGAAAGGAAGAGGGAAGGGAGATGGCTTCACTCAGAGAGAGGCAATGTGGCGTGTCTGAGGAGAGGGGGGTGGATGGAGGTGACGATGATTTCTCGTGGTATTGAGATTGCAATCGCCGGAGGTGTAGCGGAGACGGAGGATGGTAACTACTGTGACCATTTCTTTTTTTCTTTTTTTTCTTTTCTTTCTTTTTTTTCGTAAATCAAATGCACTTGTTTAAGGTACAAAGACAGCATTCAGCTTTAACCCTATGGCCAACAAAAACCCTATCCTCCTCACCCCAGCAAACATCCAAACCCCCAAGTCCCTCTGGTATGAGACCAACCGCACATCTCGCCGATCGCCCAGCCAAATCCTACGAATATACACGTACATACGATGGAAGTAGAAAGGAAAGAAGCAAGCAGGAAGGAGAGGAGAACCCTTAGCGACATCTACAAAAAAGCCGAGAGGGCAAACAAAAGGAAGGTATGAACCCCGGACAAAGGAAAATTAAGTCTGATAAGTGACTATATTAGCCTGAGCTAGGAAATGAATGTATGGACCTGCACACCGGAGCCGTGCCGGGGGACGAAGCGGTGCCCGATGGCAGGATAGGACAGTGTATGGAGGCGACTCTGGTGAGGGGTCGCCGGAGGGTGTGCCAAAGAGGCATTAGCGACGGCCAGGAGGACGGGCGTAACCGAGGCGTGTTTTTGTATAGCGACCAAAGATCGACCGCGGGTGGGGAGCCGTAAGCTGCCAGCTGAGGGGGTGGTATGAGGGGGGGTGCGGGTAGCTGTAACCGAGCAACGAGACGAAAACTGAGAAGGCAGAGGGAGGGGGATGGGAGGAGGACGGACTTCCGAACACTTGAGACGACCGACTAGAGTAACCGCGGCCGATGCTTTTCCGAATGCAAAACGAAGACGAGGTGCTGAAGTTACTAACCGAAGTGTTCCCCGACAGGACCACATAACCAAGACGGAAAGGTACTTCGCAAAGGGCTTGGAAAGCTCAGCGCCGACCGTGAGCGAAGAGGACAGAATGCCGACCGTCCAAAACCAGTGACAGGTGCAAATGAAGTGCGGGGTAAGGGGGAGAACTGAACTTCATGAGCGGGAGTCAACGATGAACAGGAACAAGAACCCTGTGGAGGTGGGGGTAGACCCCAGAGGGAGTGGAGGGGTTGTAGCATCGCTCCCCTAGGCAAAAGGCATCAAGGGGGAGGAGAGGGGGTTGTGGTCGATCCCACGATGATTTCCCTGGTGTTGAGATTTCAATTGCCGGAGGTGTAGGGGAAAAGGTTCGTGGTAACTACTGTGACCACTTTTTTTTTCTTTTTTTTTTTTTTAAATCTTATGTTCATTGTTTCTATGGTACAAGAAATGACATGCATCTTTTAACGATATGGCCAAAACAAAACCGAAAATCAAACTAACAATCAACAAATGAAACAAACATAACCAGTTCCCCCAACGCGACCAATAAGCATCGCACAGCAGCCGTAGCTATAATCAAGAACAGTACAACCCGCTAAACTAGTCTCGAGGGGCAGGGGCGGGTAGGGCCGTAGCTTGGAGGAGGGGGTACGGAGGGGGGGTTTGGAGGGAGGGGCAAGCGGGGGCATCCCAGGGGGGAAATCAGTGGCGGTGGTGCGGAAGAACTCAGCCAGGGCAATGAGCAGCTGCTAGTCGGACCAGATTGGGGCCTCAGGAGCCAGGTCCGAGATCCCTTGGAGGAGGCGGGATCTCTGGCGGACGGAGGAGGGGCAGGAGAGGATGGCATGTTCGAAGGGCTGCAGGGCCTCAGAGCACAAAGGGCAGGACGTGTCGGCATCAGGATCGCTCCATGAGGGGTGGGCCGCGAGATAACTCTTCCCAGAACGCATCTGGTGTATCCTGCCTGCAACGAACTTGCCCAAGCCCATGACGGGATAGGGGCGCCTCGAGGGCGGAAAGGGGTAGTATGGGGGGGCTGGGGTGTCAGCCCAGGCGGAAACGAGGAGTTGTTTAGCTCTCAACTTGAGGCGAGCATAGGCGGGGACTACCCCCGGCACTGGGGGCAGGTAGTCTGTCAAGTGGAGGGTGATGGGTGGCAGCATTCAGACGTCGTGTATGAGGGGGACAGCCGTATTAGCCAAAGCCGTGATGGCGTTGTGCCAGTACCTTGGGTTCTTGGTCTTGTCCGGGGTAGAAGGCCAGTCGAGGTTGAAGAAGAGATAAGGTTGGGAGGTAATTTTCCCACGCGCCACAAAGGGGGCACAGTGGGGTGCGAAGGTGGGGACGGATTTAGGGAGGCATGCTGTGGCAGGGTTAATCTCCGGGGGGGAGCAGATGAGCCTTAGACCCGCGTGGCGGCGCTGGTGGCATACCAGAACAGGCAGCAGCGGGAGACAGGCCTCCCTGTGCAAACACGTTATGTTAGTTGAGGAGAAACAGTTGGTTATCCATCTACAGACCCGATGCCAAAAAAAGGACATGGGGCCCATGATAGACGGGGGAGGGTTCCAGACAGCGGACCCATACAGAAGAATCGGAGCGAGGAGCGAACGCGCCACGGAGAGACAGAGGTAGGGTGGGAGGCCCATCCCGGGGGGAGAGAGGCGCCGAATGGTGGCTAGGGTGGCATTTGCAAGTGTATACCTCCTGGAAAAGTGAGACCTTGGGTCAAAGGCGGGGGTGAAGATGAACCCCAACCACTTCAGGTGGGATTGTGGATAGAAGAGCTGACCCGTAGCTGCACCGGGAGGGAGCACGGCGGCTCATTGCTCCTGGTGGTCCTCCAGTGGATCATTTCGGTTTTAGGAACGGAGAAGGAGATGTTGATCGGGGAGGCCTTTCTCTTGAGCGATGAGAAGGACTTCTGAAGGAGGCGCAGGTTGGTTCTGTATGAGGGTGAGGCCACTGTCACAGCGAAGTCGTCGACATAGGAGATAATAAGAGACCTGGGGATCTCCAGGTGGAGGGAGGAGACATATATGACGAATAGAAGCGGGGAGATAGGGGATCCCTGAGGGACCCCGACCGAGACAGGGGCGAAGAGGCGCGGGGACCCTTGCCTCCAGGCGGCAGGTAGGATCCCTGAGGAAGGAGCCGACCCATTGGACCAGCTACGGGCTAACCCCCTTCCTATGGAGGCGTGAAAGGAGTGAGGGAGACTCCACATTGTCAAAGCCTCCCTTCACATCAAGGAAGAGAGTGGAGACTTTGTATCGGAGGTGGTGGAAGGACTCAACATTGTGTTGTAGGACGAGGGCGGCATCGGCTGTGGATCTCCCAGGGAGGGACCCGCATTGAAGGGGATGGATGAGGGAGCATATCGCTGCTTGGGCTGAAATGCGGGAAGCTACCACTCTCTCAAGGATCTTTGAGAGCGTACGGAGGAGGACGATAACCCTAAAGCAGGAGGGTGAGTCGTATGAGGGTTTACCAGGCTTGTCAAGGACAATACCAAGTGCTTTTTTTAGGGAGGGAGGGTGAAAACCGTGGGCCAACAGGGGGTCCAGGAGGGAAGCAAGAAGGGAGGGCTTGATGCAGTGTACAGACTTCCACACAGAGTACGGGATGTGGTCCGGTCCAGGAGCGGAGGTGTTCAAGGATTTACAGAGGGCCCTGGATATTTCTTCAGAGGTGAGGGGGGTATAGTCCTCGTAACGCGTGAGGCGGAGGAGGGGGGGAGGTGGGGGTTTAGAGGGGAAGAGTGGTCAAGGAGTGTTTCCGCTACCTCGGCCGGCTCGGAGGCCTCTGGTAAATCCGGGAACCTTTGGGGTGGGCGGCCGAATGCAAATCTCTTGGCCGTCCAGAGGTAGCGTGGAGTGGCCGAGGATAGGAAGTCCGACCAGTGCGTTTTCTTGGTCGAGGCAATGGCCTTAAAGAATGTTCTTCTCGAGCCTTTCACATTGCTCCAGTTGAGGGGGGACGGGTCGAGGCCGGACAACCTTGCAAACTTGTGATATTCCCTCCTTAGAGACGATAGGCGAGGGCACCACCACGGCTTCGAGCGGGGGCATGGGCGCTTGCTTGGGGCGTGGGAGGTTAGGAGGGAGGTGAGACGGGTAGAGGAGATGTCGAACCATCTGCTCAGGGAGTTAGGCATGGGTTTCGGCGGGCAGGGTAGTGTGGTGAAGGATTCTAGTGCCTTCCCTACTGCACTTAGGTCAAGGAGGGCCCAGTGTGGAGTAGGAGGGGGCAGCATAATCGCTGGAGGTTTCAGTGTTATCACACATGGAACGTGGTCTGAACCAGTGGAGGGGAGAGGGGTGTCCCATGAGGAGACGAGAGGGGAGAGGGCGGTGTTCGCGAAGGCCAGGTCCAAGACAGAGGTTTGCGAAATAGTATCCAATGGGAACCGAGTATAAACCCCGGGGGTGTTGAGAAGATGGTACGGGACGTCGAATGCGGCATCGAAGTAGCGTGTGGAGATGATAATTTCCCTTTCGCATAAGGAGCGGCAGGGATCCGCTAATGGATAGTGGAGGTTAAAATCACCTAATACCAGGTGATGGTGGGAAAGAAATGAAAAAACCCGCTCTGGCAATATGGAGCGGTAGGGAGGACGATTTGTACGAAGAAGGTATACCGAGGTAACCCTGAGGGAATGGTGAGGGGATCCAAATAAACCTTCCGGAGAAAAAACATCAACTGAAAGCATCTCCGAGGAGTCGTGAAAAAGGGCCGAGCAGGACAAGTGCTGGTTCAAGGTGTGCCAAACATAAATGGCAACCCGCGGGCAGCCAGGAGGGGGGGGGGCGAAGGACATAAATCCCGGGAAGGTCGGTAGAACCGAACGTCTAGAGGGGGGGTCTTGAATTGCAACAAGCAAGGGAGGGTCAGGCAGCATGGTAAAGCTGTGAAAAAGTGAAAGAAAAACATCCCAGCTCCCAAGGCAGTTATGTGGAGCGATTGGAAAGGACGGGAAGACAGCACTGCTGTCGGTGTAACGAGTGAAAAAATTCTCCATTAGTGGGCAGAGCCCTCAGAGGAGTCGGAGTCTCGAGATTTATCACCGCTCTCTCTTGGGGCGAGATCGGTGATGGTGATGGTCCGTTGGGCTCTCTGCCTAGGAGGAGGAGCATCGCGTGGGAGTACAGGGGTACTTGGGGTTCGGGGAGCGGCACTTGGTGCTGGGGGAAGGATCGTCGAAGGGCCAGCCTGGTCTTCAGCGAGATCCATGCTTTCCTGCGTTTGTCGAGACCGCAACTCTGGTGTCTCTGGGATGGTCTTTGGGCGGGAGGGGCAATCCCTGCTGCGCGCAGAGTGCTCTTCTTGGCAGTTAGGACAGCATGCCACCGAGGATAGACAGCAGGCGAGGACAAGTCGGAGATTGCCACCCTTAGGGCAGGAAGGGTTAGGGCAGCGATGCTCCGCTTTGGTGTGGGAGAGCGAGCAGAAGGGGCAGACTGGCAATGTGCTGGGGCAGTGGGTAGGGATGTGGCCGAATTTCCAGCATTTTTTGCACTGGGAGTTCTTAGAGGAGGAGAACATCTGCTCCACTCTCCTGTTTCGGGAGAAGAGGTTGATGGAGGGGAGGATGGCGAAAGCGTCGGGTGGGGCCACGGTGACAACCACGGAGGTGGTTGACTTCTGATCACGAGATTCTGGGTCGGGGTTAAGGTAACGCGCTGAGAGAATGGAGACTACCCTTGCATTGCGGATGGACTCGTGAAGAGAGGGGAAGAGTTGGGCATCGTCTGAGGGGAGGAATGCAAGACGGACAGAGTGGATCAAAAGTTGTGTTTCATTCAGCGCGGGTTTGCAGAGATCCCAAGGGGGGTTGCCTACCAGAAGGCCTTGTTCAACCTTGAGGTAAGGGGAGCGAAGTAAGGAGTATAAGCAGAGGCGGGGGTGTAAAGGTCGGTACCAAGCAGTGACACTGAGCCTTTGTCATTGACCGTGCAAGTGAAGGAAAGGGGGAGGGAGCAGTTGGCCTCTCTAAGGACCGAAGCAGCAATGTATGGGAAATGGGCTGCTATCTTAAGCGCCTCTGGGTGGGGTTCGAAGGTGATTCGGGAGGCGAAAGATCTGCGGACAACTTGGGGGAGAGGAGGGGGAGATTTCGTCAACACCTCACCCGACGCAACCGCAACGGAGGAAGCCGAGGCAGAGGCCTTCGCCTGTCGACCCTTCTTTCCCTTAGCAGGGGGTGTGACAGCTTGAGCGTAGGTGGGGGTGGCCTTGGGGGCCATCGTGGTGGGAGGACGCCAGTCGGGGTCAAGATGTCAGGGGGTCCAGGCGGGGCCGGCGGTGTACTTCCCTTTGGCGAATTCTTCCGCTTCCCAGGTGTGGGGGCATTTTTTGGCAAATGCCTCAGGGTTGCCATATATTCTGGGAGAGGAAGTTGACATGTCGTATCTCGGGAGATCCGGGTCATCTGCGGGGGAGGGCCAGACAGTCTTAGGAGGTGGTGGGGGTGGAGCCGGAGGAGTTCTTTCTTTCTTTCACTTTCTCTTGGCGAGCGGGGTTGGTGTTGCTGGTAGGGGTGGGACGAGACCCACTAGAGGAAGCTGTGGCCTGCTGTGGGACACCAGGGCGTTGGGAAGGGAAAGGGGCTTGAGCGGCTGACGGAAGACGGGACGCAATGTCACGGAGAGATGGCTGGAGTGGGGCGCGGTTCGGGGGTTGTGGGGCGATGTCCAGATTGGCAATCCGAGAGGACCAGTCATGAATCTCATTCAAGAGATTCTCGAGAGCGGTTGCTATGTGAACGCTTGATGGAGCAAGGTGCAAAGTAGAGGGAGGAGCATCTGCTCACCGATAGAGAGGGTGGAGATGTTCGCCGGAGTAATGGGGGGAAAACCTGTGGCGGGGAGCCCTAGGACGGCGGCAGTCTGGTGGAAGAGCGGGACCAGATGGTCGAGATTTCCAGTGGTTGGGAGGGGAGAGAGAGGGGCTGGTGCACCGATTCTCGAGGGGCTGCCTTGATGGGAGGCCATGTTTGGAGGTGAGGGTGGGGACGCGAGGCCCAACAATGAGGACGAAAAGTGTGGGAGAGGAGATCGTGCGCAGAACGACGTGGTGTTGAGAAATGTAGGGGGGGAAAGAGGGGAGCGGAAGTGTGGTAACTACTCTGACCATTTTTTCTTTTTTTTTCTTTCTTTTTCTTCTTTTTTTTTTGAATCTCGTTTATTAATTGTTTCTATCGGGGCGAATGCACAACTGTGCTCAATCCCACAGTCCTAGGTACAACGGACATTCGGCCGGAATGAAGACCTTGTCGTCTAAAACCTCCAACTACAGTCCATCCTGCGATCCCCAACCTAAAACCCTCTGACCCTGCCCAACAAAGAAAACTCCGCCCGGTACTATGGGTAGAAACTACAAGGAGATGAGAACACGGGCCTGATAACATCGAACCAATAACCACCGCGAAAGCCTGGCCTAAATGAAAAACATTCCCAACCGACATTAGACACAACCAACAAAGGAAAACAAACCCACTCCCCCTAGTCAAACCACCTATAAGCTAAACCGTAGTAAAACCCCACATGGCCCAGCTCCCGAAGGAATAGGGACTCCTGAATAAAGGTCTCAGGGACGGACGAGGGGAGAAAAGCTCCCGGAGGCATATAGCCCCGCCAGCCGAGGCTCAGGAAGAACAACCGAGTTCGAGAGAATGTCGCCAAACGAAGGAAGGCTCTTGGCAGCCGAGGAAAGATCCGGTCCGCTATTTCGGGAAACAGGACCCGGAGAGAAGGTTTAAACGTGTTCCCCTCGTCCACGGACATCAGAAGGGAACAGAGGTCTGGTCGTGGGCGTAGAGCCGTGAGCAGTAGGGTGCCAGCCGATCCAAACGTCGGGGATGGGGGGGCGGAGGGCTAACCGACGTGAGAAGTACGAGGAAGGTTGACGGAAACGGTGTCACGATGTTTCGGAAAGTGCAACCGTACCAGCAGAGCACAAAGGAGATAGTGCAATACCAGAGAGCAGTGCCACCGGGGACAGCTACTTTACCGATGGACCGAGGCTAGGAACCGACCGTTGACGGGTGAGGGGTTGCCGACGGTGGAGGGCTGCCTAAGCGAGCTTGGAGAAGAGGGGGTGAAGGCGAACTCAACCAACCCCTAGGAACAAGCTTGCCAGGCCTGACCATCAGAAGGGAAAGGAAGAGGGAGCGGAGATGGCTTCACACAGACAGAGGCAATGTGGGGTGTCTGAGGAGAGGGGGGTGGACAGAAGTGACGATGATTTCTCGTGGTGTTGAGATTTCAATCGCCGGAGGTGTAGCTGAGACAGAGGATGGTAACTACTGTGACCATTTTTTCTGCTTTTTTTTTTTTTTTTAATCTCGATTATTAATTGTTTCTATCGGGGCAAACGCACACCTGTGCTCATCCCACGGTCCTAGGTACAACGGACTTGCTGCCAAGCGTGGGCCACGTAGTCCAAAACCTCCAACTACAGTCCATCCCGCCATCCACAAGCTAAAACCCTCTGACCCTGCCCGACAGAGAAAACCCCACCCGGTACTATGGGTAGAAACTACAACGAGATGAGAAAGCGGGCCTGAACGCCACGAACCAAAAAACCCCGCGAAAGCCTAGCCTAAAAGAAAAACATCCCCAACCGACAGTAGACACAACCAACAAAGAAAAGCAAACCCACTCCCCCAAATCAAATAACCTATAAGCTAAACCGTAGTAAAACCCCACCGGGCCCAGCTCCCGAAGGAATAGGGACTCCTGAATGATGGGTCTCGGGGACACACAGAGGGGAGGTAACTCCCGGGGGCTAAAGTACCCCGCCAGCCGAGGCTCAGGACGAGCGATCGAGTTTGAGAGGATGCCGCCTAAAGAAGGAAGGCTCGTGGCATTCGGAGGAAGATCGTGTCGGCTATTTCGGGAAACAGGACTCGGATCAAATGAAGGTTTAAACTTGTTCCCCTAGCCCGAGGACATCAGAAGGGAACAGAGGTCTGGTGGTGGGCGTAGACCCACGATCAGTATGGTGCCAGCCGATCCAAACGTCGGGGAAGAAGAGGGCGGAAGGCTAGCCGACACGAGAAGTACAAGGAAGGCCGACGGAAGCGGGGTCACAATGTTTCGTAAAAACCGACCGTACCAGCAGACCACAAAGGAGACAGTGCAATACCAGAGAGCAGTGCCACCGGTGGCAACTACTTTATCGATCGACCGAGACTAAAGACCGACCGTTGACCCGTGAGGGGTTGCCGACCGTGGGGGGCTGCCTAAGCGAGCCCGGAGAAGAGAGGGTGAAGGCGAACTCAACCAACCCCTAGGAACAAGCTTGCCAGGCCTGACCATCAGAAGGGACAGGAAGCGGGAGGGGAGATGGCTTCACTCAGACAGAGGCAATGTGGCGTGTCTGAGGAGAGGCAGGTGGATGCAAGTGACGATGATTTCTCGTGGTGTTGAGATTTCAATTGCCGGAGGTGTAGCTGAGACGGAGGATGGTAACTACTGTGACCATTTTTCTTTTTTTTCTTTTTTTTTTTTTTCTTTTTTTTTTTTTTAAATCAAGTGCGTTTGTTTTATTAAGGTACAAAGACAGCATGCATCTTTAACGATATGGCCGACAAAAACCCTACTCTCCTCACCCCAAGAAACATCCAAACCCCCAAGTCCCTCTGGTATGAGACCAACCGCACATCTCACCTATCACCCAACCAAATCTAACGAACATACACGTACACCTGAAGGAAGTAGAAAGGAAAGCAACAAGCAGGAAGGAGAGGAGAACCCTTAGTGACATCTACAAAGTATAAGAACAAAGGAGATGAATGAAACCCTGACAAAGGAAAATTACGTCTGATAAGTGACGTGTATCAGCCTGAGCTATGAAATGAAAGTATGGACCTGCGCGCCGGAGCGGTGCCGGGGGACGGAGCGGTGCCCGATGGCAGGAGGAGACAGTGTATGGAAACGACTCCGGGGAGAGGTCGCCGGAGGGTGTGCCAAAGCGGCATTAGCGACGGCCAGAAGGACGGGCGTAACCGAGGCGGGTTTTTGTATAGTGACCGAAGATCGACCGCGGAAAAGGGGCAGTAAGGTGCCAGCGGGGAAGTAGGTGTAGCTATAACCGAGCAACGGGACGAGGACCAAGAAGGTAGAGGAAGGGGGGATGGGGGGAGGAAGGACTTCCGAACACGTGAGACGACCGACTAGAGTAACTGCGGCCGATGCTTTTCCGAATGCGAAGCGAAGACGAGGTGCTGAAGTTACTAACCGAAGTGTTCCCCGACAGGACCACATAATCGAGACGGAAAGGTACTTCACAAAGGGCTTGGAAAGCTCAGCGCCGACCGTGAGCGAAGAGGACAGAATGCCGACCGTGCAAAACCTAAGCGAGGTGCAAAAGAAGTGCGGGGTAAAGGGGAGAACTGAACTTCATGAGCGGGAGTCATCGATGAACAGGAACAAGAACCCCATGGAGGAGGGGGTAGACCCCAGAGGGAGAGGAGGGGTTGTAGCATCGCTCCCCTAGGCAGAAGCCATCAAGGGGGAGGAGAGGGGGTTGTGGTCGATCCCACGATGATTTCCCTGGTGTTGAGATTTCAATTGCCGGAGGTGTAGGGGAAAAGGTTCGTGGTAACTACTGTGACCATTTCTTTTTTTTTTTTTTTTTTTATTTTTTCCTCGATTATTAATTTTTTATATCGGGG